>MTKW01004111.1_pt1 | contig 19626 bp, 18 predicted proteins | sample 1042761 | NCBI WGS metagenome assembly MTKW01 (sample SAMN06205366, study PRJNA360243) | anaerobic digester metagenome | biome: Wastewater treatment plant; feature: Anaerobic digester sludge; material: sludge; isolation source: anaerobic digester fed with sludge from wastewater treatment plant ... | reverse complement strand
CTCTTTATCCAGCCAACTACCAGTGACCTGCTCCAAAGCCCGTGCTACAATGCGGGTTACAAAATTGGGCCGAATCCCCTTAGGGGGTACGGGGGAACCGTTTTGGGGTGAATCTGCGTTTTTCGCGGTAGGGCTGACTCCTTTCACCGAACCCACAAGCTAACTCCGGAGGCCTGGAAAGGAGGGATCGTATGCGGCTTTTCAGAAACCGCAGGGCCATGATCCTCGTGGGGATCTTAAGCATAGGGCTGGCCTTAGGAACAGGAGCTGGGATCTCCCACGCGTACAGCCCTTGGTCTAGGTCGTACAACCAAAGCGAGCTGTCGCTTTTGGCGAGAGTCGTGTACGCAGAAGCTGCGGGAGAACCTTACTCAGGAAAAGTAGCCGTGGCCGCAGTGGTACTCAACAGGGTTGACAGCCCACTGTTTCCGGACACCATAGCCGGGGTGGTCTATGAGGAGTGGCAGTTCTCTTGCGTGGGTAACTGGATGTTTAACTCCACGCCGGACGGAGAGTCCGTGCGTGCGGCTCAGGATGCCCTTGCAGGGTGGGACCCCACGGGTGGAGCGTTGTTTTACTTCAACCACCATACGGTGACCAATTCCTGGTTGTGGTCCAAGCCTTTCGCGGCCATCATCGGGAATCACTGGTTCACTTACTAAAGAAAAATACTGCTAGGTTCATGACGGGGGATGGCCCTAGGGGCGATCCCCCTTTACATGCTTCATGGTTTACAGCTGACAAGACACATGATAAACTTCAGCCTGACAAACACGAAGGGAGCAACCTGGCAATGAGAACTGCAGACGTCCATAAACTTACAGTAGGCTCGCTTCTTTTGGCCCTCTCCATCCTTATCCCGGTGTACCTGGGAGGTTCCCTGAGCGTGGTGCTGGGTCCGTTCACCGCCACGTTGGCGTCCCATGTACCCACGTTTTTGGCCATGTTCCTAGGGCCTGTCACCGCGGGCATCGTGGGGGTAGGTTCTGCCCTAGGTTTCTTCTCGAGGCTCGGCCTGTTAGTAGGCCTCAGGGCAGCCATGCACATCCCCCTAGGGATAGCAGGCGCCCTCATGCTCAGGGACAAAAAACTGTCCCTGCCGCTCACCTTGTTGTTGCTTGCACCCTTACACGCGCTTTTGGAAACCGTAGTAGCCCTTCTGTACGGGTGGGATTTCCGGCAGTCCCTGCTCCTTGTGGGGGTCGGGACCCTCATACACCACGCCATGGACTCCATCATTGCTGGGTTAGCTTGGCAGGCGGTGTTAAACAGGATTCCAGTTATAAGGGAGTTCTTCGCACAAAGCTGAAGCGGGCTTACCCTTTGTTTTCCGCCTGCTCCTTAGCTTTGTAATCGGCGCTCCTGTGATCGGTTGTGTAGAAACCTGAACCTTTGAATATTATGCCGATGTTCCTGCCGATAAGCTTTTTGACGGGGCTTCCGCATTTCGGACATTGCTTCAAAGGCTCATCGGTTATCTTTTGCTCCGTTTCAAACACTCCGCATTTGCCGCATCTGTACTCGTATACAGGCATGAAAAAGCTCCTCCTCACAACTTGTACTGAAAACAGCTCTAATCATCAGGATACGGCAATTCCGGGAAGAATGCAAAGGGAAAGATGGGACCCCAAAGGGGGCCCCATCCCGAAAAAAAGTTACCTAGAATCGTCAGAGGACACCGCGGATTGCGAGAACGCCCACACATCCACGCTTTCTTTGTCCGTCATAGTGCCGTGAGCAGGCCTCCTAACATACGTTGTGTGCAGAAGTTCGTGGGACTTGTGCCCCAAAGGCTGCCCCAAGAAGGACTCGTACAGCTCCTTGATTGCCGGATTTTCGTGGGACTTACGCAGGGCCATACCCTCATCCGCACGGTATATAGCTTCGAGCCTTTTCTGTATGATCTCTGCGTTTGTGGGAATAGGCTGACCACCCCCACCTATGCAACCGCCGGGACACGTCATGATCTCGATGAAGTGATAGTCTGCTTCGCCTGCCGCAACCCTATCCAGGAGCTTGCGGGCGTTGGAAAGGCCGTGGGCCACGGCCACACGGATCTCGGTGCCATCAGCGTCCACCGATGATTCCTTGACCTCTTCGAGTCCCCGGACCTGGTGAAAGTCAACCTTATCAAGCGTCTTGCCCGTGTACAATTCGTAAGCGGTTCTCAGGGCAGCTTCCATAACCCCACCTGTAGCACCGAAAATGACGCCTGCCCCGGTGCTTATCCCCAAAGGATCATCGTACTGTTCATCGGGCAACTTGGTGAAATCTATGCCCGCCTGTTTGATCATCGTGGCCAATTCCCTAACCGTAAGCACGTAGTCCACGTCCTGGTAACCTGACGATGCCATCTCCGGACGTCCACACTCAAACTTCTTTGCCGTGCACGGCATGATGGACACCATAACCATATCTTTGGGATCAACGTCCGCGCGCTGTGCGTAGTAGGTTTTCGCCAGGGCCCCGAACATTTGCTGGGGTGATTTGCACGTGGACACATTCTGGGCCAAATCAGGATAGAATGTTTCCATGAACTTGATCCACCCGGGGCTGCACGACGTTATGAGAGGTAGTTTGCCCCCCTCACCTATCCGTTGCAGCAGTTCCGAACCCTCCTCGATGATGGTGAGGTCCGCCGCAAAGTCTGTGTCGAACACTTTGTCGAAACCTAGACGACGGAGGGCGGCAACCATCTTGCCCGTGCTTATGCTCCCCGGTGGGAGATCGAAGGGTTCCCCGATGCTTACCCGGGTGGCAGGTGCCGTCTGAACGATCACGTGCTTGTCAGGATCGGCTATGGCTTCCCACACCTCATCGATGTGCTCTCTTGCGTACAAGGCCCCCACGGGACAGACCAAAACACACTGTCCGCACTGAACACAGGGGCTTTCCGCCAGCGTCTCACCCCAAGCTGGCCCCACCGTGGTGGCCATACCCCTACCTAGGGGGCCGATGGCCTCCACGGACTGAATCTGGCTGCACACTGTCACACACCGTCTGCACAGTATACATTTGTTGGCGTCACGCACCAACGCGGGTGTGGAGAAATCGGGGGTGTGGGTCTCTCTCTCACCCTCGAACCTCACCTCTCTGATCCCCAAACTCTCCGCGAGCGTTTGCAGCTCGCAGTTGAGGTTCCTCACGCACGTGGGGCACTCGTAAGGATGGTCCGACAGTATCATCTCCACCGTCGTCCTGCGACTAGCTCGCACCTTAGGAGTGTTTGTGCGCACCACCATGCCCTCTCTTACGGGAGTAACGCAGGAAGCTTGAAGCGTCTTAGCTCCCTCCACCTCGACAACGCAAACCCTGCAACTGCCTATTGCGGCAAGACCCTTCAAATAGCAAAGAGAGGGGATTTCGATGCCGGCGGTTTCAGCAGCCTCCATGATGGAGACTCCTTCCTCAACGGTTACGTCCTTACCATCGATCTTTAAAGTCACTGCAGCCACAAGAATCCCCCCTTCTTATTCAACGTCGCACCTAAGGCAACGACTTGCTTCTTTTTTGGCCATTTTCGAATCGTACCCAAGTTCTGCCTCGAGGAAGGAGGTTACCCTCGCGGCCAAGGGCGCCATCTTGGCGTAAACGCGGGGCATTTTCTCCTCGATTACCGGTTCGGAAAGCACTCGGGGGTGCCTTTCAGGAGGAACGATATCCCCTTCACCGCCCAAATACCTGTTGATGGACGAAGCCGCGATTTTCCCCGCAGCTATGGCCTCTATTACAGTGGCAGGTCCTGTCTGGCAATCGCCCCCCGCGAAGATGCCAGGAACGCCCGTAAACAGATCTTTACCCGCCTTAAACAATCCTCTTTCCGTCACCAAGCTGTTTCCTAAGCTTTTCCCCTCCACGACTTGGCCGATGGCGCTAATGAAGATGTCGCAGGGCATGTCAAATTCGCTGCCTTCTATGGGATAGGTCCTGCGCCTGCCCGACGAATCGTACTCCCCTTGACCCATAACCGTGCACGTGACCGCGTTCAGTTTCCCGTCCCCTTTCAGGGCCACGGGGTTGGTCAAGGGGGCGAATACGATGCCTTCCTCCCTAGCTGCTTGGATCTCCTCAACCAAGGCGGGCATATCCTCTTCCCTACGCCTGTACACTACCGTGACGGATTCCGCGTTGAGCCGTCTTGCACTTCGCGCAGCATCCATTGCCACGTTGCCGCCGCCCACCACGACCACTTTCTTGCCCTCGAAATCCATGTCTTCCCCCAAGTTGAGGCGCCTGAGGAAAGATACCCCCGGCATAACCCCTTCAAGATCCTCACCGGGAAGGTTCAACCGTTGATCTCCTTGGGCCCCTATGGCCACAAACACCGCATCGTTGGATTCCTTCAGTTCGTCGAAAGATATGTCCTGCCCTATCTTCACCCCTGTTTTGATGGAGACCCCCGCGTCCCTTATGCAGTCGATCTCCTGCTCAATGACCCGTTTGGGCAAGCGGTAATCGGGGATGCCCGCAACTAACATGCCGCCTGCAACAGGAAGCGCCTCGTAAACCGTGACGAAGTGCCCTTGAAGTGCCAAGTAATACGCCGCGGTAAGCCCTGCGGGGCCTGAACCCACGACAGCAACCTTCTTGCCCGTGTGAGGTTTTCTGAGAGGCCTGGGCCTTTTACCGTTGAGCCCCAACGCGTAGTCCGCCGCAAACCTTTTAAGCTCCCTTATGGCCACGGGCTCGTCCAGCTGGTTTCTCCTGCACCTGGATTCACATGGGTGGTGACACACCCTGCCGCAAACCGAAGGGAAGGGGTTTTCACGCATGATCTCCTCGTAAGCTTCAACGTGTCTGCCCTGACGGATCAGATCGATGTAGATTGGGACGTTTACGTTGGCAGGGCAAGAGTTTTGACACGGTGAGTTGAACATGGCGGCACACACAGAAGAGGGGCATTTCTTGTCGACTATGTGCGCAACATATTCATCCCTGAAGTACTTGATCGTTGACAGAACCGGGTTTGGAGCGGTTTGTCCCAACCCGCAAAGGGCCGTTTCCGCGATAGATGTGCCCAGTTCGATCAGTAAATCGATGTCCTCGAGCTTGCCCTGACCCCGGGTGATGCGCTTTAAGATCTCGAGCATTCTCTTCGTCCCTATCCTGCAGGGAGCACACTTCCCGCAGGATTCATCCTGGACGAATTCAAGGAAGAACTTGGCCAGATCCACCATGCAAGTATCTTCATCCATGACTATGAACCCGCCGGACCCCATAATGGTGCCCAGTTCTGACAAGGACTCGTAATCCACGGGGGTGTTCAGATATTGCACGGGGATACAACCCCCGGAAGGACCCCCTGTCTGTACCGCTTTGAGTTTTTTACCCTCAGGAAGCCCCCCACCTATGTCGAAGACGATTTCCCCTATGGTGGTACCCATGGGTACCTCCGCAAGCCCGTTGTTGTTGATGTTGCCCGCTAGGGCGAACACCTTTGTTCCCGGGGATTTTTCCGTACCCATTGACTTGAACCACTCGGGGCCTTTTCGCAGTATGGAAGGGATGTTGGAGAACGTCTCCACGTTGGACAAAAGCGTGGGCTTGCCCCACAGGCCCTCATTGGCCGGGAAAGGAGGCCTTGGCCTCGGTTCCCCTCTCTTGCCCATGACAGAGTTGAGCAAAGCTGTCTCTTCGCCGCACACGAAGGCACCTGCGCCCAACCTGATGTCTATGTCGAAGGAAAAGTCGGTACCGAGAATGCGTTCCCCTAAAAGCCCCAGGCCTCTGGCCTGCTCGATGGCCTTGCGAAGGCGGCTTACGGCCAGGGGGTACTCAGCCCTCACGTACACATAACCCAAAGCAGCGCCCACCGCGTACCCACTGACAATCATGCCTTCTAGCACCCGGTGGGGATCCCCCTCTAGGGTTGACCTGTCCATGAATGCACCGGGATCCCCCTCGTCCGCGTTGCACACCACGTACTTTGGTGATCCATTTGCCTTGGCGGTAAACTCCCACTTCAGTCCCGCGGGAAACCCTGCCCCACCCCGGCCCCTTAGCCCCGATTGCTTAACTATGTCGATGACTTCCTGGGGGCTGGATCTGAGGGCAGCGGCTAGCCCGAAATACCCGTCCCGAGCTATGTACTCACGAATGGACTCGGGATCGATCACGCCACAGTTCTCCAGGACCACCCTGGTTTGCTTTGCGAAGAAGGGTATATCGGTGAAATCCACCACTGCTTTGTGGGTCTCAGGCTCCCTGTAGAGCAGCCTTTCCAGTACCCTACCTTTGATCAGATGCTCCTCCACGAATTCGGGGACGTCCTCCTGCTGAACCCCGCAGTAGAACACACCCTCGGGGTACACCATCATGTTGGGACCAAACCGGCAGAACCCGAAACAACCGGTTTGAACCACTTTCACTTCCTTATCCAAACCTGCCCTCTCGATCTCTTCGTTGAGAGCTTCTTGGAGAGGAAGACTGCCAGACGCCTGACACGCTGTGCCCGAACAGACCAGGACATGGCTGCGATAAAACTCCATTCTGTCGTTCCTCCCCCTTGATTACTCCTGTTGTATGTCCTTAATGTTGATGGCCAGATCCTTAACTGGTTGGTGATTGACTATGTGGGACGCAACTATTTGACGTGCCCGGGCGGGAGTCACTTTTCCGTACATGACCCTTTCGCCACCGGGGATCTCAACTTCCACGATTGGTTCCTGGGCGCACAGCCCTATGCAACCGGTTTCCGATATCTTAACGTCGGTCTGCTGTCTCTTCCTGAGCTCGTCAATTATGGCTAGCATGGTCTCCCTAGCTCCGGCAGCTAAGCCGCACGTGCCCATGCCCACAACAACCCGTGGGCCGCCTGAAGAAGATCTGAGTTTTATCTCAGCCAGTGTTTCCTCTTTGATTCTTTCCAGTTCCTTGCTGGATTTCAACGGTAAAACCTCCTCCGTCAGGTCGAAAGCCGGCCTTTGCCAGCCCGTCCCGCAATGTACTGAGGACTTCCGATAGAAAGATCACTTGACTCGTGTGGGATCCTTTTTCACAGACGAATCGGGAAGTGTCGAAATTGAACTCACCTAGGTGCCCCTTGTAGGAAAACTCCAGGGTAAGATCCGGATTCCCCGCCAAAAAGCACACAAGTGAAGATGCCAGATCGCCCAAAGGTTGCCGATCCGGGTGAGATAATTGAAACTGCAAGAAGACTTTGGTACCGCACCCCGGTCTTGATTCCAAAGATGCGCTACCGCCTGCCAACCGCGCGGCTTGAAAAACCATAGGTAATCCAAGACCGATCTTTTTGGCCTGTGTGGAGTAGAACGGGTCTTCTGCCCTGTTTCTCTCCTCACCGTCCATACCGCGTCCGTTGTCGCTTACCCTGATCGACAGGGTATCCAGGTCTCTTTCCTCGTTTACATCTATTTGTACAATCGTTGCCCCCGCGTGGGCACAGTTCTGTAGTAAGTCCAGGAGGTGGAGGGAAAGGTCCAACACATCTTACACCTCCGAACCGGTATCAGTCTCCCGCGACGCCCGGCTCCCCTGAATTCTCTTTTTGTCTGTACAAGTTGAGGATAGCGGGCACTTTGTCTTCTGTTACCCTACCGTAAGTATCCTCATTGATGGTGATGACAGGAGCCAACCCGCAGGCACCCAAACATCTGACAACCTCCAACGTGAACAAGCCGTCATCGGTGGAATCACCGGCCTTTATGCCCAGCTCCTTCTCCAGCCTAGCTAGGGCCTGAGGGGCCCCTCTCACGTAACAAGCCGTACCTTGGCACGAAGAGATCACGTATTTGCCTCTGGGTTTTTCTCTGAAGAAGGAGTAGAACGTGATAACCCCGTACACTTCGGACAAGGAAACACCAAGCCGCTCTGCTACACGCACTTGCACGTCCTTTGGCACGTAACCGAGGCGTTCCTGGGCGTAGTGAAGCACCTGGATGAGGGCACCGGGGTTGCCTTGGTTTTCCTCAATAACCTTGTCTATGTCTTGGTACGCCTCCATTGTTTCGGACGATTTGCCCTCGCTTTCCGGCATGCTATCCTTCCTTTCTCGGATATCTGTAAGGTGATGCTACCGGTGTCACTTCCGACCCGTGAGGCTGTGAAGCCTCCCTACCAAACGGAACACATCATCTTCAGACCATAAGAGCGTCACCCCCTCTTTTTCCGCTCTTTCACATGTCTCAGGAGCGATCTCCCTTTGACACACCAAAACGCAGGCCACATCCAAGAGACTGGCCACAGCTATGACGTTTTCGTGGGTTTGCACGGTCACCCAAACGCACCCGGCCCCCGCATTAGCCATCACGTGGGAAAGGACATCCCCGCAGTACCCACCTTCTACCGTGCGAAGGCCCCCTTCCTTAGTCATGACTTTTACGGTCAGGTTTAGCGCACATACAAGGTCCTGTACGAGCAATTTGCACCGGTCCCTTCATCAATCGCTTTCTTCTCCCATAGCAGGGGGTTTCTTGGACGCCAGTTCCTTGACTTCTTCTGCTAGGGACTCGAGACGTTCCCTCAGTTTGAATGTGCAGTCCCACAAAGAACCCCTGCCCAGAACGATGTCCTCCGCCAAGGCTCTGCACGTGGGCGCACCGCACGCGCCACAATCAAGCCCGGGCAGCTGGGCGTCGATCTCGATGAGGCGTGCGAGCTTCTCCTCCGCGGATTGAAGATCCTGATCTAGCTTCAAAATGGGTCGGGGCTCGATCTTCATGCTGAACCATACCTGGGGGTCTTTCGGACCCACACCGTGCCCCCAAGACAGGGGTTTCCGGAGCGCCTCCGCCAAATACCTTATGCGGGCCCCAGCGGTGAAGGGGTTCTCAACGTGAAGACACCCTCCAACACACCCTCCCCTGCACGCTTGGGCCTCTATGAAATCCACCTCTCCCTTGAGGCTGCCTTTCTCGACTTCCTCCAACACTTTTGTCACACAAGCTATGCCATCGACGAAAAGACCTGTAATGCCCGGACCCAGTGCCCGTACTTCTCCCCCGGATCCTCCCCACCCCAAACCAAAACCCGTGGGCACAAACCCCTGCCTGGCCCCTTCTTCTTGGACACAGCCTGCCTCCGCCAAATAGTCCCGGACCCAGGTATATGCGAGGGAGGCGGAAACCCCCGCATCCACCAACGATCTACCCCTTCCCACCGGCTGTTTAATAGCCGTGATTTTGGCTGGGCACGGGGAGATAAACACCGCCGTTGGGTTAGCCACCCCTTCTTTGTTGGCCCTATCTTTCGCAAGCCAAGCCGCGAGCTCCATAGGTGCCTCACAAGGTATTAAGTGGGACAACAAAGAAGCGTACTTAACCTGGATCAAACGGATAACTGCCGGACAAGCGGAGGAAACGAAGGGTCCCTCACCTCGCCTGTCCCTGATGAATCCCGCCATGGCGAGGGACGCCAAATCAGCCCCAACCGCCACATCGAACACTTCCTGAAATCCCCCTTTGGCCTTAAGGGCGCGCCCCACCGTTTCTGGGTTTGCGTTAGGGAACTGCCCGTAAAACGAAGGGGAGACAAGGGCTACGGTGTAGTCGTAGCGGGACAGATCCTCCGGCCCTGCACTCAACACGTACTTGGCGTTGTTGGGACAATTTCGAATGCATTCACCGCAATCTATGCATCGATCTTCTATGATGAAAGCCTTGCCCCTTATGACTCTTATGGCCTCGGTGGGGCAGCCTTTAATGCAATTCGTACACCCTTTGCATTTTTCGGTGTCCAGCCTCACGGAGTGGTAAAAGGTGCCCGAAACCACCTCCTCAGGTCCGGGCAAAACCCTGGAGAACACGGCAGTGCCCTCCCCCACCGCAGACTCAAGACAGAAATCATCCGATGACTTTCTCACGTTTGGCAATCCCATACCCGCACCAAAACCCATTTCTCTAATGTAGTCAGGAGCCGTGGAGTAACCCTCCGTCATCGCCAGCTCTATGTTTCCGATACCCGGACCCCGATCCGTTGCGATGATTTCCAAGCAGCCATCGTCCCAAAACACCCGCACTTGGCCTGAGTAAGCGTGAATGACTATGTTCATACCTATCTCGTACACGGCCACTAAAGCTCTCCTGGAAGCTTTTGCGGGAAAACCCACGCTTAAGAGCACACGTTTTAACTTTGAACACTCGTCCCCAAGCCTGTGAAAATCACCCCGGCTGATCTCAAACACAAGGAGCATGTGCTTTTCAACCGGTGATTTCACCGCCGCAAAACCTCCCGAGAGGCACAGAAAGATGGGCCTCGCCTATTTGGGTCACCGCTTCTGCCGTGTGTGTAACGGTGGGGATCAGGGTCAATGATTTCATGAGGGATGGATTTGCTACGATGCGGCGGTGACACATTATGGGGAACTCGCGGACCGAGACTACCCTTGCGCGCGCAAAATCGGGTGGCGAGGTTACCACCCCGGAAAGCAAAGCGGAAACAAGAGTCATCGCGTCCGGGCCCACGGCTTCAACCTTCTCCCTTAAGGTATAGGCATCAGAGTTTGTGCCTTCGTTCACTATCTCCTCCGATTCTAACATTGATCCCAAGTCCATACAAGGGTGTTTGGACCGCAATGGACCAACCTTTGTCTAGGAGTTGAACGTTAATAGACGCCTGGGGTTATCTCTTGTGATCGCGTTTATGGTGTTTTCTGAAAGCCCCATGTACCTGCGCATGGTGTTCATGACGAAAACCGTCTGCCTGGTGTAACCTTCACCACCACCCCTCCGGGTGCACATGTCCGTGCAGATATCATCGCCCATGACTATCTGCCCCTCGTAACCCTTGTTCACAAAATGGTACAGGTAAGCCAAGGTGGCCCAGTCTATTGGACCTATGGCCCCGTTCATCTCGTGGTCCGTCGAGTTGCCAAAACACTCAAAAGAAAGGTTCACACCCCTGTCAAGCAGACTCTGTAAGAAGCCTGGGTCGAAACTCCCCCAAGATGAGGGGTCTTTGATCAACCTGGTAAGGCTGCTTTGAAAGCACGTCAGGTTCACGTGGGCGACGATTATGTTTTCAGCTTTCATCCCCTCTTTTAGCGCTATGTCCACCACCTCGTTTATATCCCGGAAGGTGGGGTGCACGGTCACGCACATGTCGTTTTCTTTTGAAACCCTCGCTACGGCACGAAGGGCATTTCTCTCATCTTGATTGAAGCTTGACATACCGAATTTGAGTGCCCCGGGGCGAGCTCCTGTACCCTCGATCCCGTTTTCGATCTCGTTTACCATGAAATCGTAATAATCCCCGACTGTAAGGCCACGAAACTCCTCAGGCCACGTCAAGCTTATGTAAAACCCCGTGCATCCTATTATGTTTACGCCTGTCCTTCTCCCTATGTCCACCACCGCAGGGAAGTTCGTGCGGATGCCCAAAGCGGTGCAATCCAACATGGAATCACCGCCTGTTTTCTTGAAATCCTCCACCTCTAGCAGCATGCGATCGGCGTTTTGAAGGTCTACCGCGGCGTACGTAGCCATCGCGTTGTGTCTGACGTAACTGATGTTTTCAAGGGTAGTGGGAACATTTGAACTTAAAAAAGGGTGATCCATGACTTTTTGATAGAAAAAATCGTGCATGTAAGCACCGGTCATGAGGATGTGTTCATGCATGGAGGTAAAGCCCAAGGAGTCAGGATCAATAGGACCGTTGACGGTCATCACTTGCCTGGCCATTGTATAACCCCTTTCGTGTGGAAACTACCTCAGGCGCCTTTCCGAAGCTTCTGTCACCCCCCAAAAGACGGGCGCACGCCACCACCAGAGATTCTCTTTCCGGCAAGGCAAGGCCGGGGGAGAGGGTGCCCGCCTTTCACCTGCAGATCCCAGGGCGCACAGTAGGGCCACAACAAGATGAACCATACCAGAACTTGTCGTAACCCTTTTTTCGGCAAACACTTCTCCGACCCTTTGCTAGATCCCTTCTCCAGTTCTCTGCGGATGACGAATGCAGGCGTGGGGGTCTACGAACCACAAGGGCCTTTCCCACGTTATTCCCCTCGCCCATTTGATCCGGGGTTTTGCGTCGATTGCTGAGGCTGCAAAGCGGAGTAGTTTCCCAACCATCGAAGAATATTGCAGGCGCCCGGCCGTCCCCAAAAGATATTAGCTGGGCGACCGGTTGTCTTTGCCACAATCTGCCCCTGAGGCAACGGCAAACCCCATTATTATCGAGCCTCGAACCGAAACACTCAGTCACATTCCCAATCTCTCCCGGGTCATCGCCCCCAAAGGTCCCCTCTACCATTGATCCCATGCCAAACAAACCGGTGGCGCGAAAGCCATTCACTTGCCGAAATAGATGTTGTACAGGTAGCGATCCCCGAGAAGGAAAGGGTCAGGCATCGCCTCAATGCCATGCGCTAATAGGGGAGCTTCACGCGATCTGTTTCATGCCTGCCTAGCTCGCAGAGAGTTTGGACTCCTGCCGGATGCTCATAGGGAGACGACCTGCTCGGTACTTTCTGTAGGTTCCCCAGTCTGTTATCGCGCTCTATCTGATGCTTCAAGGCATTTCATGGCGGAGGGTCAGCTCTAAAAAGCTGAGCCCGGCAGGCCGGATCCAACTGACCCCACGCATGAATGCTGACCTCTACCTACCCCGCCAGGTGGTCGAGGTGGGGCTGAAAGAAAGCGCGGAAGGAACTCCCGGCCCAGGTCCCAAGCCTGACCGCGCGGTGCTTTCACGATGTGGTCTCTTAAATCCGGTTTGCACCAAATGGTCGTACAATAGGGGCATACCCATCCCAAGAAAACATAAACACACCTTCCGGCAGCCTCAACCCCTACCCGTAATACTTGCCTGTCATGGTCTGTATTTCAATTTTGATCACAGCTGTTCCCTCAACCGCGTTATCGGGCAGCACTTTGCCTGCAAGCTGGGGCGTGTACTTTTCTACGATCCGTGCAAGCACCCTTTTCTTATCCTCTGCATGTGTAAGCAACACCGCCCTTCCAAACACAACCACGCTTTCATACACTGTGTTTGTATCGCACGGGACCTCGGTCGAGCCCATGAGCAAACAATCCATCTCGTAGATGGTCATGCAGACCCTGGGGTCTGCCTTCATATTATCGAGCTTGTGCCCCTTTGGCAGCCCATGCAAGTAGATAGCATTGTCGTGATACACAAAATGCACGGGAACCGCGTAGGGTGAACCATCCTGGTTGAGGGTTGCCACGCACCCCACAGAAGCCCTGGCAAGCAAATTGTCGGTTTGGTCCTTGGTCAAGGGGTGCGTTTTCATTCTGGATTGCATTGATTCTTCCTCCTATTGCTCCCTGTTGCCTGTGGTTTCTCCTGACGCGGGCACCTTCCCTCCCTTTCCTTTCACCAGATCGCGTTGTTTTGCGTACTACCCCAACCGTTTAAACGCAACAAAACAAAGGTAACCATCCGGTTTGACCCGCAGGAATACTGCGTAACAGTGAGGCAGAGGATTGCTTGTTCCGGGAACAGTTTTGATTCTCCGGTGACCCGGACGGTTAAGTTGGATGCACACAAAAGCCCGGACCCCTTCCAGGTCCGGGCCGCGCACTCCATTCACACATATTTACTTTGCAGAGCAAGTGTACTCATCACCCAAGAAAGGCTTCCTGACCTGTATTCCCTCTTTGACAACCCAAGCCATCTCAGCCACACGTCTTCCCACGTCCCGGGCCACCGCTATGCTCTCCGTGTCCTGTTTTATGCTGCCTCTTTCCCACGTGGGTGCGAAACCTGGTGCCCCCACGTAACTGGATGGTGTCTCACCAGCCACAGGAATGCAGTTCATAATGAGCAGACTGTTGATTAGAAACTGAAGCACGGCCTCTTGCCCGCCGTACCTGCTCGATCCCTGGGCCAGCACCCCGCCAACCTTTGAGAACCTGGGTACCCGCCTGTTGAACCTTGCAAACATGACATGGCTCAGCTTTTCGATGGCTGCCTTAGCCACTGCAGGTACCGCGTAGTGATAAACGGGGGAAGCGTAAATCAGCCCGTCCGCCTCAAGCCATTTCTCCATAAACTCTTGAAAGCTGTCTTTAAAACAGCACGTTCCCAAATCTCCACACCGGTTACAGCCTATGCAAGGTGCGATCTTCTTTCCTGCTAAACTGTAGTGCTCCACTGTAACCCCAGGCACGCTAGCCGCGGAGTCCGCCGCTTCCTCTAGTACGGCCACGGTGTTACCCTTCGGCCTTGGGCTGAAGGAAACTGCAAGTATCTTGATATTGTCCTTGCTGCTCAATTTGTAACCTCCTGTTTCACCTGTTGTGTTATCAAAGGGTTTCCATCAAGCGTTCGCTGTCCATTTTGTCGAATCCCAAACGCTCGTACGAGAGACCCTCATTTGCGTAGTCCTTGCGGTTTGCCAACGATGCTAGGGTAATCAGCGCGTCGGTGGCTGGTGTCTTAACCCCTACCAGCCTCCCCAAGGCTGACATGGGTACAAGGCCGTAGCCCACGTCCTCGTGCATAAACCTGTGGTCAAGATTGTCCGGGGCTTTGATGTAGCGGTTGGCCTCGCTTTGGACCAAAGCGTCCAAAACAGAATTGTTGTCAAGCGCTGCCTGGGTCGTGTAACCGATCTCGTGAAAGTACCGGATGAAGGGCACCGGAGGGACCCCCACCGCCTCCATTATCGCTAACCTTTCCTTGTCCACCTGTTCAATGACCGCCGCGATACCCGGGGTAGTATCCCTGTACAAATAGAAGTCCCCAGACGTGCGCTGTATGTGACCTATGCTCAACACCATGGCTGCAGGATGAATGACCACATTGATGTTGGTCAGCCCGATATAAAGGATGTTGGGCACAATTTGAGTTTTGGGATACGTTTGTGCCAAAAGGTTTTCCAGTACATGGTTTTGGGAGCGTGGAAAAGCCGCGCCCCTGAGGGCTTTGGATTCACCGAACACTGCCACCTCACCACCAGGCTGAGTGCGACACACGTAGGGTAGGGCGTTGAGCTCTGCCACGGCACTTGAGCGAACTCCTCTTTCTTTCAACACAGAGCCGAAGTACAAAGAGCCCAAAGTGCTGTGGCAAGCCAAAATGACGAACTGATCTTCCTTAAGGACCTCCGAAAGAGCCCTAGCGTAGTATTCGTGTCCGAACGAGGGTACGGTCACAAAAATGACCTGGGCCCCCTTACAAGCCTCGGCCAAGTCGGTTTCGAACCGGTGTACCGGGACAAACCGGTCACCCAACAGGCCCGTAAGCCTGACCCCACCTTCCTTCGCCAAACTCTCAATGTTCTTTGGAGTCCTGTTAAAGACCGTAACCTGATGCCCTTTCAAAGAAAGATCAGCTGCCATGGTTTTGCCACCGTTGCCGGCACCCAACACAGTTATTCTCAGCATGCTGTTCACCTCCTGTCTCAAGAAGCACTGAAGCCTCTACCCATTTCAATCCGAACATGCAAGGGGTTTGTTTGAAAGGGTTGGTGGGAAGGAATATGATTTCCAACCCACCAACGTAAATCTCACCTATTTGTTGAGCCCGTCGAAGTAGCGAAGGGCCCCCTCGTTCATGTTCTCTCTCTCAAGGCATGCCATGGCTTGTTCCGGGTCGCCGCTGAACACAACGCCGGGAAGACCGTCGTTGATCTCGTCCGCGTGCTTAGCTATGGCGGCCACCATTTTCTCCGTCAAGTCAGCGGGCAGCTTCTTGTTGGCCAGCAACAGACTGCCGATACCGATGGTCAAAGCCCTTTCAGTGTTCTCGGAGTAGGCCTTCTCAGGTATCTCACACTTCAGGTACCCAGGATATTGCTCCATGAACCGCTCCACCACGTCCTCTTCAAGGTCAATGACGCGGATGGGAATGCTAGCCTGAAGGTCCATTATGGAGGACAATGGCACCCCGCCTTTGTAGAACACCGCGTCGACGTGCCCGTCTTTAAGCAACGTTGCGCCTTCAGCAAAGTCCACCGCGTTGATGGCTCCACCGTTGGCCCTGATGTCGTCGTAGGTGTAACCCGCAACCTCAAGAACTGCCCTAGCGATGACCTCAATACCGCCGCCCAAAGGGCCCGGGGCAATTCTCTTGTCCTTCAAGTCGTGAATTGATTTAAGGCCACTTTTCTCTGTGACCACAACCTGCAAAACGCTTGCAATCTCGGGATCGCTTGACCAAGCCATCAGGACATCGAAGTTCTCGCACTTGTTATCCTTAAACTCCCCCGTACCTGTGATTGCTTCGAAGTAGTTGGGTGTACCTGTCATAGCGATGTCCGCATCGGCACCCAATTCCAGGAGTTTCAGATTGTCGATGGCCGCTCCTTCCACAACGGTCACCTTAAGCCCTGGTATCTCTCTTTGCAATACTTCAGCTATTCGTGCCGCTGCAAGGTACCAAGTGCCGCCCGCGCCCCCCGAAGCAAACATGATGTCCCAACTTTCCGCCGAATTCTGATTGGGCTTACAACCCACCATCAAGGCAGCCAGAACCATCACTGTGAGGGTCAAGCCAATGAATTTTTTCACGTTTTCTCCTCCTATTTACCGCTTAAGAATGAACGAACTACACCCTAGCGTCTAGCTGTACACCCGCGGGGGTTCTACGCATCCTCGCTGCGTGGAACAAAGCACCCCCAAACCCCACCAAGGATCCCACCAACACTGACCATGGAATGGGTGCAAGCATGAACCCTGCCCCTACAAGCACTGCCCCCCTTTCAACAGGCGACATGTTTCCAAAGAGGTAGCCTTCCAACCCGAAATTCGTGAGGGATAGTGCGAGGGCCACCTTGATCGCAGAAGTGAGGATCTGAACCGGTGTTCCGATACACAGTATGGCCGGGTCGTAGACGAACACGAACGGGATGATGAAAGCAACACAAGCAAGCCGGCAAGCGATCCAACCGGTCCTCGACTGATTAGAGTTGGCGAGACCTGCCGCTGCGTAGGCTGCCAGCGCAACCGGAGGCGTTATGCACGAGGCAATCCCAAAATAAAAGGCGAAGAAGTGCGCGCCTATCTCCAGGACACCCATTTGGACCAAGGCAGGAACCAGCAACGACACGACTATGATGTAAACCGAAGCCGCGTTTATGCCCATGCCCAAGATGATGGCCACGAGAGCCGTTAGCAACAGCACAACGGGAAGACTGTTGCCTGCCACTCCCAAAATCATTGACGAAACCCTTAAGCCCAAACCTGTTGCGTTGATAGAAGCTATGATGATGCCTGCAACCGCGCAAGCGATCGAAACGCTCATAGTGTCTTTGATTCCACTTTCAAGAGCGGCGACGATCTTCTTCGGGCCCATTCGAGTTTCTTTCCTAGTGTAAGAAAGGGCGATGAGCAGGAGCGACGCGTAGAACCCTGTTTTCATGGGAGATTGCCCACGCATAAGCATGTAGACAAACAAAGCTAGTACCAGCAGGTAGTACCAGCCTTCTTTAAGCAGCTGCGCGACGCTCTTGGACTGGCAGCTGTCCTCAGAAGCCACCACACCAATGCCACGCCTTTTGGCCCGAAGGTAGATGGCCAACCCTACGCTGAAAAAGTACAGCAGTGCAGGAATGAGAGCCCTCTTCATTATCTCCACGTAGGGGGTTCTCGTGAACTCCGCAATGAGAAAAGCAACCGATGCCATAATGGGGGGCAAGAACATACCACCTGTTGACGCGGCTGCCTCCACCCCTGCCGCAAACTCCGGCTTGTAACCGGCCTTTTTCATGAGCGGGATGGTGAAAGCACCTGTCGCCACAACGTTAGCTACTGCGCTGCCGCTGATTGAACCGAAGAACCCGCTAGCGATGACGGCTGCCATTGCAGGCCCCCCCACAACTTTGCGGGTCAACGCGAGGGACAGGTCTATGAACAGCTGGCCCCCGCCGGACTCTGACAACACCGCACCGAAGATCACAAACATGACGATGTACGTCGACACCATGCCTATGGGGGAGCCAAGAATTCCGTACGTCGTGTTGTATAGGTACCCAGCTGCTCTCCCTATGCTGATTCCCCTAGTGTGTAGCAAACCAGGCAGATACGGCCCCACGAAAAAATACAGGAGGAAACAGGTGGCAATCGCCGATATCCCCAAGCCCAGCGACAACACCCCCGCGTACAAGGCGAGGAAAACCAGAGCCCCGGCGATCAACTGGTCAGATATGGGCGGAGTAGCCCCCCGGATTATGATTCCCTGGTAGTTAAGCAGACTGTAAGCGAGGATTACTATCGAAAGGACGAAACACGAGAAGGTCAGTACTTTCTTCAGTAGGGAAGAATCTTTGGACAGTTCTTTGGCATACAGTACGAGCAACATGAATGTGACGTGAATCAATCGGTGTTTCCAGGCCTCGAGTATACCTTGAGAAGCAGTATACAGCGTAAATATCCCCAGCGCTACAGCACAGGTTTTTGATACGCCGGCCCAAAATGCTTTCCACCGCATTGAACCAGACATGTTAGCCCCCCCTTTCCTTGGGCGTTTTCGGTTTGCCCTGACATTAGCCTACCAAGTGTGGTATATATCCAGCTAGTTAACCTGTCAAGGCGGTCATACATGTATCTTCGCCACGAAAGCCCCAACTCCTTTTTCGATTTTTGTGAAACTGCCACCAGTAAGAGGTAATCCGGTGGCCCTTGGGGGCGTCGGGATGGAACCCACCGGCAACCTGCCCGAAAATCGAACGGATTCCGTTTCCCGCAGAAGGCTTACCGCCAGCCTTATAGAAAAGTCTTGTAGTGAAAAAACACTCCTCAGCAAAGGGGCTGGCCAAACATGATAGCATCTAAGACAGTGATGGAGATCCATTACCTTGACAGCCAGGGACTGAACAAGACCCAAATAGCAAGGCGCCTGGGCATTGATCGCAAAACGGTCAGAAAGTACTTGAAACTGGGCACCTCAGGCCCGCACAGAAAACCCCGCAGGTACCGGTCCATCCTGGATCCCTACAAGCCTTACCTGCAATACCGGTTGGAACGCTTCCCCCAATTGAGTGCCGTAGAACTGTGCTTTGAAATCTCGACGGAACGCTCAGAGACACTCGATCCTGAGCGGCTTCTACCCCATCAACCTTACAAGGGCTCCGAAAAAACAGTCCGCAGATACCTGGCTACAATCCGCCCCCGCAGTCACAAGGTGACTTGTCCCAGCAATGCCTGCGAGTTTGACAGTGATCAACTCACAGTTCTTCCTGTGGATGAGGCGAAAAGCCCGGAATGTTACAACAAAGTGGACCAAGAGACCCTAGAGGTATAGATCCCTCATGACGCCTTGAACCAATGCGAAAAATGTCCCGGGACCTTGCACGGAAAGCAAAGAGGGTTGCATGCATCAAGATTGAAGGGTTCCGTCTCGCTTTGCCCGGTAACCATGGGCAGAAGGGATTCTGTTGACAGACTCCTTCTCATCCGCCCCACGCGAGCTTCAAAGGAGTATCGTCAATATCACCCATGCGGCAACGCCCCCAGCCAGAACCATCATCGTCTTGGCTGTGTTCATAGTGCCCAACGAAAACAAGACCCGAATCATCGAACACGGCGACGTAAAAGTCACAGTTGTACCCCAATCCATCCTTTACGCCTGCCACCGCCAACCTTTGGCCATCGTATGCCATGCCTAGGGGGCCACTGAAAGTGTGGTGTAGTTCCTGTGTATGCCCGTAATCCCCAATGAACTTTCTAAAGTACTCGCCGGTTTCCGTGATCTCAAGCAGGGCTAAGC
>MTKW01003163.1_pt1 | contig 19647 bp, 35 predicted proteins | sample 1042761 | NCBI WGS metagenome assembly MTKW01 (sample SAMN06205366, study PRJNA360243) | anaerobic digester metagenome | biome: Wastewater treatment plant; feature: Anaerobic digester sludge; material: sludge; isolation source: anaerobic digester fed with sludge from wastewater treatment plant ... | reverse complement strand
GCTATCCGCGAAGGTGGCCGTACTGTTGGCTCAGGTGTTGTAACCGGTATTAAAGAATAATTTCGCTAGTTAAAAATTGCGAAAATAAGACAATAAGAAACATTACAAGAATGGGAGAAGAAGGGTTAAAACCTTCTTCCCCTTTTCTAAATGTTTCTTGCTTTATTTAATAACTTGTTATATAATTCTAGGGTATGGTTGACAAACGATGATGTGGGAGGTTGCTGCAGAGATAGTGACACGCCCGAGTGCGTTGTTCATGTAAAAATGCGAAACAGAGATTCGTGTTTTTTCTCATGAGCTCGTCTTTGAAATTTGTTTAACAAATTAGGCGAGGGAGTGGATGCAGGTAATTCCCGCGGAGAATGTCCGAGAAATAATAAGTCGGGCGAAAAGGAGGACAGTTTTATGGCAAAACAACAAAAAATCAGAATCAGGCTCAAGGCTTTTGATCACAAGATCCTGGATCAGTCTGCAGAGAAAATTGTAGATACAGCTAGACGTACAGGTGCTTCTGTGGCGGGTCCGATCCCCCTTCCTACAGAGAAGTCGATTTACACTATCCTGAGGTCTCCCCATGTTAACAAGGATTCTCGTGAACAATTTGAGATGAGAACTCATAAACGTTTAATTGACATATTGGATCCTGGTGCGAAAACAGTTGACGCCCTCATGGGCTTGGATTTGCCTGCCGGAGTAGATATTGAGATTAAGCTGTAAGGCATTGTAAGGTGATAGAAATAGGGCAAGAATCTAAGAAAACGCTTGCCGTTCTCTAAAATGTAATAGTACTAGTAGGAGGTGGCATCAGTGGTAAAAGCCATATTGGGTACCAAATTGGGTATGACTCAGATTTTTGATGAAATAGGCAAGGCTATTCCCGTAACAGTGGTAAAGGCCGGCCCTTGTATTGTTGTACAGAAGAAAACAATTGAAACAGATGGATATAATGCGATTCAAGTAGGATTTGGTGAGGCTAAAGAGCAGGAACTGAACAAGCCGGAAAAAGGACATTTAAGTAAGGCTGAGGTAAAACCTGTTAAATACTTGAGAGAATTTAGGGTTGATGATCCTGAAGCCTATCAGATTGGCCAAGAATTAAAGGTTGCGGATATCTTTGCAGACGGTGATTTTGTGGATGTATCCGGAACTTCTAAAGGTAAGGGTTTTGCCGGCACTATCAAGCGGCATAATTTTGCTCGTGGACCTATGAGTCATGGCTCCAAAAACCATCGTCGTCCAAGCGCAGCTGGACCAAAGGGACCTGCCCGGATATTTAAAGGTAAGAAGATGCCGGGTAGAATGGGTGGAGAAAGTGTTACTGTTCAAAGGCTCCAAATCGTTAAAGTTGACGGTGAAAGGGATCTACTTTTAGTTAAAGGAGCTATTCCCGGAGCTAGAAAAAGTCTGGTTACAATTAAAGGCTCAGTTAAAGCTTAGGGAGCTTTTTCGGAAAGGAGGATTATAGATGCCTAAAGTTTCGATATATAACATGGAAGGCAAAGAAGTTGGTGAGATTGAACTAAACGAAGCCGTCTTTGGGATTGAACCCAATGAAGCAGTTGTTCATGAAGCTGTTGTTATGCAGTTGGCAAGTATGCGTCGCGGCACCCAATCAGCCCTAACCAGGGCTGAAGTGCGCGGGGGTGGAAAAAAGCCGTGGAGGCAGAAGGGTACAGGCCGTGCTCGTGCAGGTACAATAAGGTCTCCCCTTTGGAGGTCAGGCGGAATAATCTTTGCTCCAAAACCAAGGAGTTATGCTTATTCTATTCCACGTAAGAAGAGACGCTTGGCAATAAAGTCTGTTCTGTCTGCTAAGGTAAATTCCGGGGACTTAATTGTCTTGGATGATTTATCATTTAGTAAACCTAAAACTAAGGATATGGTGAATGTTTTAGCTAATCTCAATGTTGGTAAGAAGGCTCTTGTTGTTACTGCCAGCACGGATGGTTTTGTTCAAGAATCAGCTAGGAACATTCCCGGTGTCAAGCCTGTTGTGGCTGAAAGCATTAACGTATACGATGTATTGAACCATGATAAGTTAATTATCACTAAAGAAGCGATTGCTATGGTTGAGGAGGTGCTGGCGTAATGCTTAATCCTCATGATGTATTAATCAAACCTATAATTACTGAGAAATCAACGGGTTTGATGGGAGAGAACAAATATACCTTTAAGGTTGATAAGAATGCTAATAAGATTCAAATCAAACAGGCCGTAGAAACTATTTTTAAAGTGGATGTTACGGATGTGAAAACCTTAAATGTAACTGGTAAATTGAAAAGACAAGGTAGAACAGAAGGTATGACACCTAATTGGAAAAAGGCTATTGTTACCATAAAAGATGGCCAAACCTTGCCGATTTTCGATGAATAATAAAGCATATTTGTAAGGGAGGGAATACAATGTCTGTGAAAAGTTACAAGCCGACTACTCCCAGTAGGCGTCAAATGACAGTTTCCACTTTCGAGGAAATAACAAAAACTGAACCGGAGAAGTCATTAGTAGAAGGTCTAAAGAAGAAGGCTGGTCGCAACAATCGCGGTAAGGTTACAGTAAGACACCGTGGCGGCGGTCATAAACGTTTATATAGAAAGATTGACTTTAAGAGAGATAAGGATGGAGTTCCAGCAAAGGTTGTCAGTATTGAATACGATCCTAACCGTTCTGCGCATATTGCCCTACTTTCATATCTAGATGGGGAAAAGAGATATATTCTAGCTCCTAACGGTTTGAAGGTTGGACAGATGGTGGTTTCCGGGCCAGAAGCTGACATTAAGGTTGGTAATGCCTTACCTTTGAAGAATATTCCTGTAGGTAGTACTTTGCATAACATTGAGCTTAAACCATTGAAGGGAGCCCAACTAGTACGTTCTGCCGGTGGGTCGGCTCAATTGATGGCCAAAGAGGGCGATTATGCCACCTTGAGAATGCCCTCAGGCGAAATGCGTAAGGTTCATATTAACTGTAAAGCGACTCTTGGTCAGGTGGGTAACCTTGAACATGAGAACATTACTTATGGTAAGGCAGGTCGGAGTCGTTGGTTTGGATTCAGACCCAGTACCCGCGGTGTAGTAATGAACCCAGTGGATCACCCCCACGGTGGTGGTGAAGGACGTTCACCTATCGGACGTAAAAATCCTGTTACACCTTGGGGTAAACCAGCCATCGGTGGAACCACTCGGAAGAAAAAGAATCCTAACGACAAATACATTGTTAAGTCTCGGAAGAAGAAGTAATTAAGTTTTCAATAGCCTGTTGAAAGGAGGCCGCGAGAATGGGCAGATCAATTAAAAAAGGACCTTTTATTGATGAGTCTCTGCAGAAAAAGATAAGTGAAATGAACAAAAGCAATGAGAAACGGGTAATTAAAACCTGGTCTCGTCGTTCTACAATATTCCCACAAATGGTGGGCCATACAATTGCAGTCTATGACGGGAGAAAGCACGTACCGGTTTATATTACCGAAGATATGGTCGGACATAAATTGGGCGAATTTGCACCCACAAGAACTTTTAAAGGACATGGGTCCCATACAGAACGCTCAACCGCGCTTAAATAATTCCGGGAGAGGAGGTTTATTTACATGGAAGCTAATGAAGCTAAAGCAGTTGCTAAATATATTTTGATTTCTCCCCGGAAGGCCCGTAGGGTCATTGACCTAATCCGGGGGAAGGATGTAGCTGAAGCCTTGGCTATTCTGCAGTTCACTCCTCATAAGGCAACTGCGCCTGTGAGTAAAGTACTGAAATCAGCTATAGCTAACGCTGAGCACAATTATGACTTAAACACTGATAATTTATATGTTAAAGAAGCCTATGTGGATGCCGGCCCTTCTTATAAGAGGATTAAAGCCCGGGCCCAAGGTAGGGCTGATGTAATTAAAAAGCGCACCAGCCATATTACAGTCGTTGTGACCGAAAAGAAGGAGGGGAATAAATAGTGGGTCAGAAGGTACATCCGAAGGGTATGAGAGTTGGCATTATTCGCGACTGGGAAAGTAACTGGTACGCTGACAAAAACTATGCTGAACTCCTTCACGAAGATATTAAAATTCGTAAATACATCAAGAAAAATCTGTTTCAGGCCGGAATCTCCGGTGTCCAAATAGAAAGAGCTGCTAATAGGATTAAAATTTCGATCCATACTGCTAAACCAGGTATTGTTATTGGCCGTGGTGGTTCAGAAGTAGAAGCTTTAAGAAAGGAACTGGAGAGGTTGACCGGTAAAAAGGTCAGCGTTAACATCATTGAAATTAAGAAACCGGAATTAGATGCAACATTAGTAGCTGAAGGTATTGCAGCACAGCTAGTTAGAAGAGTTGCATTCCGTAGAGCCATGAAGCAGGCTGTTTCTCGTACAATGAGATTAGGCGCACAGGGTATAAAGATTTCCTGCTCTGGTCGTTTAGGCGGGGCAGAAATTGCTAGAACAGAATGGTACAGTGAAGGGAAGGTTCCCTTGCATACCCTAAGAGCTGATATAGATTATGGATTCGCCGAGGCGGATACAACCTATGGTAAAATCGGCGTTAAGGTTTGGATTTATAAAGGAGAAATACTTCCTGAATTAAAAAACAGGAAGGAGGAGAAGACGAATGCTGGTTCCTAAAAGAACAAAATTCCGTCGTCCTCACCGCAAGGGCGGTATGAAGGGTAAAGCAACCAGAGGAACTAAAGTAGCCTATGGTGAGTTCGGTTTACAAGCCCTCGAGGCCGGCTGGATTACTAACAGGCAGATAGAGGCAGCCCGTGTTGCGATGACTCGTTATATTAAGAGGGGCGGTAAAGTCTGGATAAAAATATTCCCTGACAAGCCAATTACAGCTAAACCTGCTGAGACACGTATGGGTAGCGGTAAAGGTTCCCCGGAATATTGGGTGGCAGTTGTTAAACCCGGCCGTGTCATGTTTGAGATCGCAGAGGTTAGCGAAGAGGTTGCCCGCGAGGCTTTACGTTTAGCCGCACATAAGCTGCCCATCAAAACAAAATTTGTTAAACGAGATGAAATGGGTGGTGAAGCAAGTGAAAGCTAGTAATTTACGTGAGCTGAATACAGAAGAACTGGAAAGCAAAATAAACGAACTAAAAGGCGAACTGTTTAATCTGCGCTTCCAACTTGCCACTGGTCAATTAGAAAATACTATGCGGATCAAAGAAGTTAAGAAAAACATTGCCCGCACACAGACAGTACTGAGAGAAAGACAACTGAGAGAGGCTCAAGGCTAATAAGAGTGTAGGTAAAGCTTTGCAAATGTGAGCTAAGAGCCTAGCTTAATTGATTTTTGTACGAACTCGTATTGAAAGGCAAAGGAGGTAGCGTTTTGGATAGAAAAATTCCCAAGAGTAAAGTTGGTATTGTAGTTAGTGACAAAATGGATAAGACGGTAGTAGTAGCAATTGATGACTACAAAAAACACCCCGTTTATAAAAAAATCATGAAGGTCACTAAGAAATATAAAGCTCACGATGAAGAGAATGTTTGCAGAGTGGGCGATAAGGTAAGAATTATGGAGACCCGTCCTTTAAGTAAGGATAAGCATTGGCGGGTTGAAACTATTATTGAGAAAGCACCGGTATTGTAATCTTCAGCACAAGCCCCTGAAAGGAGGTTCGCAGTATGATACAACAAGAAAGTAGACTAAGGGTGGCAGATAACACAGGCGCTAAAGAGATCTTATGTATTCGTCCTCTGGGCGGCTCTGTTAGAAGGTATGCTTCCTTAGGCGATGTTATAATTGCTACTGTTAAAGAAGCAACACCCGGCGGCGTTGTAAAAAGAGGCGATATTGTAAAAGCTGTGGTGGTTAGAACTAAATTTGCGGTAAGAAGAGCTGATGGCTCCTATATCCGCTTTGATGAGAATGCTGCAGTTATAATCAAGGACGATAAAAGCCCCAGGGGAACCCGTATTTTCGGACCTGTAGCTCGGGAATTGCGGGAAAAGGAATTCGTTAAGATTTTATCCCTGGCACCGGAGGTACTTTAGAGGCATAGGCCCACACCAATTAAGGCACGGGGACACAGCTGCCAAGAATAAGACAGGTTATAAAGGTTAGTAACATCCCCGTTGAAAGTATTGAAAAGCTCAGCTTACGAGGATTAAAGACGTATGTTCTTAGCAAGCAGGAAAGCTGGCGGAGGTGATTTTATGAAGAAGACTGCTACTAAACAAAAAATTCATGTCAAAAAAGGTGACATGGTTCAGGTTATAAGCGGAAAAGACAAAGGCAAAAAGGGTAAAGTCTTAAGTGTTATTCCCAGTAAAGGTAGGGTTATAGTTGAAGGTGTGAATATGATTAAGCGGCACAGCAAACCTTCCCAAGCAAACCCTCAGGGTGGAATAATCGAAAGAGAAGCTCCCATTGCCAGTTCAAATGTGATGATCTTTTGCCCTAAGTGCAAGGCACCGGTAAGAATCAATAAGAAGATATTGGCCGACGGTCAGAAGTTCAGAGTCTGTAATAAATGCGGTGAAGAACTAGATTAAGTGGTGGCAAAAAGGGAGGTTTAAAAATTGGGTCTCTTAAAGGAAAAATACGTTAATGATGTTACTCCTGCTTTAATGCAGAAGTTTAACTATAAGAATGTAATGCAAGTTCCTAAGCTCGAAAAGGTAGTAATTAATATTGGACTGGGTGAGGCTGCACAGAATCCTAAAGTTCTTGACGGAGCAGTAGCCGATCTGATAGCAATTACAGGTCAGAAACCTGTAATAACCAAAGCCAAGAAGTCTATAGCCGCCTTCAAGCTACGGGAAGGTAATAGTATCGGGGTTAAAGTTACATTACGCGGCGAAAAGATGGATGACTTTGTAACTAAGTTCCTCAATGTTTCTTTACCTAGAGTTCGGGACTTTCGCGGAGTTTCGCCTAAATCCTTTGATGGTCGCGGGAATTATACCCTAGGCATCAAAGACCAATTGATATTCCCAGAAATCGAATACGATAAGGTCGATCAACTTCGAGGGATGGATATCACTTTCGTGACAACTGCTAAAACCGATGAAGAAGCCAAAGAGCTGCTTCAGCTTTTAGGAATGCCCTTCGCCGAAAGATAGTAAGTCAATTGCAAAGGAGGGAATGTAGTGGCAAAGAAGTCTATGATTGTAAAACAACAACGAGAGCCTAAGTTTAAGGTGAGAAAGTATAATCGCTGCAAGATCTGTGGCCGTCCCCATGCTTACATGAGGAAGTTTGGAATGTGTCGTATCTGCTTCCGTGAGCTGGCTTACGAAGGGCAGATCCCAGGTGTTACTAAAGCCAGTTGGTAGGTGATTTTTTAAGAGGAAGGGGGTCATTTAGATATGGTGATGACTGATCCAATTGCGGACTTTTTAACAAGAATTCGTAATGCCAATTCTGTAAACCATGAGAAGGTTGAAATACCGGCATCTAAACTTAAGAAAACCATTGCTGAAATCTTAAAAGACGAGGGTTTCATCAAGGATGTAGAATATATTGAAGACGGAAAACAAGGTGTCTTGAGATTGTACCTAAAGTATGGTGCCAACAAACAGAAGGTTATTACTGGAATAAAACGTATCAGCAAGCCTGGTCTGCGTGTATATGCAGGCAAAGATGAAGTACCAAAAGTTCTAGGTGGTCTTGGAATAGCTATTATTTCGACTTCACACGGAGTAATGACTGATAAGGACGCCAGAAAACAAGGTCTAGGTGGCGAGGTAATTTGCTACGTTTGGTAGCAACGGCTATTATTACACGGTATTCCTTAGAATAGGAGGTGCACAAATGTCAAGAATAGGGAAAATGCCTATCACTGTACCGGCAGGGGTAGATGTCAAACTCGACGGTAATACGATTACCGTTAAGGGACCTAAAGGGCAGTTGACTAGAGAACTGCATCAAGATATAAAAGTTGAACTGAATGACGGCGTCATTACAGTGACTCGTCCTAGTGATGAGAAAGAACATAGATCCTTACACGGCCTAACCAGGAGTTTAATTAACAATATGGTTATAGGAGTAACTACTGGTTACGAGAAAACCTTGGAATTGGTTGGCGTTGGTTATAGAGCTAGTAAGCAGGGTAATAAGCTGGTGTTAGCTGTTGGTTACTCTCACCCAATTGAGATTGAACCAGAACAAGGTTTGGAGATCGAAGTACCTGCTCCAAATAAGATTATTGTTAAAGGTGCCGACAAAGAAAAAGTAGGTATGTTGGCTGCTAATATTCGTGCTCATAGAGAACCAGAGTCTTATAAGGGCAAGGGTATCAAATATGAAAATGAAGTAATCCGTCGTAAGGTCGGTAAGACAGGTGCGAAAAAATAGATAATTAATTGATCGGCAGAACCCGCTATAGAAAGGAGTGAAGTTAGGTTGATAAAAAAGACTGATCGCAAGAAAAATCGTCAGAAGAAACATCTGAGGATCAGACAACGGATCTCCGGCACTCCAGAATGCCCAAGATTGGCAGTCTGCAGGAGCTTGAATCATATTTATGCTCAAATCGTCGATGATACTAAAGGAGTTACTTTAGTTTCTGCTTCAACCCTTGATGGTGAACTAAAAAATGATCTTGCAAACAGCGGAAATATCGAGGCCGCCAATAAGGTAGGTCAACTGGTTGCAAAGAGGGCTTTAGAAAAAGGCATTCGCAGTGTAGTTTTCGACCGCGGTGGTAACATCTATCATGGCCGGATCAAGGCTTTGGCTGATGGAGCCAGAGAAGCGGGCTTAGAGTTCTAAATAAAGCGCCAAAGGAGGGAAAAGAATGGCAAGAGTAGAGTCCAACACTACTGAATTAACGGAAAAAGTCGTTTATATAAACCGTGTTGCTAAGGTGGTAAAGGGCGGACGTCGTTTCAGTTTCAGTGCCTTAATTGTTGTCGGCGATGGCAACGGACGGGTAGGAGCTGGAATGGGTAAAGCTACTGAGGTACCAGAGGCAATACGGAAAGGTATAGAAGATGCCAAGAAAAATATGATCGAGATTCCTATTGTAGGCACGACAATTCCCCACCAAATCGAGGGTCGTTTTGGTGCAGGTAAGGTATTTATGAAGCCTGCTGCTGAAGGTACAGGCGTAATTGCTGGTGGACCAGTGCGGGCGGTATTGGAAGCTGCCGGGATCAGAGATATTCTTACAAAATCCCTGGGTTCCAATAACCCTAATAATGTAGTAAGAGCCACTATCGAAGGACTAAAGAGCCTGAAAAGGGCAGAAGAGGTAGCCAAAATGCGTGGCAAGTCCGTAGAAGAGCTCTTAGGTTAGGAGGTCAACTATGGCTAAGCTTAAGATTACGCTAATTAAGAGCGTTATTGGCTCTGATGATGTGGTAAGGGCTAATGTGAAGTCTTTAGGACTTCATAAAATTAATGATACGGTAATCCAAGAGGATACACCGGATATTCGTGGCAAAATCAACAAGGTTCAACACTTGGTAACAGTAGAAGAACAAGCATAATTCCAAATTCAAAGGAGGTGCAGCACTTGAAACTCCATGAGTTAAAACCTGCTGAAGGTTCACGGCGTGATGTGGTTAGAAAGGGGCGGGGCCCCGGTTCCGGACTAGGAAAAACCGCAGGTCGTGGTCATAAAGGTCAGAAATCACGGTCAGGTGGAGGTAAGGGTCCATATTTTGAAGGTGGTCAGACACCCTTGCAACGTCGTTTGCCGAAACGTGGTTTTAAGAATATCCTCAGGAAAGAATATGTCGTGATTAACGTCAGTCAACTGGAGAAACGTTTTGAGACTGGGACTGTCATAACCCCCGAGTTATTAGTAGAATCGGGACTAGTCAAGAATGTCAGAGATGGCATTAGAATTCTTGGCAACGGAGATCTCAGCAAAGCCTTCACTGTAAAAGCACAAGGCTTCTCCAAAACGGCTATAGAGAAAATTACCGCTGCCGGCGGACAAGTAGAGGTGATCTAGGTGTTGGGTGTTTTGAGTAGTGCCTGGAAAGTGGCTGATCTGCGCCGGAAACTTATTTTTACGTTTTTGATGCTTCTTGTCTTTAGAATCGGCATTTTTATTCCGGTTCCCGGCATAGATAAAGCTGTAATTAGAGATTTAATTGCTCAGGGCCAGCTTTTAGGATTCTTTAATATTATGTCCGGTGGTGCCTTTGAGAACTTTTCAATATTCGCTATGTCCATAACGCCTTATATTAACGCCTCGATTATCATCAACTTGCTCACAGTAGTAATTCCCTATTTTGAAAGACTGTCCAAGGAAGGTCCTGACGGCAGAAAGAAAATAGGTGAATACACTCGTTATGGCGCTGTAATCTTGGGAGCTGTTCAGGCTCTAGGAATATCTATCGGTCTGCGCAGTGCTGTCATCAACCCTGGAGTGGGGTCAACTTTGATTATTATCATCACTTTGACGGCAGGTACTGCTTTCCTAATGTGGTTAGGCGAACTAATCACAGAAAAAGGGATTGGTAACGGAATATCTTTACTTATTTTTGCCGGTATTGTCTCCCGTATCCCTTCCGGTATAATTACTATTTCTCAGTACTTGAGAGCCGGGACAACCAACATTTTTGTTATTCTGCTTTTCGTAGTAGTAGCTGTGCTGGTTATTATGGCTGTTATTGCTGTCAATGAGGGAGAACGGAAGATCAATGTACAGTACGCAAAAAGGGTTGTGGGGCGCAAAGTGTATGGTGGTCAGAGCACCCATATCCCGATTAAAGTCAATCAGGCCGGTGTAATTCCAGTTATCTTTGCAGTTTCCATCCTAACATTTCCTAGTACTATTGCTTCCTGGTTCCCAAATAATCAGGTTGCTGCTTGGATAGCAAAAAACATGACTTTTGAATCAGTATGGTATAACTTGATATATGTATTGTTAATAATTTTCTTTACCTATTTCTATACGGCGATTTCCTTTAATCCAAATGATATTGCCGATAATCTCAAAAAATATGGCGGTTTCATTCCTGGACTAAGACCAGGTCGTCCTACCGCTGAGCACATTCAAAGAATAAGCGGCAGAATTACTTTAGCCGGTGCAATCTTTCTAGCTCTCATTGCTGTGTTCCCCAGTTTGCTGATGAAATTGACTAAGCTGCCCCTTTATTTCGGAGGCACTAGTCTACTAATCTTGGTTGGTGTAGCCATAGAAACCATGAAGCAGCTGGAGTCCAACCTCCTAATGAGACACTACCAAGGATTCTTGAAGTAAGAACAAAAAAGGGGGGCAAAAAGATGAGATTAATCCTTGTGGGACCACCGGGGGCCGGTAAAGGTACCCAGGCAGAAGTCCTCATTACAAAGCTCGCCATTCCTCATATCTCCACTGGGGATATGTTTCGTCAAGCAATTAAAGATCAAACCCCTTTGGGAATTGAAGCTAAAGGATATATGGATGCTGGCAAGCTAGTGCCAGATAGCGTAACTATTGGTCTGGTTAAAGAGCGGCTGGCCCAAGCGGATTGTGCAAACGGGTTCCTTTTAGACGGGTTTCCCCGGACTATACCTCAGGCAGATGCCCTGGAAGCTACTCTCAATGAGTTAGGGGTTAAATTAGACGGGGTAATCAACATTGATGTGGACCGTAAGGAACTAATGGCACGTCTGACTGGACGTCGTGTTTGCTCAGCCTGTGGAGCAACCTATCATATTACTGCTAATCCTTCCAAGGCAGGGGATAAATGCGATAAATGCCAAGGGGAGTTAATTCAGCGCAGTGATGATACTGAGGCTACAGTAGGCAAAAGATTAAGCGTCTATGACGAGCAAACAGCTCCACTAGTAGATTATTACGAGAAAAAAGGGCTTCTCCTTAATATTGATGGCAGTCAGTCTGTAGGAGAAGTAACCCGCGAAATATTAAAATCTCTAGGAAGGGATAGTCAATGATTATCCTTAAGTCTGAACGGGAGCTGCAATATCTCTACGATGCTGGACAGATTGTAGCTCAAGCGCACCATGAGGTTGCTAAGGCAGTGAAGCCTGGGGTTACAACCTTAGAATTGGATCAAGTAGCAGAAGAGTACATCACTCGTTGTCAAGCCGTGCCTACATTCAAGGGTTATAACGGTTTTCCCGGCAGTATCTGTGCCTCAATAAATGAAGAGGTTGTGCATGGAATACCTAGTGGGTTAAGGCAGGTAAAATCTGGTGATATTATTAGTATTGATATCGGAGCTACTTTTAACGGTTATGTAGGTGATGCTGCTGTTACCTTACCTGTCGGGGAGATTGATGACGAAGTTCAGCGCTTGCTAGATGTGACTGAAGAAGCTCTTTACAGAGGTATTGATAAGGCCCGAGTGGATAATAGACTCCAGGATATTTCTTATGCTATCCAAAGTCATGTAGAAGAAAACGGTTTTTCCGTTGTGCGTGATTATGTAGGGCATGGTATTGGCCAGAGTATGCATGAAGCACCTCAGATTCCCAATTTCGGCAAACCCGGAAGAGGTCCTCGGTTAAAGGCGGGTATGACACTAGCAATAGAACCTATGGTTAACATTGGGACTTATGAGGTGGAAACCCTCCAGGATGACTGGACGGTAGTTACTAAAGATAGAAAACAATCTGCCCATTTTGAACATAGTGTGGCGATTACCGAAAAGGGCCCCTGGATATTAACCAAGTAGTATTGTCAGTAATAAAAACTGACAAGTTATGCTAACCGTGGTAAAATTAAATTTAGCGCAAAATTATTGCCGAATGTAGTTTGAGGATAACAAAGGAGGTCAGAAACCATGTCCAAACAGGATGTCATTGAAGTAGAAGGTACCGTAGTGGAACCGTTACCAAATGCAATGTTCCAAGTGGAATTGGCTAATGGCCATAAAGTATTAGCCCATGTTTCGGGTAAGATTAGAATGAATTTTATCCGCATTCTGCCGGGGGATCGGGTCACTGTAGAACTTTCACCATATGACCTGACCCGGGGGCGGATTACTTACCGCTATAAGTAGACCTCGGCGAGAGGAGGAAGTTAATATGAAAGTAAGAGCTTCAGTAAAAAAGATTTGTGAAAAATGTAAGATTATTAAGCGCAAAGGCCGGGTAATGGTTATTTGTGAAAACCCTAAGCATAAACAAAAACAAGGCTAAACGGCAGGCCTGTTAGGATAGATGCCTGACCGTAACTTAATTGCACTAGCCCATTAAGTATTTCATGAGAGTAATTTATAAATATTTTGCGGCTGCTGTAAATTATTTAAAGAAATATAGAATTATGGGCGGTATATTTTTGATTATTGAATTCAAGGAGGTGTGCAAATGGCAAGGATAGCAGGTGTTGACTTGCCTCGCGACAAGCGAGTTGAGATTGGCTTGACATACATTTATGGAATAGGCAGGCCAACGTCCCAACAGATCATCGCCAAATGTGGAATTAACCCTGATACAAGAGTACGGGATTTAACTGATGATGAAGTTGCCAAACTACGTGAAGCAATTGAGAAGGAACATAAAGTAGAAGGTGACCTAAGACGTGAAGTTTCCTTGAATATTAAACGTCTAATGGAAATTGGATGTTATCGTGGAGTACGTCATCGTCGTGGTCTACCAGTGCGGGGACAAAGAACCAAAACTAATGCCAGAACCCGCAAAGGACCTTCTAAAACAGTAGGAGCAAAAAGGAAGTAAAAGGGGTGAATAAAGATGGCCAAAAGAACCACTACGCGTGTTAAACGTCGTGAGCGGAAAAATATTGAGCATGGTGTAGCCCATATTCAATCAACTTTTAATAATACTATCGTTACTATTACTGATACGAACGGTAATGCTATATCTTGGTCTAGTAGTGGATCATTAGGTTTCAAGGGATCCAGAAAAAGCACCCCTTACGCCGCGCAGATGGCTGCCGAGGCAGCAGCAAAGGCTGCTATGGAGCACGGCTTGCGGGAAGTGGAATGCTTTGTTAAAGGACCCGGTTCAGGGCGGGAGGCCGCCATCCGTTCCTTACAAGCCAGCGGGCTTGAGGTGAGTGTAATTAGAGATGTTACTCCAATTCCTCATAATGGGTGTCGTCCACCTAAGCGTAGAAGAGTATAAAGGAGGTGCCTAGTTTTGGCGAGATATACAGGACCTGTTTGTAGACTGTGTCGCCGTGAGGGTATTAAACTCTACCTCAAGGGTGACCGTTGTTATACAGACAAGTGTGGAATAGACAGAAGATCATATCCTCCCGGGCAGCATGGCCAAGGGCGGAAAAAGACATCCGAATACGGTCTGCAGTTACGTGAAAAACAAAAGGCCCGTCGGATTTATGGTATACTGGAAAAACAATTTGCATCATATTTTGATATGGCAGAACGTCAACCGGGTGTAACAGGTGAAAACCTGTTGACTCTAGTTGAAAGACGTCTGGATAATGTAGTCTATCGTTTGGGCTTTGCTTCTTCTCGACCTGAAGCCAGGCAAATGGTAAGGCATAACCATTTCACTGTTAACGGACGTAAAGCCAATATACCTTCAATTCTTTTGAAGGAAGGCGACGTAATTCAGGTTAAGGAAAAACATCAGAACAGTGAAAGGTTCCAAATCCTCAAGGAAAAGCTGGCTACCAGAATTATTCCTGAGTGGTTGGAGCTTGATCGTGAGCAACTGGTTGGCAAGGTTGTGGCGATGCCTACTAGAGAACAGATTGACGTTCCTATCGAGGAACATCTCATTGTCGAACTTTATTCCAGATAAGACAGGAGAATTGCATTCGTATCGGCGAATGACAGGATCGAGTAGGAGGGTTAGCCTGTGATAGAGATTGAAAAGCCCAAAATCGAGTGTGTAGAATTAAACGAAAGTAAGACCTATGCCAAGTTTGTGGTTGAGCCTCTGGAGAGAGGCTATGGAATTACTCTAGGTAATTCGTTACGTCGGGTTCTATTATCATCACTACCTGGAGCAGCAGTTACCTCTGTCAAAATTGAAGGGGTACTACATGAGTTTTCTACTGTGCCTGGTGTAGTAGAAGATGTAACTGATATTATTCTCAACCTCAAAACTTTGGTGCTGAAAACCCATGATGAAGAACCGCAAATTGTCAGGGTTGAGGCAGCTGGGCCCGGCGAAATACTGGCAGAAGATATCATCAGAGGCAGCCAAGTGGAAGTCCTTAATCCTGATCAACACATTGCCACCCTTGAAAAGGATGGCAAGCTAGTGATGGAATTATTGGTAGAAAGAGGACGCGGTTACCGTTTAGCTGAAAAGAACAAGCAAGAAGATCAAGCCATCGGGGTTATCCCCATTGACTCTCTCTTCTCTCCCGTTCGTAAGGTCAATTATACAGTTAGTGATACTCGGGTTGGTCAGATTACCGATTATGACAAACTAACCTTAGAAGTGTGGACTAATGGAGCTATAGCACCTGATGAAGCCATCAGCCTCTCGGCTAAGATTCTAAATGATCACTTAAAACTTTTCGTTGGTTTAACAGAGAAGATTAGTGATGTGGAGACTATGGTCGAGACAGAAGAGGAAGAACGTGATAAAGTTCTGGATATGAGTGTTGAAGAACTTGATCTCTCAGTACGTTCTTATAACTGTTTGAAACGTGCAGGTATCAATACAGTCGGTGAGTTAATTCAAAAGACCGAAGAAGACATGATGAAGGTTAGGAATCTAGGCAAGAAATCCCTAGAGGAAGTTAACGGGAAATTAGCTGAACTGGGATTATCCCTGCGTAAACCTGAGGACTAATCTGCTATAAACAGTATTGCAAAGGGGGGTTGAAACAACATGGGATATAGAAAGCTCGGTCGTAACTCAGGACAACGTCGTGCTCTCTTAAGAGGCATTACAACTTCCTTGTTAAAACACGGCCGGATTGAAACTACAGAAGCTAGGGCCAAGGAATTAAGAAGCATAGTGGAAAAAATGATTTCTTTAGGGAAGCAGGGCGACTTACATGCCCGCCGTCAGGCTGCTGCTTTTCTCCTCGAAGAGGATGTAGTTACGGACCTCTTTGAGAATATAGCGAAGAAATATAGCGATCGCCAAGGCGGTTACACCAGAATTATGAAGACCGGCAACCGCAGAGGTGACGCAGCTCAGATGGTGATTATTGAGCTAGTCTAAAGATTATTTTTAATGCTGAATAAATTAGAGTCAGGAAACCCGAAATACTTGGCCTTAAGGGCAAGGCTTTGGATTTCCTGTTTTTTCATAGGTACAGAAATTGAAGGGGGAAGGAGGAAATGTTGTTCCCCCTTGTCAGCATAGAGTCAGCGTAGAAAAAGTGGTGAGAATACTTGATCGAAGTTACTGATTTGGTTCACCAGTATCATACCCCTCAAGGGGTTACAGAGGCTTTGAAGGGCGTGAATCTAACAATAGAACAAGGTGAATTTGTGGCTATTATCGGTCACAACGGTTCGGGTAAATCAACCCTAGCCAAACACCTTAATGCCCTTCTCTTGCCGGATTCAGGTTCAGTTAAAGTGGATGGTTTGGATACTGGTGATGAAAGAAATCTCTGGGAGATTCGTCAACGGGTTGGTATGGTGTTCCAAAACCCTGATAATCAGCTAATTGCTACCTCAGTGGAAGAAGATGTGGCTTTTGGGCCTGAAAATTTAGGCATAGAGCCTGCCCAGATTCGGCAGAGAGTTAATGACTCTCTGGCCAGCGTCGGTATGAGTGAGTTCATGACTAGGGCACCCCATCTCCTTTCTGGAGGACAAAAGCAGCGTGTTGCTATTGCAGGTATTGTAGCTATGCGTCCTCAGATTCTTGTTTTGGACGAGCCTACAGCTATGCTTGATCCAACTGGGCGTAAGGAAGTTATGGATACAATAACTAGGCTGAACAGGGAAGAAGGATTGACAATTGTTCATATCACTCATTTTATGGAAGAGGCTGTCTTCGCTAATCGAGTAATAGTAATGGAAGACGGTCAGATTGTTATGGAAGGAAAGCCTAGGGAGATTTTTGCCCAGGTTGAGAAATTAAAGGAACTGCGGTTGGATGTACCACCGATGACAGAGTTACAATTTATTCTTAATCAAGAGGGACTAGAGCTTAAAGGAGAAATATTGACAATTGAAGAAATGGTGGTGGCCTTATGTCAATAGTTTTGGAAGGGGTTTATCATACCTACCAACCTAAGACGCCTTATGAGGCTCACGCCTTAAAGAATATAAATCTAGAGATCAATGAAGGTGATTTTATCGGACTAATTGGGCATACCGGGTCTGGTAAGTCAACCTTGGTCCAACATTTTAATGGTTTGTTAAAGCCTACTGCTGGCCGGGTAATTGTTGACGGAATTGATTTGTCAGCTCCGGGCACTAAACTCAGTGAAATAAGGCAAAAAGTAGGCCTAGTATTCCAATACCCTGAACATCAGATATTCGAAGAGACAGTATACGCTGATATTTCTTTTGGTCCAAAAAACCTTGGTTTTTCTGAAACGGAGATAGACAGTAGAGTAAAAAAAGCAATGGCAATGGTGGCTCTGGATTTTGAAACTTATCGTGATGCTTCTCCCTTTGTCCTTAGTGGAGGGGAAAAACGAAGAGTCGCAATAGCTGGAGTGCTTGCTATGTCCCCGAAATATCTGGTTTTAGATGAACCAACAGCAGGCCTGGACCCCCGTGGTCGCGATGAAATCCTAGATCAGGTAGTCCGCCTACATCGAGAGGAAGGCCTTACTGTTATTCTAGTTTCTCATAGTATGGATGATGTGGCCAGAATCGCTAATCGTCTGATCGTAATGGATAGTACTGAGGTAATTTACAATGCAGAGCCTAAGATGGTATTTAGTCATTATGAAAATTTGCAAAAAGTAGGATTAGATATCCCTACTGTCACCAAACTAATGCTCAGCTTACGGGATAAAGGTTGGGATGTCCGGACTGATATACTGACGATTGAAGAGGCTAGGGCTGAGATCTTGCGGATTAAGAGGGGAGGCCAGGGCCATGCTTAAAGATATTACTATCGGGCAATATATTCCTGGGGATTCCCTGCTCCATAAATTAGATCCTAGAGCGAAAATTATAGCCTTGATCCTCTATATGGTGGCATTATTTCTTTGCAATTCAGTTATTGCCTATCTTCAGGTTACTGTATATACTTTATTGATTATTGCTTTATCTCGTGTGCCAATTATTATGCTCTTCAAAGGGTTAAAACCCCTAGCTATTATTTTGGCACTCACTTTTACCTTACATGTGTTCATGACCCCCGGGCAGATTATTTGGGAGCTCGGTTTCTTGAAAATAACTATCGAAGGAATCCGTCAGGCAGTATTCATGACTGTTCGACTGATATATTTGGTGACAATTACTTCTTTGCTCACCCTTACTACGACGCCAATTTCATTGACAGACGGTATAGAATACTTACTCAAAATTTGTTTTATACCTATTGCCCATGAACTGGCTATGATGATGACCATCGCTTTACGTTTCATTCCTACGCTGATTGAAGAAACAGATAAGATTATGAAAGCTCAAATGGCTAGAGGAGCTGATTTTGACAGCGGCGGTGTGATGGCTAAAGCTAAAAGCTTGATTCCCTTGCTGGTGCCTTTATTCATAAGCTCCTTCAGGAGAGCTGATGAGTTAGCTATGGCTATGGAGGCCAGGTGTTACAGAGGTGGTGAGGGACGAACCAGAATGAAGCAACTAAGGATGGTCAGAAGAGATGTTCTGGTTTTAGTTGTTAGCATAGTCTTCTTAGGTATTGTTCTTTTTACTAGATACCGGATGTGATTCTATGCGAAATATTAAGATGACTGTGGCCTATGACGGCACATTGTATCATGGATTCCAGAAACAACGGGGAACCGGATTAAGTACAATCCAGGAATCCTTAGAATATGCTTTAAGTGTGCTGACCCAGGAGGAAATTGTTATCAACGGCTCAGGTCGTACTGATGCCGGAGTACATGCCTTAGGTCAAGTGATTAATTTCCAAACTAACTCTAAAATTGCGCCTGAACGTTTTCCTCTGGCAGTGAACTCTCTCTTACCCAAGGATATCAGAGTTCTGGAATGTGAGAATGTGGAGCTAGATTTTCATGCCCGTTTTGACGCCAAGCAGAAAACTTATTGCTATAAGATCTATAATAAACGTCATATGTCGCCTTTTTGGCGACTATATGCTTATCATGTACCTGTTGAGTTGGATGTGGCCAGTATGCAGGCGGCAGCCCGACTTTTTGAAGGAGACCATGACTTCCGGGGATTTTGTGCTAAAGGTACAACCGTAACAGATTATACTCGGACAATCTATAACTGCCAGGTCAATCAAGAAGGAGATATGATCATTTTTTTGGTTACTGGTAACGGTTTTTTGTGGAATATGGTACGTATAATGGTGGGTACCGTACTGGAGATTGGGCTCGGGAAAAGGCCTGCTGAAGATGTTGTACGGTTGTTGACTGCAGGAGAGAGAAACCTTTCGGGCATGACCGTTCCGCCTCATGGATTGTATTTAGTTTCTGTAGAATATTAGTAGGTGCAAACAGCAGAGGGTTTGAGTACAAATCGATCCATAGAAATGTCTAGCCTCAATACCATAAGAAATAGGTTATCGGTTGAAATTCGCCGTCCATGGCTCAGTTCTCCCTGTCCAGCACGTCCTGTGCTGGACTTACCTATTTCTAATGGTATTAAGTTAAGACATTTTAGCTATGGACCTTAAAAGTACTCAAACCCTCTGCAGTTTACACCTGTAGGGGAGAAGAGGCAAGGACACTAAAATAA
>MTKW01009042.1_pt1 | contig 19651 bp, 11 predicted proteins | sample 1042761 | NCBI WGS metagenome assembly MTKW01 (sample SAMN06205366, study PRJNA360243) | anaerobic digester metagenome | biome: Wastewater treatment plant; feature: Anaerobic digester sludge; material: sludge; isolation source: anaerobic digester fed with sludge from wastewater treatment plant ... | reverse complement strand
GGCGCGGGGGCGAAAACCAGTAGCGCCTCCTCTCTTTCCCCCCCTAATTTAAAATAACATGCCAAAAAGGATTCACGTTATTTTATCCAGAAATAAAAAATTAAATAAATTAATCTGACCGTAAAACCGATAAATTAAATATAAATAAAGTGCTCTATAACAAAAAACCGCCAGAGTTTCAATTCCTCATAGGTAGGCTGGAGACGAAATCATTCAACATCACCCAGGCCGCCAAGAAAGGTTTCAATTCCTCATAGGTAGGCTGGAGACGGAAATGGAGCGGAGGACCTTTTAATGGCCAAGCTGGGTTTCAATTCCTCATAGGTAGGCTGGAGACTGCTGCCCGGCTGGAAAAACAGCAAGGGCGCAAGCATGTTTCAATTCCTCATAGGTAGGCTGGAGACGCTTAGAGCCGCAGAGGTGAGCGCCGGTTATATCCGGTTTCAATTCCTCATAGGTAGGCTGGAGACGGACTTGCCGGGGACCTGCGAAGCGAAAGACATGCCGTTTCAATTCCTCATAGGTAGGCTGGAGACCAGCAGAGGCAGAGGGCCATGAGCGATCTGCAGGGTTTCAATTCCTCATAGGTAGGCTGGAGACAGGCAGTTTGTCCGACCGCTTGCGCCGAGGTGGTGTTTCAATTCCTCATAGGTAGGCTGGAGACCGGGGGCTTGCCCGTTGCCTGTCCGGTAAAATTATTGTTTCAATTCCTCATAGGTAGGCTGGAGACCCCTGCCCGGACTATATTGATGGCTGGGATGGATGGTTTCAATTCCTCATAGGTAGGCTGGAGACTACCTGCGCCTGCAGGAGACGAAGGACTCTGCCGGGTTTCAATTCCTCATAGGTAGGCTGGAGACCCGCTGGTCCCATCCCGGCCGGCAGGCAAAGATTGTGTTTCAATTCCTCATAGGTAGGCTGGAGACATGCAAACTCCCGTTTCAGCGGATGTATTCAGTAAAGTTTCAATTCCTCATAGGTAGGCTGGAGACGGATGTGGAACAAGAGATCGGTTACCGGATTTATGAGTTTCAATTCCTCATAGGTAGGCTGGAGACGGAGAATGATTTTATTCTCCTGCTATTTTTTTATTGTTTCAATTCCTCATAGGTAGGCTGGAGACGGCGGCGGCGAAGGCAGCCATGGAAGCCGTTAAAGGGTTTCAATTCCTCATAGGTAGGCTGGAGACCGAGCGGGCCAAGGCCTGGGTGGAGGCGAACCAGGGTTTCAATTCCTCATAGGTAGGCTGGAGACCAAACCGCCTGGAATAATCTTAAAACTTCTGCCGGGTTTCAATTCCTCATAGGTAGGCTGGAGACCAGCCCTCGGTGATTGGCGTTGGTGAGGCCGGGCGGTTTCAATTCCTCATAGGTAGGCTGGAGACTATTTTCCTAATGCTTTTCATCAGAGATTATGGCAGTTTCAATTCCTCATAGGTAGGCTGGAGACAAATAGCAGGATAAATTACCGTTAATGCCGCTGCAGGTTTCAATTCCTCATAGGTAGGCTGGAGACGCGCTGCGCGCGTCAGACGGTTGCGCGCAGAGTCGAGTTTCAATTCCTCATAGGTAGGCTGGAGACGGATCTGCATCGAGGGAAAGAAAGGTAGATTCCCTGGTTTCAATTCCTCATAGGTAGGCTGGAGACCTTGCAACGCCGCCAGAACTATGGCACCAAAAGGATGTTTCAATTCCTCATAGGTAGGCTGGAGACGGGGTTCTGATGCGGGACGCCGAGAAAGACCTGCAGCGTTTCAATTCCTCATAGGTAGGCTGGAGACAGGAAGTTGCTCTTCCCGGCACCTGTCTGCCCGGCCAGTTTCAATTCCTCATAGGTAGGCTGGAGACAAGCCATGCGCCGCTCCATCTCCATGGTCAGGATCTGTTTCAATTCCTCATAGGTAGGCTGGAGACACGATAACGCTAGCTGGAACTCCGGCACACATAAGTTTCAATTCCTCATAGGTAGGCTGGAGACCCGGATCATCCGCGGGCGTCAAACGGCTACGTATTGTTTCAATTCCTCATAGGTAGGCTGGAGACTGGACTGCGGGCTGAGCATCCGGGAGCTGAAGCAGGGTTTCAATTCCTCATAGGTAGGCTGGAGACTCAAAACCTGCCGCCTTTACGGTAGTGATAACCGGTTTCAATTCCTCATAGGTAGGCTGGAGACCATTTACTTTCGGCCTCCCTCAACTGTCTTGAGCAGTTTCAATTCCTCATAGGTAGGCTGGAGACGAGCTGCTGGCCCTGACCCGTTTCAGCGTGGACCTGTTTCAATTCCTCATAGGTAGGCTGGAGACGCAGTTCCCCGTTGGTCCCTGGGCGGTCCTACCCTTGTTTCAATTCCTCATAGGTAGGCTGGAGACTCGCTCCCCCTTTTTTGTTTTCTGTAACTTCCAGCGGTTTCAATTCCTCATAGGTAGGCTGGAGACCGGCCAGTTGTTTCTTGCGCTCTGCGGTGTCCACCAGTTTCAATTCCTCATAGGTAGGCTGGAGACTCTCCCGGACATATTTCGGAGATTGAAAACGGGGGGGTTTCAATTCCTCATAGGTAGGCTGGAGACAAATTCCACCTGATCACCCCTGCTCTTGTGGTAAGCGTTTCAATTCCTCATAGGTAGGCTGGAGACTTGATGACGTCGAGGTTTACATGCGCCTGTGTCTGCGGTTTCAATTCCTCATAGGTAGGCTGGAGACCTGTCGCTCCTAACTTTTTGGCTCATTCTAAAGTGTCGTTTCAATTCCTCATAGGTAGGCTGGAGACTTTTCAGCGTGATCACGGTGTCGCCCAGCTCCAGCGTTTCAATTCCTCATAGGTAGGCTGGAGACAGTGCTATAGATGGATATTTACCAGGAGAACGGATAGTTTCAATTCCTCATAGGTAGGCTGGAGACATTTTTTAGTCATTGTTGATCCTCCTCTCATATATAGTTTCAATTCCTCATAGGTAGGCTGGAGACTTACAACCATTCGTGCGCGTATCAAAATGCCGCCAAGTTTCAATTCCTCATAGGTAGGCTGGAGACGTGACGGCTCCACCATAGCGCCCGTAGGCCGTTTCCTGTTTCAATTCCTCATAGGTAGGCTGGAGACCCGCCGCGATCTTATCTGTAGTCACCGCACCGGAGAGTTTCAATTCCTCATAGGTAGGCTGGAGACACAGCATGTGCAGGGCCACGTCGAGCTTACTTTCTGGTTTCAATTCCTCATAGGTAGGCTGGAGACGCACCAGAGCCTGTGGACTGCCGACCGTAAGCTGGCGTTTCAATTCCTCATAGGTAGGCTGGAGACGGGCTGAAGAGGTCATTTGTGACGGCATCGATCTGGTTTCAATTCCTCATAGGTAGGCTGGAGACCGGCCCCACCTGCTCACCCGCAGAGGCCCTTGCGGTGTTTCAATTCCTCATAGGTAGGCTGGAGACGTCGAAACCCCATAACGGCCTCCTGTCGTAAAATCTGTTTCAATTCCTCATAGGTAGGCTGGAGACGATTTGGTAGATGTTAAGAAGTCTTAATAAAGATAGTTTCAATTCCTCATAGGTAGGCTGGAGACAATTCCCATTTCCCCTGGATACAATGTCCCTATCTTGGTTTCAATTCCTCATAGGTAGGCTGGAGACTTCTCAGCTGGCTAGCTTAGAGTTTTTCCTTCACTGTTTCAATTCCTCATAGGTAGGCTGGAGACTGCGGATTGCGGAAAGAGGGTCAGAAGGTCAACAGTGTTTCAATTCCTCATAGGTAGGCTGGAGACCCGTCTATGGCGCCGAGGGCTACGGCTGGTATTGGAGTTTCAATTCCTCATAGGTAGGCTGGAGACCTTTGCGAGATTTATGGCCATCCATACTGCGGCAGGTTTCAATTCCTCATAGGTAGGCTGGAGACGTTGGCTGCTTTTCGGCAAGGACAGCAAAGACCAGGGTTTCAATTCCTCATAGGTAGGCTGGAGACGAGGACTGGAACTTCGCCTGGACGCCGCAGGAGCTGTTTCAATTCCTCATAGGTAGGCTGGAGACCCGGGGATTAACGGCTCCCCGGCCGGCCGTATAACCGTTTCAATTCCTCATAGGTAGGCTGGAGACTTTGTTCTTGTTTTTTAAACGTACTGCATTTACGTAGTTTCAATTCCTCATAGGTAGGCTGGAGACCGGTTTGCGGTGGAGAACCCAGGGCCGTTTATTGTTCGTTTCAATTCCTCATAGGTAGGCTGGAGACCTAGTACTGCAGAATGATTTGCGGTATTTATGGACTTGTTTCAATTCCTCATAGGTAGGCTGGAGACGCCCCGACCATTACCGCCGGCGGCCTGCACATTGGGTTTCAATTCCTCATAGGTAGGCTGGAGACCCCCAGCGCGTGAGGGGCCAGAGCAACGGGCTAGTGTTTCAATTCCTCATAGGTAGGCTGGAGACGCTTCTCGGTGTATGCCGAATCCGTCTCGATCTCGGGTTTCAATTCCTCATAGGTAGGCTGGAGACCGGTGATCAAGGCGCCGTCTACTTCTTCGCTGGGCCGTTTCAATTCCTCATAGGTAGGCTGGAGACGGGGATGCCGATGCTGTCTAAAACCCCGCACCCGATGTTTCAATTCCTCATAGGTAGGCTGGAGACGCCGGGAAGGCGTCATCGACAGCGTAAAGATCCGGGGGTTTCAATTCCTCATAGGTAGGCTGGAGACTCGGTTTTGTTCATTTCGAGGCGGTGGCGAAAGTGCTGTTTCAATTCCTCATAGGTAGGCTGGAGACGGCTAATTGCGAATATGGCGTGAGCATACAGCACGGGTTTCAATTCCTCATAGGTAGGCTGGAGACAAAGGTCAACGTCTATACCCTGCCAGCCCGCGAAAGTTTCAATTCCTCATAGGTAGGCTGGAGACCCCCTTTGATATATCTATGATAGCATAGAATCGATGTTTCAATTCCTCATAGGTAGGCTGGAGACTTTAAGTCACCTCCTATACTCCTAAGAATATTTGCGGTTTCAATTCCTCATAGGTAGGCTGGAGACGGTTACCAGATTTATTTATCAAAGTATTATTTGTGGTTTCAATTCCTCATAGGTAGGCTGGAGACGCAGGTGGTTTCTATTTCCGGCGGCAGTTCATCAGTGTTTCAATTCCTCATAGGTAGGCTGGAGACTGAGAGCGGCTGGGGAACGTCGGGGCTAGCTAGGGAGTTTCAATTCCTCATAGGTAGGCTGGAGACGAAAATGAGCAAAACTCGCATGACTATGTATAAGGGGTTTCAATTCCTCATAGGTAGGCTGGAGACGCATGAGCCTACGGAAGCCCTCCGACCTGGGTTATGAGTTTCAATTCCTCATAGGTAGGCTGGAGACGCAGGCGCAGCTGCTTGGTGAGACCGTCCCCGAGCCGTTTCAATTCCTCATAGGTAGGCTGGAGACGGGGCAGCGTCCTGATAGGCCCGGGTTGCCGAATCCCCGTTTCAATTCCTCATAGGTAGGCTGGAGACGTGTCGCGCAGCTCGTTTTGATAGCGGCGAAGGAGTTTCAATTCCTCATAGGTAGGCTGGAGACCCTGGGCCTCGCCAGCATCGGTGTAGAGCTTAACCAGTTTCAATTCCTCATAGGTAGGCTGGAGACCGGAAGACGGCGCGGACGGTGAGGGCAGATACTTAGTTTCAATTCCTCATAGGTAGGCTGGAGACGTGAGAACATCGACCGCCATCTGGTGGACTTCCCAGCGTTTCAATTCCTCATAGGTAGGCTGGAGACGCACTACGAGCTCCGCTATGCCGGTAACCCCTGGGGGTTTCAATTCCTCATAGGTAGGCTGGAGACCTTTAAAACCAGCGCCAGTGAAATCTGGGAAAATCTGTTTCAATTCCTCATAGGTAGGCTGGAGACCGGTGCCGAACTCGGAGAAGCGCCCCTGCCGCAGTGGTTTCAATTCCTCATAGGTAGGCTGGAGACCCGGAGCAGGCATTAAGCGTTATTACGCAAGGTGGGTTTCAATTCCTCATAGGTAGGCTGGAGACACCCGGAGGACTGGGATGCGGATCAACTGCTGCAGGGTTTCAATTCCTCATAGGTAGGCTGGAGACTCGCAAGAAAGGGTGGATTTGGCTCATTGATCCAGAGTTTCAATTCCTCATAGGTAGGCTGGAGACATATCCGATTGAGAACAACGTTATCGGCCCGGCGATGTTTCAATTCCTCATAGGTAGGCTGGAGACCCATAAACAGCGTGAAGGGCAATCAGACCGAATACACGTTTCAATTCCTCATAGGTAGGCTGGAGACTCTGCAGGTCCTCGCCGACTTCAACCTTGCCGGAGCGTTTCAATTCCTCATAGGTAGGCTGGAGACGCCGACGCATTCGGCAGGAAAATGGAAGCTGCCGGGTTTCAATTCCTCATAGGTAGGCTGGAGACTATGGTGGCCGCCTTTGGCTGGGGCCGCCTAAAAGGTTTCAATTCCTCATAGGTAGGCTGGAGACCCAGCTCATACGTCGGGCCTTGGCCTTGCTGCACCAGTTTCAATTCCTCATAGGTAGGCTGGAGACTGGTGCACCTTGACGATCAGCGCATTCCACTCCACGTTTCAATTCCTCATAGGTAGGCTGGAGACTGTAAATTTTACCCGCCCCCGGATGGGAACACTTTTGTTTCAATTCCTCATAGGTAGGCTGGAGACCTTTTTCGCCACGAATAGCGGCACGCCTTTCCGGGGTTTCAATTCCTCATAGGTAGGCTGGAGACGTGTAGTTGCCGGGGCTGAACACGAAGCTGCTGCTCCGTTTCAATTCCTCATAGGTAGGCTGGAGACCGGTTTTCACGCCCTCACCTCCTGGAGCAGTTTCTGTTTCAATTCCTCATAGGTAGGCTGGAGACCGAGGGTTACCTTACCACATACTGCAGCGCCATTGTGTTTCAATTCCTCATAGGTAGGCTGGAGACCCTGGAGCGGTGGCTGGAAGGAGAAGCCGATGCCGCAGTTTCAATTCCTCATAGGTAGGCTGGAGACCATCCCCCGGCTCAAACTCCACCAAATAGCTGTAGTGTTTCAATTCCTCATAGGTAGGCTGGAGACAGTTATCGACCGCCTTACGGTCACCGGCGACAGCTTGCGGTTTCAATTCCTCATAGGTAGGCTGGAGACCAAAATGCAGGTGGGATGGTGGGGGGAGAGTTTGTGTTTCAATTCCTCATAGGTAGGCTGGAGACCTTATCCCCCCTGCAGCTGGATCACCGGGGACCCACCGTTTCAATTCCTCATAGGTAGGCTGGAGACTCCCCACTTTGCTTTTGCCCCGTCCTTTACATCGCGTTTCAATTCCTCATAGGTAGGCTGGAGACCCAAATAACTCAGGAACGCCGTCGCCGCAAAGCGAAGTTTCAATTCCTCATAGGTAGGCTGGAGACATCCCAGGTGCGAGTTTTTGCCGGGGCCCCCTGATGTTTCAATTCCTCATAGGTAGGCTGGAGACGGAAACCCCCATCAGCTCAGCGGCCTCTCTAATGGTGTTTCAATTCCTCATAGGTAGGCTGGAGACCAGCAGACCCCGGAGCAGGCGTTAAATGTCATCACAGTTTCAATTCCTCATAGGTAGGCTGGAGACGCAGCGCCGTGTAAAATTCAACGATCTTGGCCTGAGTTTCAATTCCTCATAGGTAGGCTGGAGACCCACTCCCCATTGTCTAACCGCTTGCCCCGGAACTGTTTCAATTCCTCATAGGTAGGCTGGAGACCAGCCGGACGTCTTTCCAGTAGCGCACGCCGTTCCGGGTTTCAATTCCTCATAGGTAGGCTGGAGACCTTTTAAGGTTCTTCATCGATCTGCCCGGGAACATAGTTTCAATTCCTCATAGGTAGGCTGGAGACCGTGGTACACTGCTCCGCGGACAACACTGGAGAACGGTTTCAATTCCTCATAGGTAGGCTGGAGACCGCCGGACCCGACGCCGCCGCAGCCAGACCCAACGCGTTTCAATTCCTCATAGGTAGGCTGGAGACCATGCTGCGCCGATAACCTCTATTGTCCAGTGCCATGGTTTCAATTCCTCATAGGTAGGCTGGAGACCCGCGAGCAGGTTGACGCCATGCGCGTAAGGTTGGGTTTCAATTCCTCATAGGTAGGCTGGAGACCTCAGGGTGGGTCACAGAATGAAAAACGCCGCCTGTTTCAATTCCTCATAGGTAGGCTGGAGACACGATTTCAACCCTTCCGACTATCTTTTGGCTTATCGTTTCAATTCCTCATAGGTAGGCTGGAGACGCTGGATCGTGATTTTGTCCAGCGCATCCTCAAGAGGTTTCAATTCCTCATAGGTAGGCTGGAGACGAACATCTCTTCGATGGGCGCGTAGTTCTTAGTCATGTTTCAATTCCTCATAGGTAGGCTGGAGACAAAGAATTTTTGCCCCGGTGGCTACGGTGGAAAGCTGGTTTCAATTCCTCATAGGTAGGCTGGAGACCCGATCTTCGACGAGGATCGCCGGGAGCTGATCGCGTTTCAATTCCTCATAGGTAGGCTGGAGACCGGCGATGCCAGCCCCCACGCATATTCAACGCGGAACGGTTTCAATTCCTCATAGGTAGGCTGGAGACTAGTCGTTCGTTCTGAATAAAGCCACGTCCTCAGCGTTTCAATTCCTCATAGGTAGGCTGGAGACGGGAATGACGCGCATGGATCAGTCGCCCCCCGTCGCGTTTCAATTCCTCATAGGTAGGCTGGAGACGCAGCGGATCTTTTTGTTAAGCGGCAGAAAAATATGTTTCAATTCCTCATAGGTAGGCTGGAGACGGAGCGGAATCAAGCCGGCTGCATGATCGTGTTCTGGTTTCAATTCCTCATAGGTAGGCTGGAGACCCGGGCAGCTGGACTTCGGGCACCGGAAACCAAGGGTTTCAATTCCTCATAGGTAGGCTGGAGACTGAACCGAACCGGATCGCTGAAGTGTAGGCCGAGCCGTTTCAATTCCTCATAGGTAGGCTGGAGACGGCAAAGCGTTGGAATTCGCCCGGAGCTTCGTCAGGTTTCAATTCCTCATAGGTAGGCTGGAGACCGAAGGGAACGGCGCTGCTGCCGAAAAATATCTCATGTTTCAATTCCTCATAGGTAGGCTGGAGACGGTTGAAGTGCGCCCGGACGCCATCATCAGGGGTGGGTTTCAATTCCTCATAGGTAGGCTGGAGACGTAGCCCACGTCACCCCCAGCATGCTTCCCGTCAGGTTTCAATTCCTCATAGGTAGGCTGGAGACTCCACGTCGAGAGGAAGGTCACGTCGCGCCATGCCTTGTTTCAATTCCTCATAGGTAGGCTGGAGACCCGCGACTCTTTTACGTTCCTTCCTTCGTATCTGTAAAGTTTCAATTCCTCATAGGTAGGCTGGAGACTGCGGCAAGCCAAGGATGGTGCGAGCCCGGGATCGGTTTCAATTCCTCATAGGTAGGCTGGAGACGATCCGGAGCCTGGAGCAGCAGCTCGACCAGATGCAGTTTCAATTCCTCATAGGTAGGCTGGAGACGCATCTGCCGGATAACTACAGCCCCGAGAATGCTTGTTTCAATTCCTCATAGGTAGGCTGGAGACCTGGTCCTTGAGCAACTTTCCCGTCGCGTTTCTGGGTTTCAATTCCTCATAGGTAGGCTGGAGACGAGTGTCCGCACGAAGCCCCGGAGCCGGTGAAGGGTTTCAATTCCTCATAGGTAGGCTGGAGACGCGGGTGCGTGTATTTGTCAGCGGTAAAAGAGTATGTTTCAATTCCTCATAGGTAGGCTGGAGACCTGGTCCTTGAGCAACTTTCCCGTCGCGTTTCTGGGTTTCAATTCCTCATAGGTAGGCTGGAGACAAGAGGGGCCGTAGTCAGGAAAAAGGGGTCAGTCGGGTTTCAATTCCTCATAGGTAGGCTGGAGACTATGGCGCCAACGGCACATTTAAGACCACCGTTGCGTTTCAATTCCTCATAGGTAGGCTGGAGACTGAAGCACCGCAATCGCGACTACCACACGGGGAGGGGTTTCAATTCCTCATAGGTAGGCTGGAGACGAGCGGGAGATCGGCAGCAAGCAAAGCATCATCGCGTTTCAATTCCTCATAGGTAGGCTGGAGACATAGTCCACGGCCTTTTTCAGCAGGTCTACACGGGGTTTCAATTCCTCATAGGTAGGCTGGAGACTGGCCGACAAGAAGGCCGCTGAACGCCTGCGGATCGGTTTCAATTCCTCATAGGTAGGCTGGAGACTCGGCGTGAGTTTATAGCCGGGCCTGTTCCTACGTCGTTTCAATTCCTCATAGGTAGGCTGGAGACGCGCGCATGGTTTTTGTCGGGCTGTCCGACAGCTACGTTTCAATTCCTCATAGGTAGGCTGGAGACCCGGTGAGCTGCCCGTAATGCCAGTAGAGCGGGGGTTTCAATTCCTCATAGGTAGGCTGGAGACGCGTCCGAGTAAGACGGCGTGCCGTAGTACGAGTAGTTTCAATTCCTCATAGGTAGGCTGGAGACCCACCGGGTGCAATTCGTACAGGTCCAGCGTGTCCGTTTCAATTCCTCATAGGTAGGCTGGAGACTCACGCCGCCAGCGACCCGAACCCGCCCGTCCTTTGTTTCAATTCCTCATAGGTAGGCTGGAGACATTGAGGGACCTTCTTTTTTGGCGGCGAAAGATAAAAGGTTTCAATTCCTCATAGGTAGGCTGGAGACAGGTTCCCTGAGGGATTAACCAACTTTATTGTGGGTTTCAATTCCTCATAGGTAGGCTGGAGACGCAAGGCGTTATCGGGAGCAGCTGGCCGAAAGAGGTGGTTTCAATTCCTCATAGGTAGGCTGGAGACCCCCTTATCGCCTTCCTGGGGGGAGCGGATATCAAGTTTCAATTCCTCATAGGTAGGCTGGAGACCCTTGGGGAGGGGGGATAAAAGATGCTAGTTATAATGTTTCAATTCCTCATAGGTAGGCTGGAGACGCTTCTTTCATTTCCATCCTGAAGAGATATAAAAATGTTTCAATTCCTCATAGGTAGGCTGGAGACGCGACGATAGTCACGTCTCCCAGCACCTACAACGAGTTTCAATTCCTCATAGGTAGGCTGGAGACATCCCATCCGCTCTTATCTGCATTAAGGGTGTAGGTGTTTCAATTCCTCATAGGTAGGCTGGAGACAGGCTCAGCTCAAGGGCGAAGATAAGCCCCTGAAGCGTTTCAATTCCTCATAGGTAGGCTGGAGACACTTTCTCCCAAGCAGAGGGAATATATTTTTCAGAGGTTTCAATTCCTCATAGGTAGGCTGGAGACAGCTACGCCTGGAAAGGTAGCACGGATAAGGGTAGGTTTCAATTCCTCATAGGTAGGCTGGAGACGAGTTTCCCTGATGGAAGATTTTCAAAGATTTTCAAGTTTCAATTCCTCATAGGTAGGCTGGAGACCGGCAAGGAGCTGCCAAAGCATTTTATTCCAAAGGAGTTTCAATTCCTCATAGGTAGGCTGGAGACCGGCACCAACCCACCTGGTGGATCTGAACCAAAAAGTTTCAATTCCTCATAGGTAGGCTGGAGACCCTGGATTCCCCATCGTGATGAGGTGGAAAAATTATGTTTCAATTCCTCATAGGTAGGCTGGAGACAGGGGCTCTGCCCAGAACCATTATACTACCTTATCTGAGTTTCAATTCCTCATAGGTAGGCTGGAGACCCCTTAAGCGTGCTTGGTACAAGGGTTTGTTAAATAATGTTTTACCGCATAAAATGTTCTATTCCGCTTCATTTTGATCTCACCTTGATGTGTAAAGTGTTGCCAGGCAAGGCTTTTTGGGCTTTTCATGCTATACCTTCATCTGTCGTCGATCTCCGGGGGTTTTTGCACTACCGGGGGTCGACGACAACTGAGTATAGTATCAGCGTTGAGCTATTGTTTAGCATTCTTCTTTGTTCAGGGCTGATTTCCTGCTTGGGCGGCTATTTTGCTTTTGAAAAGAGTCGTTTTCATATTGTCATATACATTAAAACATGAGGAAACCCTCTTCATCTATACGCTTAAAGCCGGTTTCGGAGTCGTAGAATTCACCGAGCATTTCGAGCGGTAAGCGAAGGGGATTTGTGGAATCGTCCAGGCGGCCGAGGACAAGTTTAACAGGGACAGAGAGTATGTAGCTGGAGAAGTCTTTTTTTAGTGACAGGTATGCTTGCCGGCGCTTCAAGTAATCTTTTTCGTGGGCGACTGTGGTTTGATATTTATGCCAGGTCTCAACAGCGTTTTCGTCAAGTTCAACAAAGACGTTGACATAATGGGGGCGATTTTCAATCAAGGCAAAATTGGCTACGCCAAACAGTTCCGAGTCCCTCTCACGACGGGTAAAACGCCAGTGTTGCATTGCATCCAGCAATTTTTTGCTGATGGCGGGCGATTTAGCTTGTCTCACTGTTTCAAAATAGTCGGCAATGGCATCATAGAAATTGCTTTCCTGCAGCACAGGTTTTGCTTCGAACATTCTCCTTGCTGCGTAGGTATGTATCTTGCCATAAACGTATTGGGCCAGTGTGACTTCGCCCCTTTCAGTGCGATTCACCAGGTGCCAGATACGGACATGCCCACGATCCTGTTTGAAGTGGCGGTTGCAGCGACCGGCTGCTTGCACCACCGCATCTACCGGTCCCAGATCGCGCCAGACCTCGTCGAAGTCAAGGTCAACGCCGGCTTCGACTACCTGGGTGGATACGAGGAGCGGCTTGTTACCGTTTAGAAGCAACTGTCGCAGCAGTTGCAGGCGGCAGGCCCTTTCCAGTGGGGTGATGTTTGTGGATAGATAATACAGCGGAGCTGTTTGACCCAGCCCCTCTTTGAGCAGGTGGTAAAAGGCAATCGAGCTTTTGATGGTATTTAGTATCACCAGGTAGGATTGATCACTGTTGTATTGCCGAAGGAAATTTGTGGCCAGTTCTTCGACAGTGATCGGTGTTAAATTCGCAGTTATGGTCACCCGGTCAAGGATGGCGAAGTTGCGGCGGACCTGCGAGCCGGAGCCGGCCAGTTCCAAGGTCTCACCAGTGCCGAACCATTCCGGACGGGTGGCGGTCATCAACAGAACCCGGATCCCCAGGTACCTGCTGGCCTCCTGCAATACTTTTTCTACCAGGGGCCAGTATTCGACCGGTATATTTTGCACTTCATCCAGGATTAAGATAGCATTTTGCAAGCGATGGAATTTTTTGAGCATGCGATTCTCATATCCGATGAGAGTGTGCAGCAGCTGGACAAAAGTAGTCACAACAATCTCACTTTGCCAGCTTTCGATCAGCAGAAGGGCCTGATCCAGGGTAAGTGACTCTTCTTCGCTTTTACCGGGGCAGTCATAGGCTATTTCAGCGAGGTGATGATGTTTGAGCAGCCAGGCGGTGGGAGGCGGGCTGCCATCTTCTGTCAGCACTTCGGACAGGGTGTCAAAGGTTTGATCGATGATGCTGGTAAAAGGCAGCGCATAGATGATCCGGGGGTAGCATGTGTTTGCTTGAGCCAGCCTCTCTCTCAGGGTAAAGGCCGCAGCCAAGCCGGCCAGGGTCTTGCCGCTGCCGGTGGGCGCGGTGATGGTGAACAGTTTTTGGGAGAGGGGGGCTTCTTCTATGGTGCGGCATACGGTGGTGTAAAGTTCTTCGCGCAATCTATTCACAGCGTTACAGGGCGGCCCAAAATTGGTTGACCGGTAGGAGCTGAGCGGATCCGGGGGGAGGACGGCTCGCTCGATGTCTCTAAGCCGGGCGGCATGGATCTTGTCGGCGTCGATCAGAGAAGAGAAGAGGGTGAGCAGGTCGAAGTAGTTCTGAAGGGCGGCGGCATTTTCGGTGCGGATCTGCTGCCTGCGGCAGCGATAGAGAGAGGCGTACGATTGGGTCCAGCTTTCAAAAAAGTCCTGGAGCAGCCCGGACCAGTCTCCAGCAAGCCAGGCCGGCGGGGCCATATTGTTCCGTTGAAGCAGACGAGAAGTATGTTGCGCCGCTACTTGCAGAGACTGCGATATTGCCGCTGATTCTCTTTCCTTGCCCAGCGCCTCGATCTGACGACCGGCGATCTGCAAACGCTCGCCTTTGGTCGGTTCCAGGCAGTCCCATGAGGCCTTCAGCTCCCGGGGCGGCAACAGCATCTCTTCGGGATCAGCCAGGCTGCGGTGATGATAGCAGATAGAGAGAAACAGCGACAGCGAAAGCAGGGGGGGGGTTTCAAGTTTTTCGGCCAGGTAGGCGGCCCAGAGCGCCGAAAGGAAGGCATGCTGTTTCTCCGGGCCGCCCTGTCCCGTGCGCAGGTAGCGCTGGAAAAAAGGCGTGTATTTGCCGAAGTCATGGGTCCATCCGGCAAGCACAGCTACCGGCAACAACCGTTCGTGCCTCGGATGTGTGCTTAATCGTTTTGCCGCTCCGGCGGCGGTTTCCGCCAGATGGTCGCTTAATGGATGAAATTGTTTCCCCTCTCTATGGGCGTAGTATGACATGTTCTAGCACTCCATGAAAGCGATTGTTTCCGATTCACCGCCGCCCAGATCGAAATGGTAAGCATCGATCCGCAGGCGGGCGGTCAGGCTCTCTCCCTCGGTATAAAGTAGCGAAACGGGCGGCCTCAGTCGACGCCCTTCGCCGAAGGAATAGGGGGCACGTTCGCGAAAAATACGACCGGGGGCTGTGCCGTTCAAGACCAGCTTTTGCATCAAGGCGGCGTTTAGCACCGAGGTGAGCGCTACCTCGGTGCCCGCAGGCAGGCACCGGTAATCCCGGGGTTCAAGGAGAGCGAGAAACTCGGTCATGGCCGGGCATTCAGTTAAGCCCAGGTATAGTGGGTAATGGATCTGTTTTTTCTGCAGTCGCCGCGTTGTCTCCATCAGCATTTCATTGTCGGGATGGCTGAAGAAGATGCGAAAGCGAAGCCGGGAATGGGCAACGTCAGGCACCAGCAGCTCCAGGGGGATCTGGGTTCCCGGGACCACGCCGAATTTTCTCAGCACACCCAGGTCCTCCTCTTTGGTACGGGTATAGTTTACGGTCTGCATCAGCCTCCGGCCCGGGACCTTGATGGCTACACTGAAACGGCTGCGGTCCATGGTTTCGTAGTAAGAATCCCGCTCCATTCCCAGTATTGCAGCAATAATGCCCATGAGTACAGTGCGCGGTGGAAACCCATATGTAAGAGATGAAGAATTGGTATAGTATTTTCGGAAATGAGCCATCGAACCGGTCAGGTCGAAGACAGCCACCGCTTCATTTACAGGCAAAATGATCAGGCTCCTTCCCAGAGGCGGATTCGTTCTTTACCGATATACCCGGTCAGCCATTCCGACAGAGTAACCGCCTTCCCATTGAAAGCGGTCTGCAAAGAGGGATCTTGCCAGACCAGAACATGGTCCAGATGTTTTTCAACCTGTTTCAGGAGGCCGTCCAGGCCGTCCAGTTTGACGGAGTAATCGTTTACCGCCCGCAGACCTGAGCGCTCGTTCAAGTCCAGCTTATCCCGCATGTCGCCCATAAAGGTGTCGGCGTCATGAAATACAAAACGGGCGTAGAGGCGGGGGTACTGGCCGATTTTGGAACGCGTGGCCAGCAGGGGGATGGCCCGGATCATGGCCTCATCCATGAGCGCAAGGTCCGCCTCGCTGGTAGCGCCCCGGGGTTGCTGCTCGCTGCGTTCGAACATGGCCTGGGCACGCCGGGCGCTGACGACACCATGGAAGGCGACTAGGGCATAATAGAGGCGGTAGTCTTTCCCAAAGGTGCCCTGGCCGGCGGTATCCCGGGCGGCAAATTGGGAGGAGATGGTTGACGAATCCACGAACTGCACCTGGTTGAGGGAGTAGCCCCAGGTGAATTGAACGGGGCCGGTCAGGTTGACTGCTTCGCCTCCGCCGCGGCGTTCGCCTTTAATGGGCATGGTTGCTCCAAAGAGGCGTACATCCAGCAGCTTTTCAAGCAGCTCGGGCAGATCATTGCCGCTTACCTTTTCTTTGCCCAACACCTCCTGGATGCGTCCCATCGCCTGGACCACACCGGCAGATTTGGTTACATAGATGGTGTGGCCCATCTCTTCGAGGTAATCGCGCAGGTAGCGCTTCAGGCGGACATCGGAGACGAGACAGCGTTCCCGGTCATAGTCCATGCGAGGACGATTTTCATCGTCGGGGTCCCCGTTGGGATTGCACAGTTTGCAATCGTAAAGAAAAAGAATCTCGCTGTTCCGATCTATCATACTCATTGATCTAGACCTCCTTTTAATTCGGTTCTGTAGTTTGTTCTGCGCCCTCTTTTACCGCCTCGGAGAGGGCGGCCCTTTTTTCGATTCCGGCCCGGTAGGCGGCCCGGGTGGCCCAGGCGTAACCGGAAAGGATAAAAAATACATTCTCTTCCGGCGAAAGCGGCCAGTCCGCGGTATGGGTGTCGAGCATCTCCTTCATGGCGGCATAAGTTCCTTCATTGTAAATAAAAATACGATGCTGTCGGAGTTGATCAACCAGCAGGTTGCTCAGGCGGACCACTTTGGGCCAGCTCATGCCATTGTAGTTGACCTTGTCCAGAACAGGCTTATGCTCATAACCGCTGCGTCTCTGGGATCCGCCAACTTGGTTGAGCAGGTATCCCAGCAGGAAGAGCGCAGTGTGAGGTTCACGATAACCCATTTCTTGAAGGTATGACTGCATTTCTACCTTCAGAAATTCAAGACCGCGTTTTTCTTTATCCGTGCTGTTGTTCACCAAGCTACCTCCTTTCAGAAGCTTTTCATTGCGCAGAAAAGTCAAGAAGAGGTTGGCCTGCAGAAGGCGCCGGGCCAGCTGCAGCTCTTCGTAACCCTGGCTTGGGGGCAATACATTGGTAGATCCATAATCACCGGTGAGATATATCTTTGCCAGGGTATTGAATTCACGAATCAGGGTGCTGTAGGGTAGTGGCCTGCGGGACAGCAGGGCCTGGTAGATGTGCAGCAGCTTTTTGTATTCTTCGCTTTGTCCTTTGCGTAGCGGGATCAGCTGGTAAAGTGCAGTCAGATCGAGTTGCCAGCGGTCCCTGCCAAGCAACTCATTGGCGCGATTGGAGAGCTTGTGGGCTTCCTTTAGGAGGTGGCTGATCCAGCTGGGGGCAACATCGCGGACCAGGGCCTGAATGCGAAGCTCGCTCTGGCTTTTCTGGTAGAATAGAAAATTCAGCAGGGCCGCATTTTCCTCGGGCAGTTCGTCGAGATAGTCGGCCAGGTCGGTTTCCAGTCCATCAGATCCCCCGATTTTTTTGAGCCAGGCGGTGGTGTTGACCAACCCTGAGACGCGGTCGCGAAAATGCATTGACCAGTTTCTCAGCTCGGTGCTCTCCAGGGCGATTTCGGTGGCGAAAGTGGGCAGCACCAGGAACTGCAGTGGGCCGACCCAAAAAGACATCTGCTGCGGTAGAAATTTCTCGGCCAGCAGCAGACCGCGATAACACTCGCTGCAGGCGGTAAAGTTGCGCGAGAAATCGTGCAAACCTGAGGCAAAGCCCAGCTTGTCGTTAATGTAGTATTTTAGAAAATCGAGCGTGGTGAAACTGTCGGTAACCGGACGGCCGGTAGCCCCGCAGATCGAGCAGACTTTATCATCTCCGCTTCCTTCCCCTACGCTCTTGAAGGATGCCGGTTCTTTGCTGTAGAGGACAAATTGGTCATAGGCCGGATCTAGCGTCAGCGGACGGCCGTTGTAAGAGAGGGTCCAGAGGGCGGCTTGTGGGGTTTTGAATCCCAGCTCGGCAAGCAACCCCTTTTGCAAGGCTGCCGAGACTGCGGCCAGAAAGTCTTTTGGCTTGCCCTTGCTTTCCTCCCAGGAGCTGTCGATAAAGCCTTCTTCGACTATTTTTAGTTTCTCGAGATCCAGCACGGGTCTGTTGTTTGGCAGGCAGCGGTAAAACGTACCCAGGATCCAGAATAGATCCCTGTACAAAGCATTATCCTTGAGGCCGGCCTCCTCCAGATTTAACAGTAGATTGACGATGTTGTCTCCGACCAGGTATTCCAGCCGGTTTGAGGTTAAGTAGGTTTGGGGGCGATTGCCCACCACATTACCGATCCAGCGGTAACGAATGCGGACATCGTCGTCGATCTCGATAGGTGAGGCGACGAGCCGGGGACCGGTTGGTTCATCGCACAGGTCGAGCTGGATCAAACAGGCCTTTTCATCTTCGCCCCTGGGGCGGCGTACCGGTTGAGCCAGGATTGCCAGGGGATCCTCTTCCCGGGACAGTGCCCGTCCAAATCCGGCAATTGCTTCGAGCATCTTTTTCACCTCCTTTTATTCCAATAAACAAACTGGTAGTGGTAGGTATCATAATTCTAAAGCAGTGAATGATCAGGGCCAAGACAACTAGATAATGCTTCAATTGGTATAAAGATACTAAGATAACCCCTTAAAAACGAGCGACATAGCAGGTGCTATCTTTGCATTTCATTCATAATCGTACTGGTGAGAAGTTCTTTGTCTCTTTCATCTAATTTCTCTAACTGATCGCTGTTTTTGCTGTTTTTTAATTCGATAACTGTGATGTTTCTTTCTTTAGCTAGAGCCTTGTTGTTCTCAGGGTATTCACGATCAGCAATATAAAATTTTTTTGTATAGGTGCCCAAATATTCCCGTCCACCTGCAGTGTTCAGCTGGTCAATACCTTCTTTTTTTAGAGCCTTGTTTTTTGTTTTAATCTCCACGATACCTACCTGATTACCAACACGTAGAATTAAGTCTACTTCTAAAGAATCAGTGAGACATATATTCCGCTTTATCTCATCAACTTCGTATTGCAAACAATTATGCACAAGCATTTCATACTTATCAGTGTCTTTTCTCTTCCTATATTTTTTGCCAACGTGTATTTCAATGTACTCATCTAGGCAAATAATGCCTGGAAGCGCTTTGCGTTCACGAAGTTTCGGCTCGTTGTTTTCCCAACGATAAGTATATAAAATGCTCTTACCGCCTTCGCTTTGCAGATAACAGAATGGGAATTTAAACTTTTGGCAAATAGAGAATCCTGCTAACACCATGGGTTTTGTGCCACCTGTTAGATTAAAGGCTATATCAGAAATGCAAAATAAATTTTCTTGGTTTGCTATTAATGATGTTAGGGTACTTATTATTTCAGATATGTTATAAGGATCAACTTTTTCGATCGCTCCTTTCTCTCCAATAGTGCTGTTTAGGGCTACGCCGATACCATTTGTTCGTTCAGTAACGAAAAAAACGACATTTTTAGGGTTTAAGGATTTTATGGGAACTAGATTTGAAATAGGTTGCTCACCAACAAAGCAATACATCATGGGGCAATTGCTTAGCATACGCTCCATCCTTCCCATTAGGATTATTTGTTTTCTAAACAACACCCGTATCCCTGTGAATTCTTCGCGCCCAGCCCTGCAGTGAGGGCGATCTGCAATATTTGGGGGTCGCCCTGAAGCTCGTAGGTGCCCATCCAACCCTTGACGATAAAACCCTTGTAGCGAGTAATCTTGTGATCCTGCTCGGTTACCCGGAGCGGTCTTATGGAAAAGAACTCTGCAAGGGGGGGGCCTCCATGGATTAATAGATGTTTTTTCAACAGGTTGGCATAGGTGAGCTCCCCAAATTTTGGCTCAAAGGGTGAAAAATAGTACGTGTATTTACGCCCATCAGCGGATGGCAGGGTGCTGTAGACGGCCATCGGTGAGAGCAT
>MTKW01012193.1_pt1 | contig 19681 bp, 16 predicted proteins | sample 1042761 | NCBI WGS metagenome assembly MTKW01 (sample SAMN06205366, study PRJNA360243) | anaerobic digester metagenome | biome: Wastewater treatment plant; feature: Anaerobic digester sludge; material: sludge; isolation source: anaerobic digester fed with sludge from wastewater treatment plant ... | reverse complement strand
CTGTCTCGCGGGCCGCCGTTCCGAGTCTTGAGGCAAGATCCGAATTCTCCAAGATCTCATCAACCCTGTCGCTCAACTCCTGTGTCGTATTGATGATAAAACCGTCTACACCGTCTGTAATCTGCAGCTTGCAGCCGGTTGCAGCCCCTGCCACAACAGGACGCATCTTCCACATTGCCTCAGTTATCGTCAAGCCGAAACCTTCTCGGATGGACTTCTGCACAACCACATCGGCCAACTGCTGGAAAGCAGCCACCTCAGGCGCGCCGACACCGTCTTCATTTGAAAGCACGTGAATGTCATGATCGTCGTGAGCTGCCTCCTTCAACTTGCTAAGCAGCTCAACTCCTTCGGGATCGTCGTGTGCGATTGAACCTACCATAGCCAACTGCAAATCAGGCCTTTTATCCCTAAGAATCAGGTAGGCGTCTACCACACCGAAGGGATCCTTCCATGGATCGAACCTGGAGACCTGCACCATAAGAGGCCTTTCCGGATCAATTCCGAAAGAAGCTATCATCTTTCTCCCTTTCTCATCAGGGATAGGCGCGTTCTTCGGACTGGTGGGATCTATCGAAGGCGTGATTTCCGTAACCGCGATCTTGACCTCCTCTTGCGCGTATTTCCGGCTTGTAAATATCGCGCCGTCAAACCTGTTTACATAAGATGCAAGTCCCTGCCACGTAGACTGTAAAGGCGTGGACAGGTCAATATGACAACGCCAGAACCATCGGCCCACAGTAGGCCTCATACTTTCCGGGATATTGTCCAAGAAAGCCAGGGTAGCCAGAGGCTGAGGATCGTGGAGTACTACTACGTCCCACGGGCCGGGCGGGAAGCTCTCTGCGAACTTCATGTTAATGTCCTCGTACAGTTTCCATTCATTATCAGTTAACGGGTTCTCTGCGCCTTGCAGTGAATTGTGGATCTTCTTCGTAACTTCGAAGAACTCCATTGGCACATTGTGCATAGAATGCCATCTGGCATCCAGGCCTGCATCACGCATCAGGGGAACAATCGTATACAGCAGCTCAGCAACGCCGCCCCCGTAGGAAGTAGAGTTGACATGGAGCACTCTCAGGTTCTCCATACCTTGGGCCAGTCGTCTAATCTCTCTTACTGCCTCTTCTCCTGCATATGGCATCTGGTCTTTTAGCAACTTCTCCGGTAATTCCACTTCACGAAACATAGGCCGTACCTCCCCAAGGAATTCTTCTTGTCATCACTTTGATACCCATCCAACCATGCCTCGAATGTAGTACCTCTGCATCAGAACGAACACGATGATAGGCACAATCATTACAATGATACTTCCTGCGGCGAGAATACCCCAATCCACGTGGTACACGCCGCGCAGCAGCGGCACGCGCTGGGTGGCAAGGAGCTTTGAAGGCGAGTATATCAGGATCAATGCGAGAAAGAAATCGCTCCAAACCCACATGAATTGCAGCACTGATGATGACGCAACAGCAGGCAGGGCCATTGGCATAACTATCTGGAGGAAAATCCTCCAGTCGGATGCCCCGTCCACTTTCGCAGCTTCCTCGACTTCTATGGGCAAGGCACTGAAGTAGTTCCTCATGAAGTAGAGAATCCACGGAATGCCCCAGGCAGAGTGGACCACCATGAGTCCGGTATAAGAATCAACCGCCCCGAGTTTATTCATGATCCGGAAAAGCGGGACAGCTATCATCTGCTGCGGAAGAGTCATCAATGCCACTATAACGATGAACAGGAAATCCCTGCCGCGGAACGAAAACCTGGCAAATCCATATGCTGCGACTGATGCAGCGAGAACCGGGAATATCGTGCCTGGAATCGCAACCGCGAGAGAGTTCATCATCCCACGGGATATGGGCGCAGCCGGGTGATTCCATGCGCCCAGATAGTTCTTAAAAGTAGGCGTGAAAGTTGCAAACTTCCACCACCCGCGACTGATTTCAGACAGAGGCCTAATGGAGGCCATGAACACGCCTAAGAACGGAACCAGCCAGATGAGGGCCACAAACCATGCAACCAGGTGAAGCATGAAGGCCCTGGATGCCTTTTGTCCTGCCATTCTCAAGACTCATCCCCCCTTAAGGCCCTGAATGTAGGAATCGATACAATAAGCGCAACTATCATGAGGAATGTAGCCACAACCGCCGCTGCATTTGCGTTGAACTGACGGAACGCATACATGTACATCTGCAAGGCCAATACATTAGATGCGCCTCCGGGCCCACCCATTGTCGCAACATAGACAATATCGAAGATCTTCAGGACCCAAAGGAAAGTCATAGTTATCACAACACCGGTAACAGGCTTTAAGAGAGGCACGGTAATCAGGAAGAAAATCCGTAACGGCGAGGCGCCGTCGATTACGGCAGCTTCATAAACGTATTCAGGAATGGTTTCAAGCCCCGCCGAGTATAAGACCATGCTAAACGGGGTCCATAACCAAAGCGACCCGAGTATCAGCGCAAACAAAGCAGTATCAGGGTGAGCGGTCAACGTTCGCCTTGCGACACCAAACAAACTGAGGAATGAAGGGAGAATCCCGACGCTTCCGTCAAACAGAAATCTCAAGATAATACCACCGACAACCATAGGAGTGACCATCCCGAGAAAAATGATGGACTTGATTATTGGGCCTCCCTTGACATCCCTGAGTATCACGGCAAGAATCAAGCCTAACATAACGGTCAGCGGCAAGTGAATCACAATCCACATAATGTTGTGAATCAGGGCCCCGTACGGAAATCCTCTCTTAAACCCCCGCAAATCAACTATTTCAGGTTCGGAGAGTATTTCAGCATAGTTCTTGAAGAATGAGAATTTGCCCTCCTGGGTCTGAAAACTTAAGCATACTGTGTTTATCACAGGGTAAACCACAAAAGCTGCCAGCAAAATCAGTGCGGGCAAGAAAAAAAAGATCCTGCCTCGAGTCTGCCCCACGCTATCACCTCCCGGACAGGTTCCTGGAACCGGCACTGGGGCACTCCGAGGCGGCACCGTTGTACCCAAGGCATCGCCCCGGAGCGCATTTACCTGTCGCTACTCGGCCTTACGCTGAAGTGTCTCTATGACTTCGTCTACTCTCCCCGGGCTTACCCAAAGCAGCTTAAGCTGATCCCAGAAAGCAGGCTGCCATTCGCCGCCTATGGTGTCATCTAAGTCAGGCAGTGCAACAACACCTTCAAGAAGTGCAGCAACTTCCCGATCAACAGCCGGGTATACGCTTAGGGGAACCTTTGCATATGTAGAGATGTGACCGCCTGTAGTCACCTGGATCTCCTGTCCCTTCGTGGAAAGGAACGCCAGGAGACGCTTGGCGTCTTCAGGATACTTGGTGTAAGCGGGAGCAAAGGCATAGTCAGGTGCGAACACGATGCCTTTGCACTCAGGCAACGAGAATACGCCCAGGTCATCCGGGTCGTCTACCATGCCTGTAATCCAGCTTCCCATGAAGAACAGGCCGTACTCCCCGCCCCACCAAAGATCGAGAGCCATGGTCCACTCTATCGGCTCGCTGAAGTAGCCTGCCTTGAGAAGGGGGACAAGCTTATCCTTGAACACGGAAGCAACCACCGGGTCTTGCCATGATATCTTCTTGTCGATTAGCGCATGGGTCACATCAGGCCCGGCGTAACTGGCAATAAAGTGCTCAGTAATGTCTGAAAGCGGCCAGCCGACTCCGTTTCCGCTGGCAATCGCAGCTTTGATTCCGGAAATCCTCTGTATTTTGCTGCATAGCGCCGTGAATTCGGTCCAGGTTTTCGGCACTGACAGTCCATGCTTCTCGAAGAATGACTTGCGATACCAGAACCCGGGTTTCACTTTGCCTGTATACACTCCGCCATACAGTTTGCCACCGCTCTTAACTGGATCCAAGGCCCCTGGGACAAAGTCAGCTTCGTTCAAGTATCCGGTCATATCGAGGACGTGTCCGTCCTCAGCATGCTTTGCTATAAACCATGCCCACATGAAAATGACATCGGCAGGTGCTGTTTTCGCATCAAATTGAGCAGGAAGCAAAACTGCCAAGTCTTCTGCTCGGTAGATCTGGTACTCAACCTTAATACCTGTTTCCTTCCGGAAAGCCTCAAGAACCGGCATAAACGCATCCATTTCCGGTCCTGACCAGCCGCTTATCACGGTAAGTTTCTTCTCAGCGGCTACTCCTGGTACGCTGCACATGGCAACTAAAGCAACAAGGAACACGATAAGTATCTTTCGCCTCACGAGAATCCCTCCGTTTCAGCAGTCTCCTAAAATTCCATTGGCACGCTGACAAAGTCCTGTTTATTCCCAACAGTGCGCTGCAGTGATACTCGCCGGCAGTCACCTCCTTGTTTGAATGCTATGGGACATTAGCATCACCGGCACATAGCGCAGACTATGCTAAATAGATCACCATAAGTAATCACTGGTTTCAGAAAGTGTACGTACCGTGCAGGGCCACCCAGGACAATCGGAAAACGAGCGAAAACTAATGAACTGATACTTATTCGCCACCCTCTGCACTGGAAGAAGCTTCCCCAGCTCCCTGGTAAGACGGCGGCGCGACAGACCCGCCAGGCTGATACTTTACGTCCAACACTCTATGAATTGGGCATAAGCTCTTCCCGTTCATTTGCTCAACCAGTACTTCAACAATGGTACTTCCCAGTTCTGAGATGGGCTGCCTCACAGTGGCAAGCTGCGGGTCAACATACTGAGTAAGAGGTATCCCGTCAAAACCCAAAACTGAGATATCGTCAGGTATTACAAGCCCTGCTTCGCGTAAAGCTCGCATCACACCAAAAGCCATGACATCATTGGATGCAAACACGGCAGAGATGTCACTGTCATGTCGGAGAATGGACTTCATGGCTTGATATCCGCCGATTTGCGTGAAATCGCCGGAAGCCACTATGTTAAGATTTATGGGTATGCCGGCTTCCGACAAAGCTTCTTTGTACCCTTTGAACCTGGTTTCCGAGGCAGTCTGGTCAGCAGGTCCTGTTACACAGGCTATCTTCTTATGTCCCAGATCAATGAGGCGAGTCACGGCGTCAGCCGCACCTCTTGTGTTCTCTCCGCTCACCCATGACACATCGGGATCTTGAACCATCCCAAGAAACACAAAAGGCAAACCCATTTTTCGGAGTATCCCTACGCGCTCATCGGAAATCTTCGGTTCAGTAAGAATCATTCCGTCAATACGTGCTGAGTGAGCAAGTTCCATATGCGAGTGATACTCGTCCGCCCCATCACCGTCTGCTGCGGAAAGCAAAAGGCTGTACCCGTATCTCATTGCAGTATCCCCTGCTGCACCCAGAAACTCCAAGTAAAATGGATCAGAAAGCGACCTGGGCGCGCACGGCACCGCCAGGCCTATGATGTTTGTCCTCCGGGTAGCAAGGCCTTGCGCAATAGGGTTAGGCCGATAGCCAATCCGTTCAGCCAGGGCTACAACGCGGTTACGGGTAGCCTCTGCGACACGGGGATCTCCCGCCAAAGCCCGTGATACTGTGGACTTGGACAAATTCAAGATGCTTGCCATATCCTGAAGTGTTGGCCTCACTGAAATCTCTCCTAGCATATCAAACGCTTGCATTCGTTATGGTATCGCTTGTAGCAGCCATTTCTGGAATCATCGCAGCTAATTCATGCAACCGGTTGTATTATTCGTCAAATGTCCCGGGAATCCTTCTTGTCATTTTCTCGATGCCCGGATTTTTCCGGATTCAAGTTCCACAGACATCAATNNAAACTACGAAGCGTGAGCTTCCGTAGAATGAGCCTCCACATGTTCAGCGAGAATTCTCTTGATATCCTCCGGCTTGACCTTGGCGTAGACAGTATCACCTATTACCACGACAGGAGCGAGGGCACATGCTCCTACACAGCGCACCCCCTCCAGAGTAAAGAGGCCGTCTTCGCTTGTCCCGCCGATGTCGGTTCCGAGTTCCTTCCTCAAAGCCTCGAGGCAATCAGCCGCACCTTTCACATAACACGCTGTTCCAAGGCAAACGCTAATTGTCCACCTACCCTTTGGTTTGAGGGAGAACAACGAGTAAAAGGTTGCCACCCCGTAAACCTCACTTTCCGGTACACCCAGCCCTTCGGCCACGAACTGCTGGACATCTTCAGGCAGACACCCAAAGAGCTGCTGGGCCCGGTGGAGCACAGGAATAAGGGAGCCCGGCTTGTCCTTGTATTCATCTATTACATCATGGAGCTTTTCGAACCTGTCGTCAGGAAGCTTTCCATGACACTTACATTCTCCGCGCCCGGCTTGCGGTTTGGAGCGCTTTACTACGGCTTCAGATGCCATCTTACATAGCCTCCTTCCGGCCGGCCTCGGCAGCCTTGTCCGAACCTTCATAGGTTGTGTGCAACAACTTATGTGATATGTCGCTGCCCGGCTTCTTCAGAAATTCCTCATAAAGACGCGCAACTGCAGGATTCTCATGAGATTTGCGCATCTTCATGCTTCTGTCCTCAGCATAAAGCGCGGCAGCCCTCTTCACGGCTATATCAGGCTCGACTGACCTTGGCTGGCCTCCGCCCATGATACAGCCGCCGGGACATGCCATAACCTCAATGAAATCATAGCTTTTTCCGGTTTCCTTAATGTGCCTCAACAGCTTGCTTGCATTGCTCAGTCCATGGGCTACGGCTACTTGAACTTCTCTTCCGCCCAGGTCAACTGAGGCTTCCTTTATTCCATCCATGCCCCTGACTTCAGAGAATTCCACTTTGCCAAGGGGCTTCTTGGTTACGATCTCGTATACGGTACGAAGCGCAGCTTCCATAACACCGCCTGTGGTACCGAATATTGTCCCTGCTCCAGTCGATATTCCGAGAGGCGCGTCAAATTCCCCGCAAGGGAGATCGTGGAACCTGATTCCTGCTTGTCTAATCATACAAGCCAGTTCTCTGGTGGTCAGAACAATGTCTACATCCCTGTACCCTGACGCGTTCATCTCAGGCCTGGCGCATTCAGACTTTTTAGCCGTGCAAGGCATTACCGAAACAGACACGATCTTGTCAGGATCGATGCCGGCCTTCTTAGCGTAATAAGTCTTGATAATTGCACCCATCATCTGCTGCGGTGACTTACATGACGACAGGTTAGGGACGAACTCCGGGTGGAACGTCTCAGCGTACTTTATCCATCCCGGGCTACACGACGTTATCAGAGGCAAAGGCCCTTTCGTCTTCAGCCTTTCGAGAAGTTCCGTTCCCTCCTCCATTATCGTCAGGTCCGCCGTAAACTGCGTATCAAATACCGCATCAAATCCAAGCATCTTCAATGCTGTCGCAAGCTTACCGGTTACCGGTGTGCCTGCGGGAATTCCGAATTCCTCACCTATGGCAGCTCGGACTGCAGGCGCTACCTGCACCACCACATGCAGGTTGGGATCGCTTATCAAATCAGCGGCCTTCTGCCACTCTTCCTTCTCGTGGATAGCGCCGACAGGGCATATGTTAGCGCATTGTCCGCATGATACGCACTTGGACTCTGCCAGTCCCCGTTCGAACATAGGGGTTACAAGGGCATCTGTGCCACGGTACGCAAAACCCAGCGCAGCCACGTTCTGCACATCGGCACACATATTTACGCAGCGGCCGCAGAGTATGCACTTATCAGCATCGCGCACCAGCGCAGGACTGGAAGTGTCGCATTCCTTGTGCGCTTTCTCCCTATGAAATCTGGTTTCCCTAATCCCAAGACGCATTGCCAGCGCCTGAAGTTCACATCTCCCGTTCCGCTCGCACTCGAGACAATCCTGGGGATGAGATGCNNATTTCCACTACACACACTCTGCAGGAACCTATCGGGCCGATCGCCGGATGGTAACAGAGAGTGGGGATATCAATCCCGGCGCGCCGCGCCGCATCGAGCACCATGTCTCCCTCATATGCCTCAACCTGAATTCCGTCGATTGTCAAGTTAATCTTCTTATTTTCCTCTGTCATCATGCTCACCTCCTCGACACGGCGTCAAAACGGCAAACGCTCATGCACTCACCGCATTTTTGACATTTACTGTTGTCGATTTCATACGTTCTGCGTTTTGGCTTATGGCTGCCTTCGCCTCCGACAGCCTCAGCCAGTGTCGCTTCGCCTGCCACCTGGTGAATAGCCTGAGCCGGACAAGCCTTTGCACAAAGGCTGCAACCCCTGCACTTCGAAGCGTCTATCGCATATCCCACCAGGTCTTTGCAGACTCCTCCCGGACACCGCTTGTCGTCAATATGGGCTTCATACTCTTCTCTAAAGTACCTTATTGAGCTAAGGACAGGATTTGGCGCAGTCTGTCCCAGCCCGCACAAGGCAGTATTCCTTATTGTGTTGCCAAGAGACTCAAGGGTCTCGATATCCCCGGGCTGACCTTTCCCTTCGGTAATGCGCGTCAAGATGTCAAGCATCACCTTTGTACCTTCTCTGCACGGAACACACTTGCCGCAGGATTCGTCCTGAGTAAACTGTAAGAAGAACTTGGCAATATCCACCATGCAAGTGTCCTCATCCATGATGATCAATCCGCCGGATCCCATCATTGCGCCTGCTTTTGTCAAGGTGTCATATTCCATACTGATGTCCAAGAGNNGCTTTTCCGCCGGGAATCCCGCCGCCTATTTCATACACGATTTCTCTTAAGGTTGTGCCCATCGGCACTTCCACAAGGCCTGTATTGTTTATCTTTCCGGCAAGAGCAAACACTTTTGTGCCCGGGCTTTTCTCTGTCCCTATACTCCTGAACCAATCCGGGCCCTTGAGAATTATCGGCACAATGTTCGCGTAGGTCTCCACGTTGTTTATGAGTGTAGGTTTCCTAAAGAGCCCCTCATTTGCAGGGAACGGAGGCCTGGGCCTCGGCATGCCCCGCTTGCCTTCCATCGATGCCAGTAGGGCTGTTTCTTCCCCGCACACGAAAGCCCCTGCGCCGACTCGAATATCCAAATCAAATGAGAATCCCGAGCCAAAGAGGTTCTCACCTAACACCCCAAATTTGTGCGCCTCCTCTATGGCATGGGTCAATCTGCTTACCGCCAGGGGGTATTCTGCGCGAACGTAAATATGTCCCTGGTTAGCCCCGATTGCGTATCCTGCTATAGTCATTGCCTCAACGATACTGTGGGGATCGCCTTCAAGCACACTCCTGTCCATAAATGCGCCTGGGTCTCCTTCATCAGCGTTACAGACTACATATTTCTCGTCAGAGCGGACCCGCCGGGCGAATTCCCATTTGAGGCCTGTAGGGAAACCGGCGCCTCCGCGTCCTCTCAGGCCTGACTCCTTTATTGTGTCAATAACATCCTTCGGTGTCATGTCCGTAAGGACTCTGGCCAAAGCTTCATAACCGTCGCGGGCTACATACTCGTATATATTTTCAGGGTCTATGACTCCACAGTTCCTAAGAACGACTTTAACCTGTTTCTTAAAGAAGTTAAGACTCGAGATGTTTTCACAAGGCTCACCTTCGGCTTCCCCGGGAAACAACCTCTTAACCGGCCTACCTTTCACTATATGCTCCGCCACAATCTCTTTGGCGTCCGGAGGAGTAACCTTCTGATAGAAAGTTCCGTCAGGATATATCAGGATAGTCGGGCCTAAGTCGCATGAACCTATACAACCGGTCTTAATCACTTTGACTTCGCTTAGAATCCCCTCTTCTTCAAGGGCATGCATGAGTGAATCATACACTTCATGACATCCTGAAGATACACACCCTGCTCCTGAACATACCAGTATATGTGCACGAATAAATGGACTCATCCTGCTATCACTCCTTCCGCGTACAACCCCTAGTTCTCGTCAAACCTGGCCTCGAGGCGAGCATCACGCATCTCTCTCTCAAGTTTCGCAGCTCTCTTAAACCAGCCGCTGTCCGGGTATCCGGGGCCGTACTTCTCCATTGCCTCCACGTACTCGTCGATTAAGTCCTCGTCGACTCCTTCAGGTACCCAGCGCTTAATCTCGTCGTCTCTTAATGGCATTGCTGACACGTTACTTCCCCCTTTGTGCTTTTTTTCACAATCTAGTTCATTAGAAATGGACAGTTCCTTTGTTTGTGACTGTCCAACATCGGCTTCACTTCTTCTTAGTTGCAAGTATCGTGCCAAGCTCACAACATGAAAACAAGAGCTCCAAAGAACTCTCGAAACATACCTTAAGCAGGTCTTTAATACATTTTACTCAGGTTGTGCAGTTAATACAAGAAGGGGATTGGATCCAATATATTGGATTTGGCGTCCAAAGTTTTGGCATTTCTGTTCCGTATATGAGTATTCATGGCAGGTTAACAACTCTTAGACTATATCTGAGTATGGTGATCTACTTAGGCTATATATCCAGCCGTTTCATCATTTCATTAAGTGTGGTCCGCTTGAGGCCGAGGATATCAGCAGCCTTAGCCTGAACACCATCAGATTTTTCCAGCGCTTCACAGATCAGCTCGCGCTTGTACTCGTCAACAGCTTCATAGAAGTGTTCATCTTTTCGATGGCCTTGTTCTCTTGATTTCCTGCTCTCTCGCGCTTTGACTACTTCGTCCGGGAGATCGCAAATATCCAAATCATCGCCTTCCATCAGTATCAAAGCCCGTTCGATGACGTTCTCAAGCTCGCGCACATTGCCGGGCCAGTCATAGCCGACCAATGCATCCATAGCTCCATGAGAAAAGGAAATAGGGCCCCTAAGGCATTTGGCTGCGAACTTCCTGGCAAAATGCTTAGCCAGAAGCGGTATATCGCTCCTACGCTCCCTCAGGGGAGGCAGATGTATGGTTATTACGTTAAGTCTGTAGTACAGGTCAGAACGAAAGTCCCCTCTTTCAATTGCAGCCTCCAGAGCTTTGTTTGTCGCAACTATGACCCGGACATCAACGCATCTTACAGTAGTCTCTCCTACGCGGATGAACTCCCTGTTTTGAAGAAACCTCAGAAGCTTTGCCTGAAGCGCAAGACTGATGTCTCCTATCTCGTCAAGGAATACCGTGCCTCCGTCAGCCTCTTCGAATAACCCCCGCTTTGTCATGACAGCCCCTGTGAAAGCACCGCGGGCATGGCCGAAAAGCTCGCTTTCCAGGAGTGTCTCAGGGAGCGCAGCACAGTTTATGCTTACAAAAGGTTTTGTCGATCTCAGGCTTTGCATATGGATCTCCCGGGCGATAAGGTCTTTGCCGGTTCCGCTTTCTCCCCGAATCAGGGTCGTTGCATCAGTCCTTGCGATTTTCTCAACCAGTCTGAAGACTTCCTGCATGTTCTCGGATGTGCCGATTATATCGCCTGACCGCTCACGAATTGCCTGAATCTCTCGTCTCAGCCTCTTGTTTTCCAGAGCAATGGCCCGCCTGTCCAGGGCCTTGTTGACCACAAGCTTCACTTCGTCAACCTTAAATGGTTTCGGCAGATAATCAAAGGCTCCGGCTTTCATGGCTTGGACAGCGTTTTCCACTGTGGAGTATCCGGTTATCATAATCACCGGGGTATCAGGCAGTAAGCGCTTTGCTTCTTCCAGAACTTCCATGCCTGTAATTCCCGGCATCATAAGGTCAGTGACAATAACATCCAAGTCAGTCCTGGACCGCATAACGTCTAAGGCTTGTTCCCCGCTTGTAGCAGTTACGACTTGGTGTCCGTCTTGAGACAATACGAGTTCGAGAAATTGGCACATTTTCTGTTCGTCATCTATGACAAGTGCTTTGCCTGTGGCAGTCTCCATGTTACTCTACTCCATTCATAGGAAGGACAATAGTGAAAGCCGTGCCCTTACCAGGTTGACTCTCAGCTCTAATGGTCCCGCCATGCTTTTCTATGATGTTAAAACTCACAGAAAGGCCGAGGCCGGTTCCTTTGCCTACCTCTTTCGTAGTGAAAAACGGATTGAATACCTTATGCAGATTCTCAGGAGCAATTCCAATACCTGTGTCTGTTATGGTAATCTCCACCCCATCCCCGGATACCCGGGTTTGTATTCCCAGATCCCCGCCATCAGGCATGGCTTGCATAGCATTAAGGAGCATGTTCAGGATCACTTGCTGAAGTTCCCCGGTGTCAATCACAGCTTCCGGCTGGGATTCATCAAGCTCCATACTGACTTGAATGCCTCTTCTTGTCATCTGCCCTCCGAATATCCTAAGAGTCCTTCTGCAAGTCTCGTTTACCTTACATTTGCCTGCGGGCATATTGACCGGTCTTGCAAAATTCAGAAGGCTCCGCACGATGTCGGAAATCCTCTCTGACTCCTCGACTATCGTTTTCAAGTACGAGCTGCTCACGTTGTCAGAGCCGATTGTCTCCCTGAGAATGTCGGTATAGCCCAGAATCAGGGTCAACGGAGTATTGATCTCATGAGCGACCCCGGCTGCAAGTTGTCCCAAAGCGGCTAACCTATCAGACTGAATGAGCTGGCTTTCGAGTTTTCGTTTCTCGGTAGTGTCTTGACTTAAGAGGACCGCTCCGTACACTTCCCCGCCCTTTCTCTTGAGCGGACTGATTTTGATATGCAGTGTGACCTTGTCGTTACCCAGCAAAAACACCATTTCACCTACATCTGTCGGCTCACCCAATGATATGGCCCGCTCGAAACCCTTTCTACACCTGGGAATATCCAGTTCGGGGAATACGGCAAACACATCTCTTCCAATAGACTGTGAAGTGGAATACATGTCAGCGGCTTTGTTCAAGCCGGTTATGATCATGTTGGGATCCACAACTACAATGCCTTCGATAATACTGTCAATTGTATCTTCGTGGTATGCTTTAAGTCTTGCCAGTTCCGTGTTGTGCATCTCAAGCTGTGTTATCAGGTACGGGAGGCACATCTTGTTTTCGGCAAGTCCTCTGAATACCGCTACAGCCTTATCCCGGCACGTAGTGTATCCGCATGCACCGCAGTTCAACTCATCTTCGGGTTTGGTCTTGTCAAGCTCCCGCAGTATTCTCTCTATGTCCTCGCCTGTAGGAATTGGCATGTCTATGCTCTTAGGTAAGAACTTGCGGGTTGCCTCAATTACGGGGAATCCGGGCTCAACCTGACTTATGCTCGAGCCTATCCGTTCTGACTGCTTCGCAAAATCCACGGCAACGACTCGCCGTGCGTAGCCTGGAAGGCGTGTGGTCATCATAGGGCCGTTTATACAGCCTTCACAAAACAACATGTCCACAAATTCAGGACAGTCCTTTTCCAGGCTCAATGCCTCAAGGAAATCTATGCAATTATCTTTGCCTTCAACAACGAGAATCTCGTTATCAACCATGTCCGCGGAAAGGGCTGCGCTTCTGAGCAGCCCGCCTGATACCGGATATAACCTGCCCAAATATGCCTCTTCCCTTTGGAAGTCAGTATCAGGCAGTTCTCTTAGGTCAACAGGCAACTCGCGAAGAAGCTCTCTCAATTCTATGAACGTAAGAACCGCATCAACAGCGTCCGCGACGGACGGGTCCAGCATTTCGCTTTTCTTGGCTACACAAGGCCCTATGAACACGGTATAGGCCCCTTCGTGTTCCTTCTTTATCATTCTTCCGGCGGCTACCATAGGTGAGACTGAAGGAGCGAGTCTCGAAACCAGGTGAGGGTATTTGACTTCGACAAGGTTAACTATTGCGGGACAAGGCGTGGATATGATACCCGGCTCATGTTCGCCTTCGATAATCCTTATATACTCCTGGGTTACACGTTCCGCACCCCATGCTACTTCATATACGCCGGCAAACCCGAGCTCCTTCAGGGCTGACACAACCTGTCCGGGCCTTAGTTCATTATGGAACTCCACTGCGAAAGCAGGCGCCAGGAGGGCACAAGCCTTGCCTGTTGTGAGCGCGTTCTTGACTGAAGCCAGGTCTTCCCTGATGTGCTTTGCATGTTGGGCGCAGACCCTCACACAATAACCGCAGGATATACACAACTCTTCTATTACAGTTGCCTGGCCGTCTTCTACTTTAATGGCTTTTACAGGGCAATTCCGGACGCATGCATAGCATTCCCTGCACTTGCCCTTGATCGTTGTTACAACTCCTATCCCTGACACCTCCAATATAGAGACCGCTTCAGTCAATCGCTGCCTGTCCTTTCCGGGAATCAGGTTCTATTAGGCTTATACACTAAGTAGATCACCATAAGTGATCGCCGGTTCTAGAAAGTGTACGTACCGTGCGGGGCCACCCAAGGCCTGGGAAAACCAGCGAAACCTAATGAACTCATACTTAGGCTTTCATTGCCCAAGCACAGGCAGAACCTGTCCTGGTTTTATTATATTATCATACTCCGGAGATCACAATCATACGGTCACCGACTCCCCCGTACGGCACTCGGTGCTGTACCCTGTACCCCGTTAACTTCACTCAGTCTCCGCCATCATACGTCCGCCATCATCCTCAGGAATTCCGCAAGCGCTGTTTTTCCTTGATATGCGCCCCAACTGACGCACTTGTTGCAGCCAGCAGATTAAATCGTAGCCTTGCCCATCTATGAAAGAGCGTAGACGGCTTCTTCAAGGGAGTTAGTCGAACATGGCTCAATTGGAGAGCCATTTGGGGAATCTGACGGCTTCCGTGTAGTTGACTGGCTCATCCAGTGAGCCACTCAAGCGGACCTAATGCCCTTCCGGCTGCCTAGTGGCTCTTCCCGAGAGCCGGTCCGAAGATCGTATGCTGCAGAATTCCTGCATTATCCTGCAGTGATCATCATCATACGCAGGTTGGTTAAGTCCTTCTCATACTACTGTGGCATTTTGCTATGTCGCATCCTACGCGCGTGTTATTCCGCACAAGAGACAGGTTCGCCTCAAGTGTGGCTCCGCCTGTAAGGTCCCCGAGACGGTGCAAGATATAGGGGGTTACGTCTTTGCCTGTAATCCCTTTCTCTTTCACCTCATAGACCGCCCTGTCGATGGCATCCTCGAGCATAGCCGGATCTGTCTCATCTTCAGGCGGCACAGGGACTGTAACAAGAATGCCTCCTTTTATACCTGCACCCCATTTCGATATCATGATCTTCGCAACATCGCTTGGGCCCCTTGCTTCGTATAGCAATCTGTAACCAGTCTCCCTGATGTGAAACCCAGGCAGCATGCAAGTATTGTATCCGATAACGGGAATACCCAGAGTTTCTAAGACTTCCATAGTGAGTCCAATGTCCAAGATGGACTTCATGCCTGCACAAACAGTAGCTACATTGATCTTGGACATCATGACTAAGTCGCCTGATATATCGAAACTGGTCCGAGCGCCGCGGTGAACGCCTCCAATACCACCGGTAACAAAAACCGGAATACCCGCCATTTCTGCCAAGGCTATACTGGAAGCCACTGTTGTGCCGCCGGAACCTTCCGTAGCCATGAGCACACCAAGGTCTCTGTACCCCGCCTTTGCTATGCCTGGCTCCCGGCCCAGGAATTCTATTTCATCTTCAGTTAATCCGACTCTCAACTTACCGCGGATAACAGCGGTGGCCGCAGGGGTAACTCCCATGGATCTGGCAATTGCCTGGACTTCTTTGGATAGATCCACATTGTGCGGCTGCGGCAAGCCATGGGTTAGAATGGAGGTTTCAAATGCGACCACAGGCAGATTGTATTCTACGGCATCCCGAACTTCGTCACTGACTATCATGTATTCATTCATAACGGGTGCTCCTTCTTTCTCGTGTCTTGCTCTAAGCTCTCAACCCATCCCCTGGCAATGCTCACGTCAGGCCTGGCCCCCACAGTAGCCACAACCTTACCTGCCAGGGAGTTGGCGAAGCATGCTGCAGTCCACATGTCTCCTTCACGGAGAAACTCACACACAAACGCAGCGTCAAAACAGTCCCCTGCACCGGTAGTATCAACCGGATCCTCCACCGCTTCTGTGGGGCAAACCTTAACGCAGCCCTCCTCAGCAATAACGCAACCGTCCTGCCCTAGTTTCACTACAACATGTGAAGCGTAACCCAGAAGCTCCACTGCCATCTCGTCCGGAGGCTTCCTCCCTACGAGAATCGCTCCTTCTTCATAGTTTGGCATGAGGAGAGTGGAGTCTCGCGCATGGCTGAAAAACCGCGAAACTCCATATTCCTTCAAAGGATACCACGAGGACGGATCTATGGATACCGGAACTCCGTTAGCCAGGGCAAGCTTAATTGCCTTTTCTGCAGCAGGACGTGAAACAGAGCTGTAGAACGCATAGCCGGCAACATGTAACCACTTAGCCTTCGCCATAAGTTCTTCCGCGATGATTTCCAGGGGAATTGCTTCGTCAGCTCCGCGCTGAGTGATGAATGACTTCTCACCCGACGGGCCTACAAGGTTTATGATACATGCAGTCATAAGGTTTTGATGGGATTCTACGAAAACACTGACCCCTGATTCATTCACATCTGAAAGCGCAATGTCTGCAAGGGCGTCCCTGCCGGTTGCGCCCACGAGTCCGGATTCCTGACCAAGGAGTGAACACCAGAACGCGAAGTTAGACGCTGTTCCGCCGGGACGCACCTGAATTACTGCCGGAACATCAGTACCGGGTTTTGGCTCAGTCTTCGGAGATACCAGAATGTCTGCTGCAATACCCCCCATTGCCAGGATCAAGCCACTCCCATCCTTCCCTTTCGTCTTTCTTTCCGACGGTTTCGGGCTGCTTTGCCCAACTGCCTTCTTGCAATGTCAGCCCAAATCTCGTCCAAGATGCGCCCATCTTCCTCGGATAACGTGATATCCTTCGCCGGATGCCTTTTTGTGCCATCTTCAACTCTCGTTTTTTCTGCAAACCGTCCGCAACCATTCGCTTTCCGCCCGAAACTATTACAAGCTTCTTCTTCCATTACCGCGAATACCCTTTCGCTGCCATACAGCTATTTGAAACTTATCGACTTAGACTCCCTTCTCTACATCAGGCTTGCCATGAGAAAAGATCGTGGCCTGACAGTTGCGTGTCCCGGCAGATGACAGGTCCATAATGGGAGCAGTAGGACTTAAGCGTTTAGCGTAGTATATATAGGTAGCATTCATTTGGCATTCTCGGAGCAGTCTGAACCAACACAGCACACGGTAGATGATATGAACGGAGGATTCGACTTTTTGGATCAAAGCGCCAACAGGCATCCCAGGCCCGGAGTTTCCTCATCATCCCTGTCGCGTACCGTCATGCCACCTGTTTCCCGCCCAATTATACCTGTTATTTCCCGCACCGTCATACCGGTCATTATCATAACTCTTTTTATCGCGCTGTCCACACAGACGCCTGTTGAGTCCGGTGCAGAACAACCCCCTCCACAGCCTGAATCAGACATTGTCCTGCCTGAGAAAATCAAGACAATCCACTACTTCTATTCACCCGGTTGCAGCGAGTGCCTGCACGCGGAAGGCATTCTTGACGAGTTAGACAGAGCTCTGCCGCATGTGAAAGTAGAGCTCTATAATATGTTCGAACCAGGTGTCATGGAGATGCGTGAAGGATTTGACGAAACATATGATGTACCTTCGGCCAGGAGAGGGGCAGTCCCTGCAGTGTTTGTCGGACAGTCCTGGTTCATCGGTGTGCGGGAGTTGGAGATTGCAAATGACGAAGGGTGGCTTGCTGAAGCCTTGGAAGAAGCTCCTAAAGAGCTCTTATCCGGCGACAAGGACGGGATAGCGCAGCGATTTGCCTCATTTAGCCTGGGTATCGTACTGGGCGCCGGCCTTATTGACGGCATAAATCCATGTGCATTCGCAGGGCTGGCATTCCTGATTTCATACCTTCTTATGTCAGGTACCGATAGGAAACACCTGCTCTACACTGGTTTAGGTTTCTGTGTGGCAATGTTCATGACATATCTTGCAATCGGCACAGGAATTCTCTCTGTCATCAAGCGTATCCAGGCAATATCATGGATCATTCCGGTACTGGCCGGCGTAGTAGGCCTCCTGGCAGTAGTCTTGGGTGTGTTAAGCATTGTAGACGCGATAAGAGCCGCAGTGTTCAGGGACAAGGCCTACTTTACACTGAAGCTTCCGACGGGCATTTCAAAAGCCGTCAGAGCCACAATCAGAAAACGCGTAAACCCGGGTGCACTATTGATTGGGGCGATGGCAACAGGTTTTCTCGTAGCTGCAATGGAGTTCCTGTGCACAGGCCAGGTCTATTTGCCTACGATTGTCTATGTTCATTCTGTCTACCCAGGTGATGCCAGGGCCATGCTTTATCTCGTTGCCTACAATCTTGCTTTCATGACACCCGCGGTAGGAGTCTTTCTCGCAGCCTACTTCGGAATGGGTTCTAAAACCCTGGCAAGACTTGCGGCAAGAAGCATAGCCACTGTAAAGCTCCTTACCGGCTTGTTATTCTTGCTTCTGGGGGGATACCTTGTAAGGATGCTGTGGCAACTCGTCTGAGGGAGCCGGTTACCGTACCCAGTGGCCAACCCCTATTAAGCCAGGCGCTTGTAGGCCGGTGGTGTGTCAGGCGTGTATGTCGGTAGTATGTTAGGCGTGCGTCTTGGAAGTATGTAAGGCATGAATCTCGGTAGTATGTCAGGTATGCATCCTGGTAGTGTATCCTGGTGGTATGTAAGACGTATGTCTCGGTAGTGTGTCAAGCGTGTATCTTGGTAGTACGTAAGGCGTGCATGTTGGGTTCATGTAAAACGTGAGGCTGATCTCAGAACGCGGCAAACATTGCGTAATGGCATGCCTTTGACTCAGACGAAGAAANNGCCCCGGTGGTAATCCTGGTATTGGCCATAGCACTGGCTGCCATGGGGCTATTTTGCTTGAAACCTTGCTATTGTGCAGCACAAACTACTCGTGTAGCACAAACGGCCGGCCATGAATCCGGCACGCTGATTCTCGCACCCAAAATCGCGCTCTGCTTCGTTGATTTTCAATGTGACTTGCGAGAGCAGTTTCTTGACGTTATTGCAGTTCTTGCCGGAAGGCATGGGACTTCCGTCAAATGGGTGGTAGTCACGTCCGAAAACCCGGATAAGCTGAAAGCTGCCCTCAAAGGCGGAAATACCTCAGCCGAGGTGATCCATGACCTCGGAGGCAGGATCCTTGACGAATTCGGTGTTACGGAGGTGCCTGCACTGATTCTGACATCGGAAGGTCAAATCATATACGAATCCGAAAAATATACCCCTCTTCACAACGAACGTCTCATTGAAATCGTCTCTTGTTTCGCCCGGGGCCAGGAGATTCCTAAAGCCTACTTAGATTCGCGCCTTAGGGTAGGGGATTTTGCCCCGGACATAACGCTGCCTGACGTATCAGGGAAGACTTGGAGCCTGAAGCTGTACAGGAAAACTAAGAATGCGCATTCTCGCCTGCTTTATGTATTTACGATAATGAATTGCGAACCGTGTAGGGAAGCGCTGAAGTTTCTAAAAGAGAATGCTCATAATCTGGATGACACTGAAGTAGTAGTCATCTCCTTTGGACCGAAGAAGCTCACAATGAGAGAACTCGACCGCACGCCCCTCCCCTTCATAGTGCTGTGCGACGAGAGCTCTGAAACCTATACCGGGTATCACCTTTCGGATACTCCAACAATTGTCCTGACTTGTGATGACATAATAACCTACATAAGCAGCGGATGGGACGGTAACAAGCAACAAGAACTCCTGCAGGCTATTATAGGCCTACAGTGAGCATGCGGATAATCACCATCCGCACAGGTACCGGTAGACACACAAACAACCGAGTCTCGTCCGATCTCCTCCGGAAGGTTTTGGTCAGATCCTTACCCAT
>MTKW01001977.1_pt1 | contig 19683 bp, 21 predicted proteins | sample 1042761 | NCBI WGS metagenome assembly MTKW01 (sample SAMN06205366, study PRJNA360243) | anaerobic digester metagenome | biome: Wastewater treatment plant; feature: Anaerobic digester sludge; material: sludge; isolation source: anaerobic digester fed with sludge from wastewater treatment plant ... | reverse complement strand
ATGGCCTTGGCTGTATAGACAGGGTCCAACAGAATCCCTTCAGTACGCCCCAGCAAATAGATGGCGTCGTTGCCCTCCTTAGTGGGTACGGCGTATTGACCTCCGTAATATTCATCGTGAACAGTGATGTCTGAGGGATCCACCGTACCTTGCGTCCCCAAAAACTCGTAAGTCCGGTTGATCAAACGGGAGATGTTGATGCGAGACGATTCCGCATCCCGGCTGACCGAAACCCCGTGCACCCTCATGGAAGGGCATAAATCTCTCCCCCCGATCTCGATACCCGCTTGGGTGCCCGAAGAGCCAGTGGCCACGAAGGCATGGCCAAAGCTGACACCTAGGGCTCTTCCCTGCTCAATGGTTTCTGTCACGCTTTCCACGTAACCCAAAGCACCCAACGGCGTAGATGCCCCTATAGGCACCAGGTAAGGCTTTTTGCCCTGCCCCCTCAGATCATCCGTTAAAGCATCGATGGCCTGGGCCAACTCTTCACTGGAGCAAAAATGCATGTTCGCCCCCAAGATACTGAAGTAAAGCAGATTGCCCTGCTTCACCGCCGGCAGTTCACCCGTAAGGAACAGGTGACAATCCATGCCCAATTTCTTTGCTATAGCTAGCGTTTGTCTGCAGTGATTCGATTGAACCCCCGCCCACGTGATGATTGTGTCCGCGCCCTCAGAAAGAGCTTCCGCCATCACAAAATCCAGCTTGCGATTTTTGTTGCCTCCAAGCCCCACGCCCGTAAGATCGTCTCTTTTCACAAACAACCGGGGTTTGCACCCCAAAAACCGCCTCAAGTTCCGAAGCTCATGAAGCGGGGTTGGCCTGGCAAACAGATTCAGCCGGGAAAACCCCGATATGTCGAGCAAGATGAACCCTCCTCACAATCAAAGGCCCAAAGGCCGGCCCCCTAACATTCCGCAGGATCAAGCCAACCTCTTGAGCATATCCTCAGACATAGCATCCAGGTCATACCGGGGCTGAAATCCCCACTCGGCCTTCGCCGCGCTGCAATCCAACGAGTTGGGCCAGGACTCCGCGATACCCTGCCTAATAGGGTCAACGTCGTAAGAAAGTTCGAACTCAGGTAAGAACTTGCGTATAGATTCTGCTATGTCTTCGGGTTCGAAGCTCATAGCCGAAATGTTGTAAGCGTTCCTGTTGATAAGTTTTGACGGATCCGCTTCCATAAGGCTGACAACCGCATCAAGAGCATCGGGCATGTACATCATATCCATGTACGTCCCCTTGGCTATGTACGACGTGTACCTGCCCTTAGACACCGCCTCGTAATAGATGTGCACCGCGTAGTCTGTGGTCCCCCCACCCGGAAGGGCTTCGTAGGAAATGAGGCCCGGGAAACGAAGACCCCTTGTATCCAAACCGTACTTCAAGTGGTAGTAGTCGCACAACAGCTCACACGTAACCTTCGCCACCCCGTATATGGTGGTGGGGCGCTGGACAGTCACTTGCGGCGTATTGTCCAAAGGGGTTGTGGGTCCGAAAGCTGCTATGGAGCTTGGGAAGAACAAGGAAGTCCCGTGCTGTCTCGCAGTCTCCAAAGCTACGAAAGACCCGTGGGCGTTGATGTCCCAAGAATCCTGAGGTAGGGCCTCGGCCTTGGCAGACAGGATACCCGCGAGGTGTACGATGGTGTCAGCCTTGAAAGAACCCACCAAACGGGAAAAGGTTTCCCCGTCCCTGACGTCCAAAAGTTCGAAAGGGCCTCCTTCCGACACAGCTTCCGGCGCCTTCCTCCTGGCTGTGGCGAGGACATTCTCCCCCCCGTATATCTTCCTTAAGTGCGGTACCAACTCAACACCTATTTGTCCCGTGGTACCTGTCACCAAAATGCGTTTCATTGTGTAACCCTCCCCCTACGTTTTGACCATCCGGTAGAAGTTTCTGTACGAGGGGGGACTTTTCCTGCTCCGCTCAACCTCCTATGCCTAGGGAAGAAACAGCTTGGATCAAGAACTCCCACTCGCGCACTGCTTGCCCAAGTCTCTTAGTTCCCGCGTCTGTGAGGCGGTAGTACTTTCTCGGGGGACCCGACGACGACGCCCCTTGAAACGTCTCCGCACACCCGTCGGCTTTCAGCCTTCTGAGGACCCCATACACGGACCCGTCGTACACACCGGGGAAGGCCTCCTGAATGGTCTTCATAACCTCGTACCCGTACTGAGGCTCCCGGGACAACAGGTGAAGGACGCACATTTCGAGCACTCCCTTTTTCATCTGGGCGTCCAAGCCTACCCCTCCTCATCGTGGGGGAATGCTTTCACGACCCTGGTACCCGCAATCTTGTCCCACAAAGTGATGCCTTCCTTCGTCAGGAGGCTGAGCCCCAAAGAAACCAAGGAGGGCAAGTATCCTAGGGGTAGCCACAAGGAAGCGAGCAAACCGTTTAATCCGACCTTTCCCACAGTCTCCCGGACAAAATACTGGGGACCCGAGCAAGAGCCGCCCTCATCCTGTTGGACCCTCAGCCCGAACAGTCTCTTGCCCACTGTTTGACCCTTCAAAAACATCATCAATACGGGGTTTACTGCTAGAAACCACAGGACAGAAAGAACTACGCCCGCTTTCCAAAACGCCCGGCAAGATTGGATCCACCAATGATTCGAGTAGTGGATGGTGGACCAAAGGGAACCAACGAAGAGCGGAAGCAAGTTTGGCAAAAAGGAAGCCTTCAATCCGAAAAACGGTGCAGGGAAGAGAAAAGGCAAGCCTTGCACCAGCAGATCAACCAAGAAAGCGAGGACCCGCAGGTGACCAGAAACCTTGATGGGGCCCCCCCCTCTGTCGATGAGGGACAAGGCAATCCTCTCAGGGTCTCCCAACGATCGGGCTACCTCTGCCTCCGTGCTACCCTCTGACTTCCCCACCTGGAAGAACTCCTCATGATCCGAAAGGACCTCGAGCAATTCCTCTTCCGAAACGTGACCCGCAAGGGATTCCCGCAACTTCCTCAAGAACTTTTCCTTGGTCATGGACACCAAGCCCCCCTACTATTCATGGCACAGTAGTTCCGCCTCATCCAGGCTACCACACTATAGTGCTTTGCACAATAGTTGTTCTGGCGCCCTGACAAATTCTGCTCGATTGCACCCCCATCCCCCGTGGTATATCCTTGTCCTAGACAGTTATTCCGAGCCTTCGAATTCAGCGGGGGGACACCTTAACGTGAACAGCGCTGCTGTGCTTGAAAAAAGACACTCTGCAACTTGGTCGTGCGTGCTGCGGGCGCTAAACAACGGGGACAGACTCATCCTCGCTTTCTTTCGTTGGTTTGACGCCGCTTACAAAGAAAGCGCTTTCGGCAGATTCATGGGCAAAGCTTCTGGAAAAGCCCGAGTTTTGGCCGCGTCAAGTTACGCGGTCAAAGCGGGAACCTGGTTTATCCACCTGGCCGCGGCACCCAAGGGTAAACCCATAACGGAGGCCACATTCCTAGGTTTCGTCCTTGGCCTGGGGGTAATCATGCCCACGCCTGTTCAACTGGTCCTGTTCTCATCGTACCTGTTCATCGTAATCTGGAGGCGAAGCACCTCCGAAGATGTCCTGTTGATCCGTCCCCCCTTCTCGGTTCTCTTTCCTTTCCTGCTCCTCGCCTTGTTCTTGTTCGGAGCTACTGTCACATCCGTCGTTCCAAGAAAAAGCGCGCTGAGTCTAGCCCTTTGGGCGTTCAACGGGCTTGCGTTTCTGCTGGCCTTCGACTTTTGCGCCAGGGGTGAGGGCGAAAGTCTTCTTTGGCCCTTCCTTTCTCTCGTGACGTTTTCAGGCCTTGTGGGCCTTTATCAGCACTTTTCCGGGTGGATGCCCCCCCAGTCGTGGCTCGACACAAAATTCGAGGACGACATCGTACGGGTGGTGGGGACGTTTAAGAACCCAACGTTCTTCGCAGAAATGTTGGGGCTTGCCCTGCCCGTAACCTTGGCCCTCCTTCTTAAAAAAAGCAATTGGAGGGATCACTTCTTGCTTGCGGGCTTCGCGGGGATTCAGGGAGCTGCCATGCTGTTCACGTGGTCTAGGGGAGGATGGCTGGGACTTTTGGTCTCGGCAGCACTTTTAGCGCTGCTTTTCGATCGCAGACTGTTTCTGGTCGGCCTGCTTGTGGCCGCCCTTGCATTTTCGTTCGGCCCTTCTGTTTTGCGAAACAGACTGCTGTCATCGTTTACTCTTGATGACAGTTCCAACAATTACAGGGTGTTCATCTGGCGAGGTTCCATCTCTTTGATCAGGGAATACCTGTTCAGAGGTGTGGGGTTGGGTGCGGGCAGCTTCGTACAAACATACCCGGAACACATGATCGTCCAAACACCCGCCCCGCACGCCCATTGCACTTTCCTGCAAGTCCTCATTGAACTGGGGCTGTGGGGGTTTCTAACCCTCCTTTGGTTGTTGGGAACGTGCGTTTGGCTGGCCCTCTCTGAGATCGGTAAACGCAAAGAAACCGGGTTGCTCCGGTGGACCCGTGTGGCAGGGTGCAGCGGCGTTCTTGCCGTTTTGGGAGGCCACGGGGTTCACGGGCTTGTTGAACACACATGGTACGATCCTCAAATAACGGTGGGGTTTTGGGCTTGGGCGGGTGCGGCAGCAGGGCTTGCCCTGTACCTTAGATCCGAAAGAATCCACGATGAAACGGTGATCCAATGAGAGTCCTTCACATAATCACAGACACGAACATCGGGGGGGCCGGGCGCTACCTCCTCAACCTGTTAGCCCAACCTGCCTTCAGGCAAATGGAAGTCCTCGTGGCGTGCCCTGACGGGGATCTGGGAAAGCGTCTCGACAATACAAGAATCAAAAGGATCCCCATATCCGGACGGGATGTGTCTTTCTCCTTCCCCCTGGTGTTTGAGCTTGCCAGAATCATGAAAGAAGAGAAGCCGGATCTTGTTCACACCCACTCAAGCTTGTCGGGTAGAATAGCTGCTAAACTTGCGAAAGTCCCCGTCGTTTACACAAAGCACAACTTGGTCAGGATCCCTTCCCCCTCGGGAAGAGTGCCCCCCAAGGCGGGACCCTTTGAGAGGCTGCTAAACGACCTCGGCGCAAGACTTTTGTCCGATGGGGTCATTGCCGTTTCCGAAGGCGTGTACAACGAACTGCTTGAATCTGGACTCAAAAAGAAATACGTCCACTGCGTCCAAAACGGCATCGACCTGACGCCTTACCGGCCTTTGGATTTGCTGCGCAAACGGGAGTTACAGACGGGACTTATTGTGGGCACCGTTGCTCGCCTTCACAGGCAAAAGGCCCTGGAGGTGCTGCTGGAGTCCGCCAAAATAGTCCTCACGTCGTTTCCTCAGACTCGCTTTTTGATCGCGGGGACAGGGCCCCTCGAAGGCTCTATCAAGGCATCGATCGCGGACATGAAACTTGAGCCCTACGTCAAAATGGTCGGCTTTGTGGAGGATGTGCCCGCGTTCTTGTCAGCGCTCGACGTCTACGCCCTGTCTTCCGATTACGAAGGGTTGCCCCTCGCTGTCTTGGAAGCGATGGCCGCAGGATTGCCCATCGTGTCCACCGCGGTGGGAGGCGTGCCCGAAGCGGTCATAGACGGTCACAACGGCTTCCTTGTTCCGAGAAGAGACAGTCGCCTGCTCGCCCAAAGCATAGTGAGGCTTGGGATAGACCCGGGCCTCGCGGCCAGCATGGGAAAAGCAAGCCGCGAGCGTATGGAAACACTGTTTGACGCCAGGATCATGGCAGAGAAGACAGCAACGGTCTACGAGACAGCCCTCAATAGGTAACTACGCTGCCTGTTCCCCTTCGTGCCTGATCACGGACTTCTTCTTCCACGTGCCCCGCCTGTACCAAAGGTACGTGATTGCGGCCCCCAGCACCCAGCTCGCCAACATAGAGAAGAACAAGGCATCGGGAGACCCCGCAGGGTACGAGGGGCTTCGGGTAAACCAAGCCCAGACGTAGGCCAAGGGAACCCGGATCACGACCACGGTGAAGATGGAGATCCACATAGACGGCATGGTATCGCCCGCCCCCCGCATGATGCCCCCAAATATCTGCGTGATAGCCATGGCCACGTAACCCGGAGCCAAAATTTGTATTTGCCTCAAACCCAGGGCAATTATCTCCCCGGTTGTGGTGAACATACGGATCAGTGTGCCTCCAAAAAACAGCAACCCCGCAACCAACACTACTGACGTCAGCAAGCTTATCCTCAGGGCATCTTTGGTGCCCTGGTTCACCCTATCCATCTTCTTGGCACCTATGTTCTGACCCACGAACGTGGCTACGGCCATGCCGAACGTGAAGTTAGGCAGCATAGCGAACCCGTCTATACGCATGACAGCTGTGGTACACGTGACCACTTGGTAACCCATACTGTTGGTCAGAGCCTGCGTAAACACCATGGACAGGGAGAACACTGCTTGGGTCAATCCTGCGGGAAGGCCAAGCTTGATGAGGTCCGTCGTCAGATTCTTCTCAGGAACCATAGTCTTAAATCCCATGGTCAACACATCTGTCATTCGTGACAGCTTCACTATACATATGATGGCGGAGACACCTTGGGAAATGATCGTGGCAAGCGCCGCGCCACCTACCCCCATGCGCAACCCCGACACAAACCAGATATCAAGCACTACGTTGAGCAGCGACGAAATGACCAGGGCCAACAACGAGAACCCGGAGTTGCCCAACCCGTTGAGCGTGCCCGCTAGAATGTTGTAAAGCCCGCTGAACGCAACGCCCGCGAGCATGATGGTCAGGTACGACCTAGCCATTTCGAAGGTTTCCGGGGGTGTGTTCGTCAGCCTCAGCAAAGATCCCGCCAACGGAACCCCTACAGCCATGATGACCCCGGAAGCCGCCAGAATCAACGTGATGGCAGTGCCCACCGTCCGTGAAAGTGACTTCTTATCCTTGGCCCCGAAATACTGGGCCACCATAATACCGGTACCCGTAGAAACAGCCATGAACAACACCAACAACAGCCTGATGATAGGTAGAGAAGTGCCTATGGACGATAACGCCCGATCCCCTACGTACCGTCCCACGATGATAGAGTCCACCGTACTGTACAGTTGCTGGGCAAAGTTCCCCACAAGCATGGGTATGGAGAATCTCAAAAAGGCAGTCATGGGCCTTCCCGTCGTCATGTCCTGTGCCCCGAACAACGCGTTAAGTCTTTTCAGCATACCGTCGCCCCCGCTTTCCGATACATCATTCTCTCACAAGATCGCCCGGTATGAAACCAGTCCCCCAAAAGGAGAAAACGGGCAAGTCCCAAGAGGGGTGATAAAGACAATCTGGGGTGCTGTGCACCCCAGACAGAAACGATCAAAGATCCCGGTTACGACTTGGGGCGAAACTCAGGCGCAGATTGTGGNNCGGCCAAACCAGGCTTTACACTTCCCGTAATTTTTTCAACGCCAAGAATCTTCGCGTTGTTGTGCGTCGCCGCACCGATAGCTTCGAGAGGCGTGAGCCCGAACTTCACCAACAGCCCCATTTCATAAATCGTCGCGTAGTACGGCAGGCCACCCAAAGGAGCATCGGTGCCGGATCCTATCAACAGGCCGTTTTCCCTGGCGAACTTGACGACGCCAGGCAACCTGTCAACGGAACCCTGGAAATAGTTGGCTGCATCCTGCGCCTCATCCATGTTCACGGACAAAAAGCTGAAGTCTCCACGGTAAGGTTCTGGGTAATCCCAGGTGAATCTGTTGATGGCTAGGGTTGGCACCACGGCGATACCTTTTTCCTTCATACCCCACAAAGACTCATCGGACGCGATGCTGCAGTGCTCCACAGAATCAACCCCGGCCTTCACTGCCATACCGATGCCCGGCTCTATCCCGGCGTGGCACGCGACCCGTTTGCCCAGCCTGTGGGCCTCTGTCACCAACGCATCGAGTTCTTCTTGGGTGAACTCACCCCGGGGAGCCCTGTGGGTGGTAACGATCTTAATCCAATCTACCCCATCCTTCACGTGGCTCCTAACGGCCTTGACGCACTCATCCACCCCGTCAACTTCAACAGCCACTTGATAAACGTGTCCTCCTGTGATGGACAAAAGCTGCCCACAGCACAAAAGGCGCGGACCTTGAAAATCCCCCCGTGCAATAGCTCGCCTGAGAGCAACGGGAACACCCAAAGCCGAGCCCGCGTCCCTTATGGTGGTCACGCCATGCCTCAAGGCAGCTTGCATATTACTTAAAGTTCGGTACGCAAGGTCCGGTGCCGGAGGCACAACATCCCTGATGCTGATGCCCGTAACGTGAAGATGGGAGTCCATGAAACCAGGCAGAAGCGTGCAACCCGTCAAATCTACGGCACAATCCTCGCTACCTTTCTTTATGTGCCCCTTTTCCACGGATGCGATCTTTCCGCCTTCCACAACCACCGTTGCGGGTCCTTCGGGCGGGGCACCTGTTCCATCTATCACACTGTCAACGTAAAGAAGCTTTCTCATGCTGTCTGCCTCCCAAAACAAAACGGTGCAAGCTCTACGAAAAATCCAAACCTAAAATGCAGCGGGGCTGCCCCTAGACAGCCCCGCTCCCTACCTACGTCTTTATGACCGGTATCCAATCCCTAAATATCAGGAACAACCTGGTGAGCAGCAGAGATATTCTGCCCATGACCCCGTTACCGAACGCGGCACCGAAGGTGAGCATGATGAACCACTTACCCAGCCCTGAGCCTGCATTCAGCACCTTGGAACGTTTCACGGTAAAGTAGAAGTACGACAGCACCGCGACGGTCCCTACCATTATGATGATGTTATCAACAGAGTCGAGTTTCATCATGGTGGCCCGTGCTTGGGCTATCAACTCAGTTGTCAACGTAGTACGCATGGTTATGGCGGCCCCGACGCCCACCACAATGGACAAGGGAATGCGCCTCAACCACCGGTACTCGGCGGGCCCGAATTGGGTGAACAGCATGAGTCCAGCTATTGCGGGCAGGATAGTCCACCATTGCCCTTTGGATTTCATGGGTTCCCACACCTTGCTGATCACGTTTTTGTACCCCATAACCATGGTGTACCCCGCGGCCACCCCCACATACATGCGCTCAAGAGCGAAGTACAGTTCGTTCTCCTTAAACAAGTAGGAGTACACTATGAGGGTCACAATCGAAGCTGCCCAAATTGCAGGATTAGTGCTCATCTCGTTACCCCCTCTGCGGCGTCCTTCCTCGTAAGGAAGTACGAAAGGTTAGCCACCGCGATCAAAATGATGAACAGCACGTGGCCCATGCTCTGCGCGTCCATACTCGCACAGGCCTGGCCCGGCTTGTTTATGAGCAGCTCGTACTCTGCCCCGCCTCTGAGGGCAACTAGTATGGCAGCAAGCTGACCAGACTGCAAGAAAGGCAGCGCTGCCAAGGAAGAGGCCGCTATGAGCCCGCCTGCAAGGGGGACACCGTACTGGCTGAACTGCCTCACGTAGATGTCCGCGCTACCCGCGGTGAAAAACAGAACCAAATCAAGATCGGCCACACTGGTGATGCCCTGCATGATGGGCTGATTTTCCGTTGGCAGACCCCGGTGACACCTAGGATACGCAGCCTTGAAATCCTTGGAGTACGTTGCGATGGCGTTTTCCTGCCCCGCAAGCATGCCCAGATTTATGAAGTCTACACCGTACACCTTTCCTGCTTCCTCGTGCACCTTCGTCAGCTTTTCGGCGTTTGTGCCGCAGTCCACGTTAACCCCAGCGAATATCACCTTGACACCTTTGTCGAAAAGGTGCTGCAAAACAGCCGTTGCCTGAGGTTCAACCTCCGCAGAAGCTTGAATGAGGTACGCCAGGTGAATGTGAACAGTGTCGCCCTCCTTGAGGGTATCGATCACGTCGTACATCTGCTTCGTGTTGTCCGTAATGTTGAGCGGCAACCCCAATGGACGAAGGAGCGGCACGAACAAGACTACGACCAAAAGCGCATAAATGATACGGCTATCCAAAGAGCCCAGCCTTTGCGCGAAGTTCATTCCATTCCCCCCTAATCCACATTGCCCAGGTGCGAGCGCTCGATCCCCAAAAGGATGCGAAGGCCCATACCCACGAGACCGATGGATGTGCTTATGATGATGCCCCTAGATCCTGCAACGCTGGGCACCATCATGATCCAGTCGGCAACCTTGGGGAACCCTTTCCACACTACCTCCCCTATGGGAGCGCGGCCCACAATGAGCAGTATCCCCGTCACCAACAGCACTGCTGCCTGAGCGTTCTTGGCCCGAAATGCCCTGTAGGCCGCGGAAGCTAGGTAAAACCCTGTCATGGCGTAAAAAGCGGTGCCTAGAGGCACGTATATGCCGTTGACTATGAAACTGAAGACCTTCGAATCGATACTGAACGCACCGGAAATGAAAGTTACCACCAAAGATCCCACGAGCAAAATGCTGTGTAACCCTTCACGCCCGCCTTTCGCCACGGACCTCAGGTGAAGCCATATGAGATTGATGGCAGCCAAAGCCAAGGCGAACGCAGCTATGACCACGGCCCAGCTTTGAATTTCGCTGCCCGCTTTGCTCGCTACGGGAATGTCGAAAAAGTATTCGACGAGAAGAACAAGACCCGCCAAGAAAGAGATGAACACCGGTAATTCACGTTTCAATGCATCGTCCCCCTTTCAACCTACAGTTTCAGCAGCTCGACGAGCTTGTTGTTACCCATCGTTACCAACAACGAACCAAGCAGGATGAGAACGGTGACGGCCACCTTGACGTAGTCCTGACTCGCAATGGCCCCTGTACGTTCGGGCTCCTCTGAAATGAACGCCCCGACCGCCAACAGTTCCTCCCCTATCAGGGTGTAGTCACACGCGGCAGCAAAGTACGGAAGCTGGAACGAGCTAGCACAACCGGCAATGCTGATGGCCCCGACGGCGGCGGCTGCCTCCGCCAAGATGATTGATTCGCCGCTAAAATACCCTGCAAAAATGCAAGGGTTTCTCCCGCTGAATGGTACCTATACAAGATGCGGTGAACGCAAACTGAATTTCGGAAGTAAACTGAACCATATCCGCCCGGTAAGCTTCGGGCTTGCCCTCCGCGAGGTACGAAGCTCGCACGATGTCCTGGGCGAGCGAGTACGTGTTCGGGTGCCCGATAGCCGCAATGAGGGGTGTGTCGTATTTGGCGCACAACCTTGCGGTGAACGAAAGCACATCAAGCCCCGCCATGGTGTCTCCCGTTGTCGTCTCAAATCCCGCGGTGTCGAAAACAGCTGTGCCCATTTCAGTAGCCCTGCCAACAGCCTCGCCAATAGCGTCGAACGCTTCTATAGGTCTGAGGGTCGGCATTTTGCGCCGGGCCTTGCTGATGCCGACGTACAGAGCGACCGTTGACAAAATAAGCACTATCAAACTGATCAATCTACCTTCTATTATCACGCTTTGCACCTCCTGCCTATCCTCGTAACAAAACCAGCAAAATATGGCCGGACATCACCCCATCCCGTAAGGTCGTGTTCCCTTCTACATCCCTGCTAGTCTAACGTGTCAAACCACACAATTCGACATCCATGGATCGGATCCCTGCATAGATCCACAGCCAATACTTGGATTCGCGAGTTAGCCGCCTCGCCTGTCGGGGATGAAGAAGGCCCTGGGCAAACCCTCGTACTCACACGGCCTGCCGAAAGACCAGTAAACCAGGTTCTTGTTCAAAACAGCCAGTTTACTGTCCGTAGTAGTTCCGGTGTAATTTTCCGGGTAACCCCCCGAGTGGTTGCAGAGGGTCTTGCGGGTGAGGTGGGCGGGAATGAACCGAGCTAGCTTTTCATCCCACTCGTAATCAACCCGCTCCCCTTCTTTGTTGATGTAGAAGTGAGCTCGCTGCCACTCGGCGATCATAGCCGCGTTGATGCGCCCCAGGTTTCGTTTCGCGAGCCAATACAACGTGTAATACCGGGGCTTGCTCAAAACCCCGGTATCCTCGTTCCCGTAAAGGGTCATGGGCACGCTCGTAAGCTTACCAGTCTCATCGTAGCTGTGATCGCTCAGGAAGTGATTGGTGGAGCAGATGAAACCGTCCTCCCCAAAATCACCGGGGTTGCGGACAGCGTACCTGTGGGCCGTGGCCTCAACAACGCAAGCTCTGTTCTCGTCTACCAAAAGCCAGTTGTTCTGCCTTGCCCTCAGCAAAGTGCTGCGCCCAGTCAAAGCCCGGTACTCGGGGGTACCGTGGATGAGGATATCCGCAGCCTCAGAAGAGTCTCTCGCGTAAGCTGCCTGCATGAACTGTATCACAGGCCAAGGAACTCCGAAGGCCCTTTCCTTGATCCCCTTTTCCGGGATCCACGTCTTGTTAGGTCCCGCGAATATGACCTGACCTACGCCAAGCCCGTTGACGGCCATCAGCGCGTTAATCTTGCCCGGCATCGTCGACGCCCAGTAGGGCAAAGCCCCTCTCTCGCTAGGCAAGGCAACGTAAGTCATGCCGTAGGCGTACAGGGCCATGGACAAGGAATCGCAGTTGTGGGCGAAAAGCGTGCTGCCGTCCGCGGTTGCCTGTGGCAACACAGCTATGCCCGAGCAGTTGCCGGGTTCTTTCCCCGCCCCCGTTTTCGCTAAACCTGGATAACCCATCTTCATGCAGTACTCGGAATTGAGAAACACTACTTTCCCGTAGTGACTCAAGGCGTGGGCAAACCTGGATTTGTCAAAATAGGGAGCGCTGCCTTCCGCTATGCCCCTCATGAATTCGACCGCTTGAGGTGAGAACCGGGCTATCTCCCTTTCATACTTGCTTACGGCCTCCACAACGGATTCAACGCTACCCAGCTGATCCACCAGGATCTGAAAATTGACGTCGAACAAACTCAAAACTGAAGGGCCTGTCCTCGCCGCGAGCTGTCGGCCCATGTTAAGCCAGGTGCCCTCTAAAACGCCCAGATCCCTTCCTGCAGGACCGAATAGCGGAGGGAGATCATCTCTCGTTTTGTAAAGGAGTGAGGCTACGTTCCCTCCCCCCTCATACTCACCCTCTCTCGCACGGAGGCTCAAGGTCTGAGGAATTCCGTCTTCCCCCGCCCAATCAACTGACAAACGGGCGGTCCCTGGGTTGTCCCCACTCACGACGTGCTCGAAGAGCAGCGCGGTTTCTGGGGCCACGTGGCCCCAGACCCTTTTCAGGGAATCTCCGAAGGGGGGGATCAAACTCACCCGTACGTCCCTCAACTCGCTACCTCCCCCGTTATCAACGGTGATCCGGTAGCGCACCCGGCCCTCTTCCCTCACCGCGGCCAAACCGGCCCTGACAGGACCCTTTTCCTTAAATCCCCCGTACGAGGGTCCCGCGCCACAATTCACCACAGTCATAGCAGGCCACCCCCTGAGACTCTCTGTTCGTATGGTGTGCCTGAAGCTTCTTTCAGCCTCCACCACGTCTTCTCCATAGTCATGGGAAGCTCGAGGAACCGTACACCGCACGCGTCGGCTATGGCGTTGCCTATCGCGGCAGTTGTGGGTATGGATGCGGGCTCACCTATCCCTTTAGCCCCGAACGGACCTGCACCGTCGCTGCTCCCCACCGTTTCAAAGGGCATGCATGGGATGTCGGGCGCAACGGGAAGCAGGTACGTGTGAAAATCCGGGCTTTTAACGTTCCCTTCCACCAGGCGCACTTCCTCCTGAAGAGCCCACCCCACGCCCGAAAGCGCTCCACCTTCGATCTGGGCGCTGAACAAGACGGGGTTCACAACTTGTCCCACGTCGAAGATCCCGTGAATCTTCAAGACCCGAACTTTTCCTGTGTCCCTGTCCACCTCCACCTCCGCCACCTGCACGCCGTACGTGTACGTCATGTAGGGTCGGCCTTGCCCGTTTTCGTCGAGAGAGGACGTGTCTGTCAGAAACTCGGCCTGAACTTCAAGCGTTTTGCGGACCCCCGGTCCCTCCTTTGCCAACAGTTCCTTCATCTTGCGACAAGCGTTCTGCACGGCCCTGCCCACAACCACCGTGACCCTTGTGGCACTAGTAGGGCCACTTTCGGGGCTGAGACCGGAATCACCGGGCACCACTTTGACCCTGCTCCAAGGGATACCCAGCTCTTCGCAGGCAATTTGGGCAAGCACGGTGTCAGAACCCTGACCCACATCTGGAACCCCCACGTACAGTGTGAAATCTCCGCTTGCATCCCTCACCAGCCTGCACCTGCCCGCATCCTCAACGGCGGTTCTGCCGTTTCCGTAGTAAAAGCAGGCCAAACCCATGCCCCGGTAGGGACTTTCCTTTTTCTCAGATAGCAGTTTCTTGGCCCTCAAAAGGCACTCCTCAACACCCACGCCATCGGGCACTACCTGGCCTGTGATGGTGGTCTGTCCTGGTCTCAAAACGTTTACAAGACGCAGATCGACCGGATCCATCCCCAACTTTTCCGCTACCAAATCCATTTGCGTTTCATGCACAAAGTTGATCTGTGGTACCCCGTAACCCCGCAAAGCCCCGGTCACTGGGTTGTTTGTGTAGGCAGCCCTGCCCCAAATGTCGACATTTTCCACGTAATAAGGGCCTGCCGCGTGAATGAGCCCTCTCGACACAGCCGCTTTCGTATCCGCGGTGTACGCGCCTGTATCGGCAAGAAGGTCAACTTTTACGCCCAAAATTTTGCCGGTGCGGTCCGCGGCGTGAGACACGGTAACGGTGTAAGGATGCCTTTTGAGACCGTTTCTGAACACATCCTCCCTTGAGTACACCAGTTTGACGGGCCTGCCTGTCTTAAGGGCCCCCAGACCCCCGAGGCACCCGCAGACTATGTCAGGCTTGCCGCCAAAACTGCCCCCGACAGTCGCAGCTATGACCCTGACTTTGTCCTCGGGAAGGTCCAGTACCTTACAGATCTGATCTCTTACCGTATGAACAGTCTTCGTCGTTATCCAAACGACCACTCCTCCGTGCCCGTCGGGTTCGGCCACGGCCGCGTGAGGTTCCAGGAAACCGTGATCTATGTGCTGTGTGGTGTAAGTGCGTGTCACCACCACATCTGCAACCCGCATAGCACGGTCAAAATCACCTCGCCGGATCCGCCCTTCGTAGCACAGGTTGCCGTGTTCAAACAGCTTGGGACTGCCATCTTCCAGCGCCTCTTGCGGTGTAAACACCCCGGGAAGCACCTCGTACTCTACCTCCACTGTGGCGGCAGCTTGCAGGGCCTGAACCTTGGTCTCCGCCACCACCATGGCCACGGGCTCACCCACCAGCCTCACTTTTCCTGCGGCAAGAACAGGCTGATCGACGGTACCCCTACCGCCTACGAGGTTTTGTCCTGGAACGTCCTCCGACGTGAACACACCTACCACACCGGGCATGCCCCTAGCTTCCTCTACGTTCACCCTCTTTATGACTGCGTGGGGATGGGGGCTTCTCACAAGATGAGCCCAAAGCATACCCGGTCGCTCCATATCCGCAACGTAGACAGCTTTGCCAACTGCTTTCTCACGAACACCGACTTTAGCAACGGATTGCCCGACTGTTTCAAGACAACGTTCATCCTTCACGGGTTTCACCCCCGTTTTCAGACATAAGCTTTGCGGCCTCAAATACGGCTTCCACGATCTTTGTGTAGCCTGTACAGCGGCACAGGTTGCCCGCAATGGCCGTTTTGATCTCATCTTCCGAAGGGTGGGGGTTTTCGTCCAGCAAAGCAACCACGGACATAATCATGCCCGGTGTGCAGAAACCGCACTGAATAGCAGCCTTGTCTATGAAAGCTCGTTGAACAGGGTGCAAATCTTCCCCTTCCAAACCTTCAACAGTAAGCACCGTTCGGCCGTGGACCTCCGCTGCAAGCGTCAAACAGGAACTGACCGGCTTGCCGTCCAAAAGAACGGTACACGCCCCGCAATCCCCGGAGCCACAACCTTCTTTGGCCCCGGTAAGACCGAAAGACTCCCTCAAAAGCTCGAGCAAAGTCATCCCGGGCAGCACTTTCGCCCGGTGCAGCGTCCCGTTCACGACCACCTCAACGTCGATCTCACGCATTTATACCCACCTGCCCCAACGCCCTTTTGAGGGCCCTGATCGTCAAAGTCTCCACCATAGCTCTCCTGTACTCGGCGCTTGCCCGGATATCCGAGATGGGCCGAGCTGCAATGCGAGCAGCTTCACCCGCTTCAAGCATGCACCCTTCGTCAACTATCCGCCCTTCCAAGACTTCTTCCGCCTCAAGACACCGGAAAGCTGTGGGGGCAACGGAACCCAAAGCTACCCTGGCGTCGCAACACACCCGGTCTTTCATGCCTAATAGTACTGCCACGTTGACTAAGGCTATGTCCATGGCAGAACGAGGCCCAAGCTTTTCGTAGGCGCCAACATAAATCGCGTCTGCCCGGCGGGGTCTTTCCAATGCGACGCTTTTCAAAATCTCACCCTGCTCACAAGCAGTGCGTCCCGGCCCTCTGTAAAACTCGTGGAGGGGCATGCTACGGCAGCCGCCCTTGCTGAGCAACATCACCTTCGCGTTGTACACGAGAAGAGGACAAGCGGTTTCCGCCGCGGGGGAAGCGTTGCAAAGGTTACCTCCTAGTGTGGCACGGTTTCTGATCTGGACCGAACCAAGCTGTCCGCAAGCAATGGACAACACGGGAAATCGTTCGTTCACAAAAGGGGATCGATGTACGTCCTGTACGGTTGTGAGGGCCCCGATAAGGGCCCCTTCAGGAGTCTCCTCTATGCCGTACAGTTCTTCCAATGCTTTTATGTCCACCACTGCTTTGGGAGCCCTTCCCCTGGTGCGGATGGAAGGCAACACATCGGTTCCGCCGGCTAGGAGCCGGCTCTCCCCCACCGACTCAAGCAGCTCGAACAGCTGCTGTGTGGTCCTAGGCCTAAAGTACTCGTCAATGAGATACATCCTGGAAACACCTCTTGTTCAATCAGGCTCCGCCGCTTGCCCATTTGTGAGGGACAAATCTTGGATCACTTGCTTTATGTGGGCGCTCGCCGCTTCTCGGGCAGCCTGGGGATCCCTCGCCTTTATGCCGTCCAAAACCGCTTGGTGATCCTGAGCCGATTTTTTTATGCGGTGAGGAATCGACATGGTGGCGCGCCGATCCGCCTCTAAGACACCCCCCACCCCGCTTCCTAGTTGCATGAGCAAAGGATTTTGCGTCGCACCGTACAGTGCCCTGTGAAACACGGTGTCAAGCATGTACGCCTGATCGGGATCGGGCAAGGGACTGTTCGCAACCTCCTTCATGTCCTGGACAGCTCTCTCCATTGCCTCAATGTCCTCGGGGGTAGCCCTCAAGGCTGCAAGCCAAGCCGCTTTTCGTTCAAGGGCATCCCGCACTTCCAAAATCTCCATTACTTCAATCCTGTACCGGGTCAGCCAGGCTAACCACACAGAATTGCTGGTCAGGCTACCACAATCATCCACCAGGTAACAGCCCTTGCCGGGCCTGACGTCGACGATTCCCGCGGCTTCAAGGACTCGAAGCGCCTCTCGCAAAACGGGCCTGCTCACTTCCAACCTTTTTGCTAACGCCTTTTCGCCAGGTAGCCTGTCCCCCACCGCTATTTTGTCATTCCGAATTACCGCCAAAAGCTGATCGGTGATGGATTGAGGGGTACCAACGGGACCAAGGGAAAAGTACATTATGATTTATCCTCCCTTCTGTCCCTGCCCTACGTTCGCGTTCCGAAGCGAAGTCCGACAGGTATGACAGTAATTAATTCTATAAAGGTGGGGAAACTCCTACTGTTTCCGGCAGCAGCTCCGGTTAAAAGCTGGGGTGATGGGTCTTAATTGGGTTTGAGGGGTGGGACAGGTGTGCATTCCTAGGCCATCGCGAGCAGGCATTTTCTCAAAACACCGTCCCAAGAGGGATCGGGCCCCTTAAGGCCTGCACTGGATGCCAGCAGATAATTCCTTAAGTCCCAGGGGGACAGCTCCGCTAGCACGTGTGGGCGGGTGTGAAACTCCTCGTTGGCGGACCAATCGGGATTCATCCCCAAAATTATGGGAAACCTCACTACCAACCCGCTGTTTGGTAGTGTGACCAAAGCAGGGTCCATGCCTATCCCATCCCCACCCGTAAAAGTCCCCACCAAAGTGGCCCACCCGCTCCCCTTGCAGAAAGCGGCGAACGATTCCGAAGACGAAAACACAGCGTCGTCAACGAGCAAGAAGACCCTGCCCCTGTAGTTGACGCTCTCTTCGGGCACGATAGGCAGCGTGAACGACACGGGGTCATCGTAATCTTCGGTTAAGATTTCAGGGGGTAACCGCCCCTTGCGGCATGAAGCCGAGACCACCACCTGTTCTTTGGGCACCCTTGGCAGATCCAGGTGTCCAAACCGGGCGTCCACGAACTTCTTGACGAAGCTTCCGGACCTCCACGCTATGTGGATGTCGCTTGACACCGTTTCAGGCGTAAGCGAAGCCAACAGGGAATGCCAGTACCTGTCGTTGCCTCCGCCGTTACCCCGAATGTCAATGATGAGGTAGGGGAAGTGCACCTACAGCCCCCATGAACTGTTTCAATACCTGCATATCCTCTTTCGGTTCGGACAACATTGACCTGATTTGGACGTACCCTACCGCCCCACCGATCGTGGTCGCGTACAGATTGGGGGTGCAAAGCGCACCTTCGTCGCCCTGGTAGCGAGGGGGCCAAGAGTATCCGGGTCCCCAAGCGTCAACCCGAAGGGGGACATCAAGGACTGTCACGCCCTTTTCAAGAGTCTCAAAAGCTACCTCGACGGTGGGCGCGGAGCGGTTGGCCTCAAGGGAGAGAAACTTTTCGAAGTTGCACCCCCGCAAAGGGTCGTAGCCCAGCCATTTTTCGCCGTACTTTCCCCTCACGTACTCGCAAACGGGCACCCCGTCAAGGGAAACGACGCTCCAGCCTACGTCCACATCCTTACAGCGTTTGTCGGGCGAAACACCCACCACAACGTAACTCCCCGCGCAATACAGCGCTTGGAAGGGAAGGGTGCTCCTTTTTGGCACGGGAGCAAAGTTGAAACCGGCAAGATGGGCCCAATAATCGGCCCTGTCCACAGTGGTCTTGGCTACCTCCTCCTTCCAAGGACCGTAGTCATAGTTTCGTACCTCTCCCCCCGGGGATATGTGGGTGTGCCCGTTGTTAAGCAGGGTGACCAACCTTTTCATAACCCTGGCGAAACCTTCGTCCCCCGCGCTTTCGCGCACCCACCCTTCGTACTCGTCCCTATGAGATGCCCAATCGTAACCGTCTGTCCTGGCTTTAACGGCAAGGAACGGGTAGTTCTCTTTGATCACCTGATAAAAATACCGGAAGTCCTCGATCTTGGCTCTCAAGGACAAAGGGCCGTGAATGCACACTTCATCAAACCTCCCCGGCAATTTCAAGGCCCCCTTGGGATCGGGCTTTCCACTCCCCGCGCAGGTAGCGCCACCCTACCACCAACAACCGCACGTACTGGTCCAGGTTTATCGCCCACCAAATTCCAGGAAGACCGAAACGTTTGCTGAGCAGAAACGACAGGGGGATCCGGCAGCCGAGTATGCCCAAGATGCCCGCGACCATGGGGGTCATGGTGTCCCCCGCCCCCCGCAAAGCACCGCCCCACGTTCCCGAAATCTGCTGGGGTACCTGAGAAACCCCCATGATGAACACGTACTGGGCCCCCAAAAGGATAACATCGGGGTCATCGGTCGGTCAAGTCCAAAATGTGCTGTAAAATGCCCACTGCCCTCCGATTGGCCCCATTAGTCAG
>MTKW01004703.1_pt1 | contig 19704 bp, 27 predicted proteins | sample 1042761 | NCBI WGS metagenome assembly MTKW01 (sample SAMN06205366, study PRJNA360243) | anaerobic digester metagenome | biome: Wastewater treatment plant; feature: Anaerobic digester sludge; material: sludge; isolation source: anaerobic digester fed with sludge from wastewater treatment plant ... | reverse complement strand
GTGGTGAATAGATATGCATAAGATAGATACAAGTGGTTGGGGTGAGTTTAGACTTGGTGATTTATGGGATGTTCAAAATACTTGGGTTTATGGGAAGAATAAAAAATGGGTGGAAACTGAAATTTTAAATTCAGAATCTATTCCAGTTATAAGTGGTATAACAGATAATAATGGTGTATATTATTGGACTAATGATATAACTTTAAAATCAGAGTGTTTTGAGGATTGTTTAACTATTACAACTAGAGGGGAGTATAGTGGTACATTAAAATACCATAAAGGTAAATTTGTTTTAGCTAATAACATATTGGCAATGCCTATGCCAAATTTATCTGAATATGCTTGTAAGTTTCTTATTGTTGTAATTAATGCATTAGGGTATGGTGGATATTCTAATTATCCTACGAAAAACACATTAGAAAATGATATAATAAAGTTACCAATAGACTCAAAAGGTAATCCAGATTGGCAGTACATGGAAGATTATATGCGTAATATCGAAGTTAGAGTCAGTGATTCGATATCGAAGTTAGAGTCAGCGAAAGATATTGAGAGTAGTAAGATTGATGTAGGTGGTTGGGGTGAGTTTGTAGTATCAGATGTTTGCTGTGTGTTAAAGGGTAGAAAAAAACTATCAAATATAAATATAACTGATTTAGGTAGTACACCTGTATACTCATCTACAACTGAAAATAATGGTATTATTGGGTACACAGAAGAAAGTCCTGATTATGTTATAGATACAGATACATCTTTTTATATTATATTTGGAGACCACACAAAGTCTATGTATATAGCAACTAATGATTTTTGTGTTATGGATAATGTAAAAGTGTTAGTCCCAAAAGTATATAATAAATATGCTATGCAGTTTGTTTTAGCATCTTGGCAAAAATCTATACCTACTTTAGGTTATTCAAGACATTGGAGTGTAGCAGAAAAGCCATTTTTAAACTTCCAACAGACACACAAGGTAAACCAGATTGGCAGTACATGGAAGAATATATGAAAAATATTGAGAGCAAGGTTAAGCGTAAAATTGATATGCTTATTCAAATTTAAATAAGGCAGATATTAAAAGGATTAAAAGTGAGGGTAAAACAATGAAATTTGGATTAAGAAAACCAAGCGTAAAAAAGAGTTTTAAAGCAAGAACTACAGGTAGGGTAAAAAGAAAGATAAAAAGCAGTATAAACCCTTTTTATGGCAAGAAAGGCATGGGGTGGATAAGAAATCCTCGTAAGGCAATGTATAATAAAATATACAGAAAAACAACATTTAGTATTTTTGATATTTTTAAGACATTATTTAAACAATAAAATAGAGCTGCATAAATGGTAGCTCTATTTTTATTTCTATATAAATTTTTTTAATCACTGGGCTTCCTTGAAACATATATACTATCTTTTTTATAAGACTTAACCTCATTAAACGATTGAAAAGTGTATTCAAAATTATGTAATTTGCTTTCGATTGCATCTGGTAAAATTATATGTTTAGTCATTTGATAAATAACAGATTTCTCAACAATTAAAAAATTCAAATATTTCGCATCAGGTGCTTTTTTATACCTTGGTTGATTTTCTATGTTGCTGTGATTGATTATTTTTGACACAAACCTTTCTGAAGAAACTTCCTTTACGAAACCAAAACTACTTAAAATCTCTTTACTTTTATCCGTATTTGTCTCTCTTAATTTCTCCATTAAATCTGAAGTTATAAATAAGCATATGTTATTCTTAGAATAGTCTATATACTGCAAACCTTTATCTATTGCATTTATAACATCCTCATCCGTATCTAATATAATTTCCCTAATTTTAACATTTAAATCAGGTGAAGCATATTTAGACAACCTATACATATCTATTTGCGGACATATTTCTGTTTCAATAAAACTCTTAAATTTTTCAACAACACTATGTAATTTTAAAAACCGAAAATATACGTCTTTAGATGTTAATATTTCTGTCTTAAATTCAAGTATTTCTTCTTTGGGATACGTAGAAATAAAATCGTATTTTACCGTATCAAAACCTGCGGAAGTAAAATCATCATTAATTCTCAATACACTTATTTCGTTTTTTGCTTTTCCTTCCATGAACATTAACAAGTCATCAATTGTTAAAGCTTCTCTTTCTTCTTTTGTAACTGTTGTTCTGTTTTTATTTATTTTTGCATTTTCAGCTGTTACGCTGTTATTTACAAGCAAAGGGATACTATCTAATATAGATGTAACAGCTGATTTTTATAAGCATCTTCTATTGAACTTTTTAAGCCATTATACTCTTCCATTATGCTCATCTTTTTTCTCCTTTTTATTTTATTGTTAACATATTATATTATACGCAATGACATATTGTATTATTCCTTATAAAAAACCCTCTTCTTCAAACTTCTATCGTAAATAATATAAAGCTTTTATTTCGCTTAATATTTCTAAATAAAAAAAACTGCCGTTTATTGGCAGCCTTTTTAGTAATTCCTCAATTCCCATATAATCAGGTTTTCCTTGTTTACCCCAACCGGGATTTCAAACAGCGAAAATTCGACTATCATGCCAAACAACTGTTTTTTGATTACATAATCAACAACCTTTTTTAGCCCTCTGATTACCGGCTCTCTTTCCTCCAGCAGATTAAAATTTAAGCGATAGACGGGAGACTGCATCGCAGTTCTGTTAGAAATGCCTTTTACATCACTCAAACTTGCGGCAACCGTAAAGTCCTTTTTGATTTCTATCTCTCCCTGCAGAACAAGCTTTTCATCGGCAGCTGCAAGGCTTTCGTATATAGAAAATTTTTCGTAATTCTTAACCTCCTTTAATACTTCCTCGGCAGTTAGTTTGTACTTAAATTCCCCCGATGCCTTTGATTTGTCCCTAATGTTATAGAATTCGCATTTATTGTTCTCTAAAAACTTCTTGATCTCATCAATGCTTGATTGATTTGTAAAAATTTCTTCCGTAACCCTGTTTAAATTTCGTTTTTTTATCTCATAATCACTTTGAGCCTTATTTGTAATCATGGCCTCCCTCCTTTTATTAATGTATTTTAAATACTCCTCATATTTTTCTTTATAATACGAACTTTTTATTTTTATTATTCCAAAAAAAGAAAAAAATTACAGGTCCTTTGCCTGTAATTTCAAGAATTCTGTATTATCTTTAAAACTGGGAGATATTCTTGCAGCAACTTCAGTCCTTTTGGCCATAACTCTAATTCCTTCGATGCTTCAGGTTCAACTAAATGCATTTTCGGTGTTCCTTCACCTTCTATTATTTCTCCTCCCAAATCTTTCATATGTGCTAATGCATAATCGTAATCAAAATAGTCCCTGACATAATTGTTGTTTACATACAACCTGTATTTATTATATCCTGCCTCTCTTCCGGCTTTGACAAAATACAAAGGAAGCAAATAAGCAAGGTCGTATGTTTTCCTGTAATATTCTTGAGGGATAGGTGTTTTTACACTGTAAGAAACAGTTTCTACTGTTATTCCCGGTTTCAAAAGGTTTGCGGAGAAATATTCATTGTCGTACCCGCTTCCATTGCCGGTGGTTGTACTCTGAATACCGTAACCGGTTATATTATTTACTATTTCGCCTAATACATATGCTCTGTTGTTAAAAGTTTCTGGAGCGTAATACCAGTCATAGTAAACCACTTGCCCTCTTGAGTGATATGTCAAATAATTTCTGAAATCGTATCTGGTCATATAGTTCATTAATATCTGTGTTTCTGTTTCGCTCCCGGCATACGGTCCGGGATAATAGCTTCCCGAAGGAATCTTACTGTATAAGAAAGCGGGATACTTTTGCCACTTTTCAATCCATTGTTTAGTCGTTTTATCTAAGTATCTGTCAGGAAAATTTCTATTTATGTCAACCCCACGAAGATTTGCCTTCCATTCAGAGTAGTTTTTATCCTTTATGCTGTTAATTATCTGCTTCCCTACTTCTGTTTCCACGGAAGCCAAACCAATTTTCGCTAAATCATGGCCGTCCGGGTTAAGTAAGGGTATAAAATGAATTACCGCAATACTCAGCTCGTCTTTAACATTGAATTCTTTAATATGGCCGTCATTATAATAGTCTATGGCATAATCTTCAATTATTTTTAGTACTATGGCGGGATTTACGGTCTCACGGGCATGGGTTCCCGCTTCAATCAGATAATGCATTCTATAGACGTTTAAATCATCTCTTTTCAGTGTTTCCTTAGTATTTTCCGTCATTATGACAACATAAATCGGTTTTCCGTCATATGACTGTCCCAACACTTCCAGATACAGTATATCCGGATATTTTTCAACAAGCTGTATGGCTTTGGTATAGTAATCATCTGACAGATATGAATAAGCACTGTTTAAATCAACTATTTCAGGTTTTTCTGCTGCGTATGCCACATTAAAGCACAATAAAGTAAAAAGCAACATTAATAAAATTGTATAATTCTTAAATCTCATCGGACCTCCTAAAGAATATTATTTTATTTATATTACGCATATTCCATCCTTGATATTCCTGCTTCATTTTGCAATAAAAAAAAGAGCCGCTAAACAGCAGCTCCCCTATAATTGTATCCCTTTGAGTTTTTTATAACTTAACATTTAATATATAATCAGTGTTGTAATACATAAATTCAGACCTTGGAACTTTTTTAAACCCGCACTCTTTATAAAATTTGGTCAATTTACGAGCTGTTTCTTTAAATACCTTGTCATATTCCTCTTCTTCCATAAACTCTTTCTATTCTACTGTTACCTCGGGGCTTGGTATTACAGCATAACACCCTATTTCATGATTTAAGAAAAACCTTAAAATCTCATCTAAGTTCTTTATAATTCTTCTGCCGTATCCTAAATTCCTGTATTTTTCTGTAATAAAAAAATTCTGGATGTAAAAAATATTCATATCCATTCCTACGCATTTATCTACAATACTGTCATGAGTAAGTATATTTTCGTACAATACACATGTATCTCCACTGATACTGTCAAATGCGTCAAAAATATACTTGCCTTTGCCCATCATTAGTTTTGTGTTAAAAAATATTCCACTTAAATAACCGATATTTTCTTTTCCTTTGGAGATATCGACACAAATATTGTCTATGTATGGATCTTCAATACCATAATCCAATTTGCATTTTTCAAGGTTTAATTTAACTTTTTTCCTGTATCTTTTCGAGTCTGATGTTACTTTGATTGTTAAATCTCTTGTTGGTGTTACTTTTCCTTTCATTTAATTCATCCTTGGATATAGTGCTTTGCACTCCTTATTTTTTTTCATATAATACGGATATTTTCAAATAATTATTCTAAAAAAAACAAAAATAAAAAAGCTGCTTATTTTAAGCAGCCGCCGTTGATTTTGCTAATATACTATGTCTTCTATCTCGTCACATATTGCATTCAGCTCGTCAAGATCTGTCTCTTGAGTATTATCCACCCTGTTTTTAATCCTCCAGCCAATATCTGTAGTATCCCACTGGTGTAAAAATTCCTCTATAATTTGTCTGCATTCATAAAAATCTCTCATATTCCTCTCCTTCCACCCCTTAATTATATCACGAAAGAAGAATCCGTCAAAATAATATAAGCGTGTTTTAGTATTGGAATATTAAAATTATTTTTTGCGTAATATATATAAATGTATATCTTCGAATACAATAAAAGGAGGAACCAAATGGATATATCAGAGAAAATCAATGAGGTCATAGATCAGAAAATTCAAAATGGAGAAATTAAAAAATTGATTTCTGAAAGTATCGAAGCCGGGATAGAAAGCGGAATTAAGGAAGTGCTGGAAACCTACTCCAGTATGGCCAGAGAAGATACAATTAAAATCTTAAAAGATAAAATAGCATCTGATGTGTTTAAAGACTTGTATTAAAGATTCTGAAGCGTTAAATTGCGTTTTAACGCTTCATTTTTGTTTGGGGGCATTTTCATACGCAGCGGTTATTTTCTCTTATCCTGCCACGGAATTTCGCCCACAGCTTATTAGAATATCTTATTCCATATATGCGTATTATATAATACAACCTTTAATACCCGGAGATGCAATATGGGAGAAATAATACTTGGCGACTGCCTCGAAGTTATGAAAAACATAGAAGACAAATCTATATCCTTAATACTGACGGATCTTCCCTTCGGTATGACTAAGAACGAATGGGACAAAAAGCTTTCCCTTGATAAATTGTGGGAGGAATATAAGAAGATAATTAAGGATAATGGAGCAATCCTGTTATTTGCCAAGGGCGTTTTCGCCGCCGAACTTATAATGAGCAACAAAGAAATGTACAGGTACAGCTATGTATGGGTAAAGAACAAGACTACCGGCCACCTTAACGCCAACAGAATGCCTATGCAGGCAACCGAAGATATTCTGGTGTTCTATAAAAAGCTCCCCGTATATAATCCGCAAAAAACCGGCGGCCACTCCCCTGTTCATGCCTTTTACACAAGAAAATCAGGTTCTAATTATAATCAGGCGGATAAGCTTACAAAAGGCGGAGGAAGTACGGAGAGATATCCGAGTAATGTCCTTTATTTTAATGTAGCAAAAAACAGAAAGCATCCTACGGAAAAGCCGGTTGAACTTCTGGAATTTTTAATAAGAACTTATACAAACGAAGGAGATGTGGTCCTTGACAGCTGCTGTGGTTCAGGCAGTCTTGCCGCAGCATGTATTAATATTAATAGAGACTTTATCTGTATAGAAAAAGAAGAAAAGTTTTATAATTTATCGCTTGCAAGAATCATGGAATAATATTTTTTGTTTTTACATAATATATAATATATAAAATATAAAAGTGAGGATAAAAAAACATGAAAAAAGCATTAGTAATGGTAATAGCGGTAATGCTTGTACTTGCGGGGTGCGGCAGCATGGGCCCTAAAGAATCGGTGAGGGAATATTTGGATGCGGTTAGAAATATGGATGTTAAGACAATAGAAAAGCATACTTCGTATGAAGATTTGGTTGACTATAATGAGCTTGCCAAAGACAGGGAATTTACAAAACTGTTTTTTAAGAATCTTGAGTACAAAATAATTTCCTCTGAAGAAGGCGACGGAACTGCTGTTGTTGAGGTTGAAATTTCCAATATTAATCTGGGTGATATTACAATGCAGTTTATGGGCCAGCTTTTTGCACAAGCTTTCAGCGATGCCTTCTCAGATAATTCTGATAGTCTTACTGATGAAGAACTTGCTGTAAAATACAGGGACCAGTTTAAAGCACTTATTGAGGCAAATAAAGATAATGTAGTGACAAGTGTTGTTCTTATCGACTTGTATGAGGAAGACGGACATTGGAAAATTGACATGTCTGGGGAACTTAAAAATGCACTGCTTGGGAATTAAGTGGTATTTCAGAAGAATTGACAGGCTCTTTTAACATATGATAATACAAATAACATAAAGATTATTTTAAGACATTTCCGGAAGGATGAAAACAGTATGTATTACGAACTTGATGATTACGTAAAAGATTCTTATACTGCCAAATATGGCAGCGGTGTAGAGCGTAGGGAAGCAATATTAAGAAAGAGTTTATATAAATCCGAAAAGGATGATTTAGAAGAAATAGAAAAAAAAGAAAGAAAAAGAGAGGGCTAAAATTGAGGCTCAGGAACGTTTTGGAAATGTATTGAAAATAATTGGTGCTATTTTTGTATTGTTACTTGTTATTTGAATTTCTTAGAGAATTCCTATTTTGAGAGTAAGGAGGAAGATATCATGTACGGTGTTGACGAATATATCAGAGATTGTCATACTGCCCAGTACGGGATAGGCGAAGAAAAAAGAGAAGCGGCATTAAGAAAGAAACTGTATGATATGGGAAAAAAGGATCTGGCAAATTTCAGCTTAAATCCTCCGCTTTATAACGGCAATGAAGATTTGGGAGAAATTGAATACAGACTGACTGCAATAGACTGCTTGGAAGGTTTTGCTGTTCAAAATGCCATTAAAAATAATCATATAGAGGCAATACCGGGCTTAAGGCAGAAATATGCAAAAATGAGAAAGATTTTCCCTTAGCTCTCTCCCCCTTTAAATACCCGACACCTTTTTTCTTGGAATAATATTTTTTAATTCTGCGTAATATAATAATGAATATATAAGAAATGAGGTGCGATGTGAAAATAATTTCAAAAACGGGTTTGGAAAGAGAACAAATCGTTGACAAGGTTATTAAGGGCTCTGACAGCTTTGAAATCCACCTGACTAATGAAAATATGGCCTCTCTTTATAAAAACATCGGGAAGTATTTGGCTTTTATCAATGAATTTAATATGAAAATTGAAGCTATTCACTCCCCTATCTGCTGCGGGTATGACATAGAAGACCTGACCACTAATTATAAAAGAATTGAAGATGTGTTTTTCCTTGCAGATGAAATGGGAAAGTTTCAGAATAAGGTTATTCCTGTGATAATGCACATGGATTATAACTTAAGAGCCTTTGAGAAATTCGGCAAGGAAAAGGAAATAGTAAAAAGACTGAATACACTTCTTAATATATACTCTCACTCAAATGCTTCAATTGAGAATCTTGTGGCCTTCGGAAATAACAACAAAAGGTTGTGTGTAAAAACGAACTGTGATGCTTCTGCTCCCGAATTTGCTGAATATTTCAATAAAAAAACAGGCAAAAGCATTGGCACTGTCTTGGATACCTGTCATATGCTTATGAGTATTGAACATCTTGAAAAATACAAAGATGATTTTCCCTATGAAAGTATTTACAGCATTGAAGATTATATAAGAAAATTTATCAAGACCTTAAACATTGTTCATTTATCCAACATGAGGGGTAACGGCATCGGATACAAATATCATGCAACTCCATTTGAAACCGACAGTGAGATTTCACTTCTGGAAGAGATTATGAAACTGCTTTATAATTACGGATATAACGGCATCATTACCCTTGAGCTTTCCGAAGAAGACTATGCCAATACGAAAAACTGGCTTATAGTAAGAGATAATCTCTACAAAGCGGCAAGAAAATTAAAAATCAAGATATAAAAAAAACCTGCAAAATGCAGGTTCTTTTCTTATCCATACTTTTCTTCTCTCACTCTCCTTTTATCCTTTACTCTATCTGCGTCCTTAATTACATCATAATTGTATTCCTTAGACGGCAGATATATTGTAATTTCCATATCTTCCTTATCATCCATGCCCCTTCCCTTTATAGTAAAACTTGCCAAGACTTAAATGTTGTTTTCTTGGCAAATCTTTATTATTTGAGACATCAAAGGATTTATTTTTTCGTCATAAATTTGCTCCTTGTCGTACATACACATCTCTTATCTATTTTCTTTCCAACTCGTACAAATATCTCTTTCATCCACAATATGACCATATTGATCGGACTTAATATTGGTGCATGTTCTGCATTTGTCATAAATTGATTCCGATCCAAAACCACAATTTAAACACGAATTAAAGTTACATAAAGTTTTGTTAACCCCTTCAATAACACAATTACTTCCCTTCATAATAACTCTCCTTTCATATTTGATTTACTGTTTTAAGATTGTGATGATTTCACTCCTTAATTTTTTAATATATGATACGTATTATTTATGTTTTTTATTCCTAAATACTGATATATTTAACTTTTTTTATTTTTTTGTTTATTTTGGAATATTAATTTAATTCTCTGCGTATTATGTTTTAGAAAATCAGAGGATTTGTATAATACAAAACTAAAAAAATAGGAGGTTTTTAATGAACACAGTAGTATTAATAGGAAGGTTAACGAGAGATCCTGATTTGAGGTATACACCGACAGGAACGGCGGTAGCAAAGATGACTTTGGCTGTTGACAGGGATATGGCTAAAGATAAAAAAGCTGAAGCCGCCCAAAAAGGCCAGCCGACGGCAGATTTTATCCCTGTTACAGTATTCGGCAAACAAGCTGAAAACTGTGCCAACTATCTACTGAAAGGCAGAATGTGTGCTGTTGAGGGAAGAATTCAGACCGGAAGCTACACCGCTCAGGATGGTGGAAAAAGATACACCCTTGATGTGGTGGCAAGGAGAATTGAGTTTATTGGCGGAAAAAAAGAAGGCGGAGCTATTGCTGCTTCTGCTCCCGCAGATTCAAATCCGCAGGCTGGCACACCAGTTCAAACGGACATTCCGGATGATGGAGATTACTTCGAGCATCTGGGTGATGACGGGTTCGATATTGACGACGAAGATATCCCGTTTTAATGAAACGATAACTCTGCTTTACTAAGCAGAGTTGTTTTTCTAAGTAAAGGAGGAATTATGGAGCTTAAAAAAGGTGAAAAAGTAATATTAAACAGAATTAAAAAACTATTTGAGGAGCTTGACGAATGCTACAGCTCTTTATCGAGGGAAACACAGTATGAAATATATGATTTTCATTATGAAAACTATACAATCCCGCACTGCATCAGGTGGGGGTTGCAGGGATCGGAAGAAATATTAAAACATATTGAGATATCAAGGAGAAAAAAATGAGTTCTTTATTTGAGGAGTCAAAAGATATTCTGAAGGTTGCAAGGATGCTCAATAGCAGCAAATATATTGATAATCCTGCTTCTATGGAAGATGCGGTAAAAATCGTAACTTCCGCAAGAACCGATATGCTGTTAAAGGAAATCATAGACCGACTTGATTCTATCCAAAAATCCTTGTCTCAGTAACAAAGGAGATTTTGTATGACTGTCGAAGTAATAAACAGATTAAAAATGTCGGGAAATCCGGAAAGAATTATAGAGGCTCTTGAATTTGTCAAATATAACGATTACGGCATCGGAACGATTGATTTTAATAAAATCACTCCTATGCCGAAGTGGGTTTATGACGGGAAACTCTTAACTAAAGAAATCGAAAAAAAGTACGGAGCCGGAAATTGCTGGTATCAGTGGTGTATCAAAAACTGGGGCACCAAATGGAACTCTTATTTAAACCGCCTCTGCGAAGATGATAATGCTATCATTTTCTTCACGGCTGACAGTGGAGTTCCCGCTTTGATGCGTAAACTTGCTTTTATATTTCCCAAAGTCGAATTCGAGTACTCTTACTCCAGTAATGTTTTTGGGGCAAATGTAGGGAAATTCAAGTTTAAAGATACTGAAGTCTGGTTTCAGCTGATGCCTCAATTTACCAAAGAAGCATATGAGCTTAGTTTCGAACTTGTAAATGCAACCCCTGAAGAATGCGGCTTTGTCTTTGACAAAAATATAAATACTTATGTCCCGGCAGGAGGAACTATTATAAATTAAAAAAGATCGTTATTTTTTAACGGTCTTTTTTTCTTATCCGGCTTACCGGAAAAGAAATAATGTTTATAGTAACATTATCATTTACGATAATATCATTTAAACAATAAAAAAAGGAAGGATAATACTAAATCCTTCTTTTAATTATGTTTGCCTTATTGACATTGAAAACAAACAAGGAGCCGTCAATTCCCAAATCTGATATTACAATAAAGTTTTCATCCGGGATAAGATATTCGTCAATGTCATTATCCGTTCCGCCGTACAGGGTTACCACATTTTCATGATCGGTAAGCCAAATCCCTTCTAAGCCGTCAATGTCCTCAACCCTGAAAACTTCTTTTAAAAACGCTTCTATTTCTGCCGCTATATGCGGTGCGTTTTCTATACAAAAGTCAATGTAATCAAAATATATTCTCCCGGGTATTGTCCTGTCATAAACATAGTCTTTCAGGATATTGCAGTTCTTTTGCAGATATTCTATCACATCAGTATTCCCGAATGATATTTCTCCCCTGATGATATCCGCAATTTTTCTTATTTTGCTTCCTGAAAAAGTTTCAGTCCTGTAGCCCCTGCCTTCTCTTATCATCTTTTCCAACGTAGGGGTTCTTGAAATTTGAACAACCTGATTTGCCAATTTCTCCTCCTTTTAATATTTCAAATAAGGTCTGGTTTTTACTAAGAGCTTCATGAAATCCCCGGTTTTTACAAGATGCAGAAGTCTTGCTCCGGACCTTGCGATTTCACAGTAAACCTCTTCATTTAACACGTCCCTTTTCTCAAGAATTTCTTCCATAGCCTTGTAAACAGCAAAGTTTACGGCTTCCTTCACGATAGCGTCGTTATTAACAATTTCAATGATTTCATCAACTGAGATGCCCAATATTTTAAGCATTTTCTCTTTTTTTTCATACTCTTCGCTTAACATCAGGTCCTTTGCTTCATTTTTCTCCTTGCAATTACCCAAGCAGTTGCACTCACCATTACAACCCATGTTATAATTCCTCCCTTATCAGTGTCCCGGGACACTCCTTTTGAATTTTATCTATAATATGCGAAATGCTAATTTTTTATTCCATACATTGTAAAAAAAGTAGTTTTAAAACAAAGATTGACTTTTATAATAAAGTCTGACCTTTTAAAATAATGTTTGACCTAACTTTTGCCCCTCCCCAAAAAAAATTAAAAATGGCTTACTTCAATAAGCAGCCATTTCTCAACTCTTTGATATTTAGACTTATTTTTTTTATTCGTTTTTCGCCTCATTAATTATATTTTCACAATATTCTTCTACCTGTTTAAGATCCTTTATACGTTTTATTATAGAATTCTTATAATCCTTAATACTCCCTATCGCTGTAATTTTGTTTTAAAGCTGCACCAGCTACCGAATGTTTTCCACAACTCTTAATTTCTTTATATCATAATATCTGTCAATGGGAATCAGGGAATTTATCCCTTCAAATCCTGTTTTGACGTTTCTTGCTCTTAACTTACTCGAAAGTATCAGGTCGTCGTTCTGATAAGCCAATAAAGTATTAATCGTTGCAATTCCGCAAATATAAACCGTATTATTGTTATATTTGACATTAATTATCTCAGGGCGTACAGGATTCTTTGACACTATCGGAAACTTCCCGTATTCCACCGTCTTTACTCCGATATTTACTCTAAGTTTGTTAAGGTCTGCCTTGTTATAGAAGGATGAGTCTCCGATGGAGAAATCTACGAAGGAAATTCCGAGATATTCTTCTATGGCAAGTTCCCCGAGAGTCCCCGTGTAGAACCTTTTATATTCATGGAAATTATCAATTTTGTGATGTCTTTCCTTTCTTTTCTCATTAATTACATCCTCAACGAAATTCTTAAGTATTTTAATTTTATGCTGGGACACAACAATTTTTACATAAGTATCTTTCTTTTTCTCGAATTTCTCTATAAAAAGTTCCGACATCTTATCCATATCTCCAGCTCCTTAGTTATAGATACTTCTTACCGCACTTCTTACAACAAGTTCTGTTCTTCCGTCGCTTAAGCTTCCAACTGAAAGAACCTGTAGGTTTTTATTTGATTTGGAGCTATAGAAATTCCTGATAAGTCTGCTTGTATAATCATGGCCTCTGCTTATTTTTATTATGAATTTCATTACCGTTTCCAATACTATTTGAGGCTTCTGGTCTCCTGAGTTTCCTGTCCCCCATGTTGACCTTTCGAAATATATGTCCTGCGACACTATGGAATAACTTCTTATAACGCTTGAATCAAAGTTAAGTTCATTTTTGTATGAGGTTTTAATTATATCCTTATAATTTTTCAAGACCTGATTTGCTCCGTAATAGTCAATTTTGTTCTGTTTGTCTATCCCATAAATTTCGTCTTTTAAAATATTGAAGTTAGTTATTTTTTCAAGCGTTGACACTCCGACAATATCAAGATTTGACTGAATTTCATCCATCGCATAGTTAATTTTAACTGCATTGTAATATCCCGCTATAAACACCATGCTTGTCAGGACCAATATTATCAACGTGATTGAAATTTCGCCCTTTTTATTTAACTTAAACATATAAGCCTCCTTAATTGAGATATTCCGCATAAACGGTTTTGTTCACAACAATGAATTGTTCTCTGTTTGACAGCCCCGGGATAAATGCGTCCAAGGCAATCCACTTGTATTCCGCTGCTAATTCAATTTCAATCGGGTCCTTGTAATCGAAAGTGATACTTTTTGTCGGTGTCATTTTTGTCCCGTTAATAATTAGATAGTAATCTTCAAAATGTGATGCTTCTAAATTCTTTGATAAATAATCAAACATTTCCGATGTTGTATAATATCCCTTGCTGCCTCCGGGATAATTTGCAGGAGTTGATGTTCTTAGCCCGGACTGAACAGCTATAGTCCTTGCCACTTCATTGCCTATCTTTGACAAATGAAGGTACTGCGTGGAAATTATGATTAAGTTTACCAAAGTGGCGAAAATCAAAACTATTATTATAATGTTCACTACTTCCATTATTGCCAGACTGCCTTTTTTACCGAGTCTTCTTCTTAGTTTCAATGTTATTACCTCCATTACATTCCTTATATTTAATAATACGCAAATTATTTTGTTAATATTCCACTCTAAAAAAGAGCTAAAAAAATAACAACCCCTAAAAGGGGCTGCTATTTCCTTACTATTGATTTTAATATCGGAATGATTTTTCTTCCGATTTCTGTAGGAACACAGGATATGATGCTGTGTTTGTACATAAACTCATAATATCTTCTGGTTTCTTTAATGAAATTATTATCCCCGAACATTATGGCTATAACATCTATACCCTTGCTTCTTGCTTCCTCAACGGCGTTTTTTACGTCGTTTAAAGCATATTCAAATCCTCCACTGTAATCTGAAGGCAGACCGTCTGAAAGAACAAACAGGATTTTCTTTTGTTCAGGTCTTTTCAAGAGCTCCTTCGTTGCAACTCTTATGCTGTAACCATCCTTATTCCCACCATTTGATCTTCTTGCTCTTAAGAAACTGTAAGCATGATTGAATTTTCTATTATCGGTAAACTGCTTTGCCGTATGATGGTTTACTTTGCCTCCGTTTACCGAGAAGGTGGTTATTTTAAGAGCCGAGAATCCTTTCAGTCCTTCTTCCAGAATGGCTAAGGTCTTGGCTGATTCATACTCTTTTGTTCCCGCCATACTTCCGCTTCCGTCCTGTAAAAGATAAAAGGCAAATTCCTTTGAGTGAGCTCCTTTCTTCTGGAATACCGTAGCTTCCTTAACTCCGATTTTCCAAAGAGCCGTAGGATCTAAAACTCCCCTTCTTAATCCTCTTTGATTACCGTTCTTCAGGTAGAGTATTTTTTCTATATCTCTTCTAAATGTTTCGCCCGCTGTCCGTATATCATATGGAATATCTACAGGCTGCAAGTCCATCGGTATTTCCTTAAAGTCTACGCAATAGGAATCATCTAAATAATATGAATTAATTTCATTTATCTCATCCGGAGTTACGGAACCTTTAATCATTGCATTTTTCTTTGTAATGATTACTTCTTCTCTTTCGGATTCTTTAAGCGAATTCTGGAGAATATTTTCAAGTGCCTGAAGGTCCTCTGTTTCCCAACCCTTCTCTGGGTCTTCAGCACTGCCGCCGTACTGATTGCTGTTGTTGCTTTCATAGCTGTCTGGCAGTTCGGCTTTGCCGTCTGTAGGATTTGCTTCAGGCATCTGCCCGTTTTTATCAAAGCCATCCTGACACTTTGAGTTATTTGCGTTTTCGCCTGAGCTTTTACCTTCGCTGCCGGAATTTAAACCTTCGGAATTCGATTCGCCGGAATCGGCATCTTCCGAACCGGGATTGCCGTTTGAGTCCGAATTTTCAGAATCGCCTTCTGAATCTCCGGAATCATTATTTCCGTCATTTTCGGATTTTCCTGAATCAGCGTTGTTTTTTTCTTCAGAGCCTGAACCGCCGCCTGATTCGGTATCTTTTTCGTCTTCAGGGGATTTTGAGCTTCCCTTGCCGGATTCTTTTCCATCATCATCCGAACCTGAACCATCGGAACCGGAAATCTGACTGCCGGTTTTCTTCTCTTTCTTGCTTCCTTTTCCCTTCACAGATTTTTCATTGCCGGAATCTTTTCCTCGGCTTTGCCCGCCTGATTTTGACTGCTTGCCGCTATTTTTTGATTCATCGGAGTCTTCTTCTCCGGAGCCCGATGATTTATCATCTGTCTCTTCTCCGTCGTTTGAACTATTTCCCTGACCTCCGCTTGACTGTCTCTTAATTCTTCTTAACGGGTTTGAAGAACCTTTCTGGTTGTAGTCTTTCTCATTATTATTGTAGTTGTTCTTATCAAACATTTGCTCCAGCAGTATCATCAGGTTTGAATCACCTTTCAGCATTTCGGCTATATAATCTCCGATTTCTCTCACCAAGGCAACACATGCACTTGCACAATCTGCACATGTTATTCCGTTAACTCCCTCGTCAATGTATTTTTCAATTTTCTTGTATTTGTCAAACACTCTTGTATTCTTTATATATTGTTGTCCTTTAGGCAAATATCCCGTCTTTGCATAAGATAGTATCATACCCATAAGGGTTTGGAATTCTTCTGTGGGAGTTGTAGGAGCTTTGGTTATGGTACAACTGTTTCGGATCTGTGAATTCAGAAGCATGAAGTTCATTTTCAGCCCTATGAATTTTTGAACTATTATTGCTTCTATCCTTCCGTCCTCGATTATGTTGAATAGCTGTGCCCCGAAATTTTCTCCGACTGCCTTGTGGATTCCGTAATTAAACAGGTGTTCTGCCACTTCTTTTCTTGCATATGAAGCGTCAATTCCCGTCGTGGAGTTCTTATGCTGCATTTCGTGTGCATACTCGGTTTTGTATACGGCAATCCACAGTCCTCTGTAGCCGTTGTTTTTAACTATACTGCGGAGTTTTTGCCCGAATATGTCGTCTCCGAAGTCATCTTCCAAGAAATAAGGAAGCATACCTATTACCACATTTTCCAAGTCTGTATAACAGTCTGCCTCACTGTTAATTGTGAGGCAGCCTCTTTTTTGAATTTCTGAATCCGCAAAAGTAGTTGTAAACCTATGCAGGATTTGCTGAACTATTCCCGTTTTCAGAAATTTGTCCAATTCATTTTTTCTTTTTTGTAAAGCGTCCATTTTCTCCTCCTATCGGAACAGCTTTTATGGGAATAACAGTTTTAATTCTTCTTTTAAAACTTCCCTCTCCATTCTGTCGATTCCCTTGTTGGCTACGTTTGTTTCAATTCCACTTTTAAGCCCCAACTCATTTACTACATCTAAAGCATCGATAAATCCCCTTATAGATATTGCATAAGAAGATATTTTGCCGTCGTGATACAAATCTTTAAGCATTTTGTAATAACGCTGGCATATTTCAATATGTTCTTCAGTAGCACTTGGAACGGCTGCCTGAAGAATATTGCTGATATCTTCCGCATCTTCGAATACTATCGGAGTGAATCTGTCTACCGTAGCTTCATTAAGAGGCATCGTTCCTACATAGTCTTCATTCATTGTAAGGATTACGCAGGCTTTTGGGTGAACTTTAATTGTCCCATACCCCGGAATATCAATGCATCGTCTTGAATCAAGCCCATGTAGTATAGTTAATAAGGACGGATTTGCAGTGTTTACTTCATCAAGAATTAAAAACCATCCTTTTTTAAGCCCTTCTGCAAAAGTTGAAAGTTCAAAAGGCATTCTTATATTCCCTTGTTCGTCGCTGTCAATTATTCTGGACCCTGTAAGGTCAACCTTATCAAGTCCTTCATTCATGGCAACTTCTCCCTTCGGCCTGTTGAACAACCAGCAAAGCGTGTCGGCTGCTGTGTTTTTGCCTGTAGCCTTGCCTCCTACAAATCTTAAGAACTTATTCTTTGTTATGTAGACAATGCTTTCTTTTAGGTAACCATTGTAGTCTACGAATTTTGTTGACGGGTTAACCAGTCTTCCCCGGTCTTCCTCGTTAACGGGTTCAATCGAATTCAGTATATTGTTGATGTTTTTATCGTCCATTTTTACTACTTTTCTCATATATTCTATTCTTTCTTTTACCTGTTCCGAAGACATTATGCCTTCCAAAACCAGATTATCGGTTGCTTCTTCAAAAATGGATGAATCATTGGTTACATCAACAAGTACCTTTAAGCTTCTTATCGTAGATGCCGGGCTTAATACTCCTGAAACATAATTGTAGTCAACCAGATTTTCAATCTCCTTGTAATTGTCGATTGATTTTTTTACCAGTCCTATGCTGTCGTTAACAGTTGCGGCTTCTATTCCTCTGTCGGTTTTCTTTAACGATACAGGGACTTCTTTGTTCTGCTTTACTGCCTCCAATGCGTTTGTTCGTTCCGGGAACATTATCTGGCTGCCCTCAAGCGGAAGCTCGTATATCTGTTTTTTCTTTTCCCCGCTGTCTTTCTTCTTGACTTTTAGCTCTACCTCTGCAGTAAAAGTAATCCATTTGCCATTATCAGCTTCCTTTTTTACTGACTTTACTACGGTTGTTGTTTCTTCATTCAGGTTATATTTAAATCTGCTTGCCGGTGTCGTACCTTCAACCATCACTGACGGTTTGTTTGCGACATATCCCGCAAGCAGATTGTTGCATATTACCTTAATGGCATTTGGATCTTTTCTGTTTTCGGGTTCTGGTTCAAAGTTGATACTGCTCCCCTCTTTTTGTAATTCTTTAATCCCTTTATGTTTATCAGAAGAGACTATTGTAACTTTTTTAATCATATATTAATCCTCCTCATTTTGTGTTCTATTTCAAACTCCTTATTGATTTTATGTTATGTTACGCATTTTCTTTATTATTTATTCCAAAAATTAAAATTAATTTGACAAATATTTTTTTGGTTGTATAATAATATTGTAAATGTTCAATTATGTGCTTTTGTATAAAGCTTTATAACAGCTTGTTTCTTGATTTTAGAACGTTTTCGGTGGCTAAATGCTCATTGCTCATCATTGTTCTTTTACTATTGTAAGTATACATAATTTATGAAACCTTTATTTTTAAACATTTTTTACAAATTTAGGTCACATAGCTAAACTATGTGCAAAAAAAACGGAGGTAACAATGAATGTAAAACCAAAACTAATTTTGCTGATGCTTGCAGTCATGATCCTTACATCCTGCAGCATTACAATCAACATTCCATACAAGGATCAGACGGAAAATTTAACTGAAGCTGAGGAAGATCCAGACAAAAAGTACGAAAAGGAAGAAAAGGAATTTATAAACAAATATCTCCACAGGGAAATCCCGGACTTGGAAATGAAAAATCTGGCCGGGGAAATGGTAAATATAAAGGAAATAGATAAACCATTTTTATTAACTTTCTCAAGGGTAGATTGCCCGAGCTGCGTTGAACTTTATCCGGTCTTAGCACAACTTAAAGAAAACACAGACATATGTGTTGTAGAAGTTTATTACAGGAATTCTAAAGAGGAAATTATGGATATGCTTGTTGAAAACGGGTTTGATATTGATAACTCCCTGCTTTCAAGAGCTGATGATGAAGAAAAAGAAAGGATTATGGAAACCTTTGGCTTAGTGGCTGTGCCAACTACATTCTTTGTAGATTCAAGCAAGACAGTTCAGTATATCGAAATGGGATCGCTTCCGTATGAGGAAATAGTAAATATAATAAACGAACATTTATTCTAAATCGTACCTTGAATTTTGATTGAAAAATACTCTATTTTTTAACTCTCTTATTTTTGTTTGTCTTTTTAGTGTATATTTATACATTTAATTAAATATTATAAAAATTGAGGTGCCAATGATAATAATCATTCAAGAAGACTCTATAATGATACCAGAAATTAAGACAGACAAAACGGCCAAAATAAGTTAGTATGGAACTATG
>MTKW01006574.1_pt1 | contig 19741 bp, 23 predicted proteins | sample 1042761 | NCBI WGS metagenome assembly MTKW01 (sample SAMN06205366, study PRJNA360243) | anaerobic digester metagenome | biome: Wastewater treatment plant; feature: Anaerobic digester sludge; material: sludge; isolation source: anaerobic digester fed with sludge from wastewater treatment plant ... | reverse complement strand
CCCTTAGGCTCGGGACGCCTTATCAACGTGCTACAAACGTGCTACAAGCCGCTACAACGTGATATGAAACTTTTTGTGAACTTTGTGAACGAGGAGGAGGAAATGAGCAACGAAGATAGGCTGATCGGCCCGCCAGGAACTGGCAAAACGACCTTCTTAACACGCGCCATTTCATATCATGCACAGCAGCGTGGTTCCGATGCCGTCGTGGCCGTCTCACATACGCGGGCAGCAGCTGCTGAACTCGCTGGAAGAGACGTGCCGATTGACACAGAGAATATCGCCACACTACACGCACTCGCATACCGCGCACTGGAGCGACCCGAATTGTGCGAGACAAAAGAACACTTCGAGACTTTCTCCGCCGAATACCCGCACTGGAGCTTCGCNNAAACGACAGACTGACACTATCGACTATACCGACATGATTGACATCGCGCTGCACAATACGTCAGCCGCGCCGCGTGACCCGGAGGTGCTCATCGTAGACGAGGCGCAGGACATGACGCGCCTGCAGTGGCGACTGGCAACGCAGTGGGCGGCCGCCCCGTCGTGTGATACGCTTGTTACGGCGGGCGACCCCGACCAGGCAATATACCAGTGGGCTGGTGCCGATCCGCGCTGGTTCCGCGAGAACACACCACGCAGGCAGAAGGTCTTAGAGCAGTCATACCGCGTGCCGCGCGCCGTGCACGCACTGGCAATGGGCTGGATAGCGCAGGTGCGCGACAGAGTACCCGTCGCATACCTCCCACGAGACCACGAGGGCGCCTGTGTGCGCTCGGAGGCGACGTGTAATACACCGGAGCACCTGTTGCGTGTTATCGACGCGCAGTTAGCTGCCGGGCGGTCGGTCATGATAATGGCCTCGTGTGCATACATGCTGATGCCGACGCTGGATATGCTACGCCGACATGCCATACCGTTTAGCAACCCCTGGCGGCGCAAGCGCGGCGACTGGAACCCACTATACCGCCGGACTGAGACATCCACCATCACCGCGCTAAAATCATTTTTGCGCCCGCACACTGACGGCCGCTTGTGGACGCGCAAAGAGGCATTGCAGTGGCTGGCATTGACGGCACGGGTGCTGCGCCGTGGCGGTGTGAAGCAGCTCAAATCGCTGGAGAGTGACGATGCCGTATTGACCACACTGGCCGACATCATGACGCCAGAGGCGCTATCAGCGGCACTGGCGCCGCTACCGGAGTGCCTCGACTGGCTTGCGCACAATCTTAAGACGACGAAGCAAGGCCCGGCGACTTTTCCAATGCAAGTTATCAAGCGGCACGGCACGGAGGCACTTGACAAAGAGCCGCGCGTACATATCGGCACTTGCCACTCGTTCAAGGGCGCGGAAGCGGATTGCGTGATTGTGTATCCCGATCTGTCGGCGCGCGGGCACCAGGAGTGGCTTGGCGAAGGCCGTGACGCNNTCGGCGCGCTTGACGGTGTGTCGTTCGCGATAGAGGTCAAGCGCCCCGGCGGTGTGGCGACGGCGAAGCAGGCGCACGAGTTGCGGCAGTGGGCGGCGCAGGGCTGGGCGACAGGCGTTGCGACGTGCGTGGAAGAGGCGATGGCGATTATTACGCTGTATAGGGAGGAAGCATGAATGCCCTGGATATATGTGCCGGAAGATGATATCGGAAAAATAATTGCCGAATTGGAGGAAGAGCAATGAACACCTGCACATGCCACTGCGGGCGCTGGACGTGGGATGCAGATAACATGTTATGGAGCAACCACCGACGCATCTGGATGCCGCTACACGTAGAAGCGTACATGGTCTGCGAGCGCTGCCAGACCAGACTCATCGGCGACGGAACCGCGCAAAAAGTATCTGTCAGTAGTAGAAGTGAACAGGGAGGTGAGAAATGACAGACATCTGTTGCATTTGCGACTGGGAGTTCCCAGGAGACCCGTGCCGGAACTGCGGAGCAGTGAAAATCAAAATTTACGAACCATGTCCCGGAAGCATCATCATTTGTCAAGCCAGCAGAAAACAACCACGCGGATTTACCGCAAAAGCGACCGTAGGAAATGACGAAAACGAAATACTAAGACAATATAGCGAATCTGACGAGTTGCATTACGACAGAGGCGTTCTCATGCAAAACGTATTGGTGTTGGTGATACGAGTTGAGTACTTTACACAACCTGGCGACTACTGCGACTGCCCGGATTACAGACTATGTCCAACGGTGTATGAAATCGGGAGTGAGAATGTTAACATCAAAAGCGACTGAGGAGGCGAAAAGTGAGCAACAACGTCAAAACATGCCTCCAGTGCGGGGCTGAGTACCTGCGCCGCTACGGCCTATCGCGCACGCAGTTCGCCAAACAGAAATATTGCTCGAACGCCTGCGCCGGGGAAGCGCGCCGTAAAGCACCAGGAGAAAAGCGTGTAAACCCCAACACAACTCCGCGCACCTGCGAACTGTGCGGTAAAGCATATTACAAGACGCCTACTGTCACACGCGCCGAATGGCAGAAGCGCCGCTACTGTAGCCGCACATGCGCGGGAAAGCTTAACGTCACTATCACCGGCAAGAAGATCACGAACAACAACAGCGGTCGCCTGACCAACCGCCAACGCGCCCGCATCGCCGCCGAACGAACCATTGTTTCCTCACCCGAGTACCACCGCCTACTCGCAACGCAACCCCGACACATCGCCGAACGTGCCAAAGCCAAAGCCATCGACGTATTGACGAAGGCTGTGCAATGAAGTACAATTCAGGCACCATGAGCTACCAGGTACAGCAGAAGCCTTTAGCGTGGTTCCGCGAGAATCCAGAAAATTATCGCTCCCACCCCCCGGAGCAGATCGAAGTCCTGCGCCAAAGCCTGCAACGCTTCGGGGTGTTTCGCAACGTGGTAGCACTCCCTGACGGCACCCTCCTCGCCGGGCACGGCATCATCGCCGCTGCCCGCGAGGAGGGGCTTGACGACTTCCCCTGCATCGTGTTTGAAGGCACCGCTGATGAAGCCCGCGCACTCATGGTAGCCGACAACGAGCAAGCCCGCCTCGCCGTGGACGACAGTGCACAACTTGCCGAACTACTGCGCAATATCTCAGAGAGCGATATGCTTGACGTCACCGGGCACAATGATGAGAGCCTGGCGGCGCTGCTGGGACAAGTCTATCCCGACGCTATTGACATTGACCAAGCGTCCGCGCAAACAGATATGCAACTAAAGCATTGCCCGAAATGCGGCTTCGAGTGGGAGGAATAACGTGCCTGACGTCGGCATATACGTACAATCTGCCTACGCAAAGCAAAACTACGCCAACGAGAACTATAACGTAAGGGCATGGCCAGGTCTCGAAATGGTGCGCGATGCATTAACACGCGCCGGGATTGAGACAGCATATTGCTCAGCCGCTACCGTTGGGCGGCACAAAATCATACTTGTCTCAATGACCTCGCAATGTGATTGGTGGTCGTTTGTCGGAGAACGCACTACCTGGAAATACAAGCCGTTTGTGCTTGTCGGAGGGACAGGTTGCCTAAACGTCCGGCCATTTTTGAGGTGGGCTGATGCATTCTGGTTTGGCCGCGCAGAAGACCATATAGTCCCGCTGGTGCGCGCAATACTGTCTGGCAAGCGATACGAACATGCATCTATTTGCTACGTTGACGAGTTTGACGATGCTAAAGAATACAGCATACAACAGGCAGAACGCCCATATCCACACCCTGTTGCACTCGCAACAGGCAAAGAATGGATAGAAGACGAAATCGGATGCCACAACCGGTGTGGGTTTTGTTCCTACACGTGGCACCGCAGAGGTCAAGACAGAAAATCATACGGAAGTGGCAAAGGCATTTGGACTGACCGCAACACAGAACGCACCATACGCGAGCTGCTATCAATGCCAGACGAACAATGGCAAACAGAAGGCCAACTGCGCATGGTGGGACTGGATGGAACAAGCCAGCGCCTACGTATGGCTGTAAACAAAAAAATAACACGTGAACACCACCGCGAGTTCCTCGCACGGCTACTCAAGCACGAAGCCGGGCACCAAGTCAAAGTATATAACATCGTGGGGTATCCGACCGAGACGATAGACGACTGGCGCGAATATGTGGAAGACTTGGTGTGGGCATCGCAACAGCCATACACTGCCAAGTGGGGCATTGCCGCGCACTTCACGCCGTTCCGGCCGATGCCTGCAACGCCGTTGGCTACGTGGGCAACGCAATATCGCAACTTTCGGGGCGAGATAGCCAAACACTTAAAGACAGACCCAAGGCTCCCCGGTAATGTCATAATCGACAGCCCAGGTTTATGGGCGTTTGAGACGATGGGCACCGAGAGCATCGCTACTGTTGCGCAGGACTTGGTTGTATTGCGCGGCACCGAGGAAGCCGCGGACATCATCACAAAGGTTGCGCTTAGCAAGCGCTACTGGGCGGCATCGGTCGCCGCCAAAATGGCGACGTTGGAAAAACATTTCGACCTGGGCAAGTTATTTGGCGAATACTCGTGGGACGAACTTCCGACCCGGTATTTGCACACGTGGTGCCAACGCAAACACATGGAATATGCGGGCAATATAATGTCCGAAAGGTTGCACGGGGAAGCAGTCAAATGAGTGACGAGACGCTGCGCCGAAATGCGCCAGAAGAGGATACGGGCGTCAAGCACGAAGCCTGTGTGGCTGAGGCGTGGCGGCTGCTGTCCGAGGGCGTTTATACGTTCCGGGCAATCGCCCGTGGTGTAAATGCGAAAACCGGCTGTTCGCACACCCACGAGTGGGTAAAAAGGGCGCTCATTCGCCATAGCAAATTGATCGAGGAAACGATGGAGAGCGGCGCGATAGACAGCCGCGCGAAATATCTTAGCGCACTTTACCAACGGCGCGCTTCCGCTGCCCGTATTGCCAATAACGCCGGAGCCCGCGACGCCGACAGGTTGGCAGCCTTGCGCATCATGCTCGAGTGTGATGAGAAGGTCGCCGCCGCAGAAGGCGTGGTGACGCAGCGCCGCGCCGAAGAGCACTCCGGCCGCGTTGAACACGCGCACGCCGTCACCGAAGACCAGAAAGCAGAAGTCCTGTCCGCACTCAAGGAGCTCGGCGTCATTTCGCCCGTCATAACGGATGATGCCACATGACCGCAACCGCCGCCGCACTCGACCGCGTGGCGTCACCGCGCCTCAACAGGTATATGCCACACCCCCCACACCCCCGGCAACTTGTCTTCCTTTCGCCTGCGGTCAACGCCATTGGCGAGGTGCTTTTCGGTGGCGCTGCCGGGGGCGGGAAATCAGCGGCGCTGCTTATGGCGGCTCTGCAGTATGTTGACTGTCCCGGATACGCGGCGCTGGTGTTGCGCCGAACATATTCAGAACTAACGTTGCCGGAAGCGCTAATGACTGTCGCCGAAGAATGGTTGAGCGAGACTGACGCGCGCTGGAATTCATCGACCAAAACATGGCATTTTCCCGGAGGCGGGACGCTGACATTCGGCTATTTGGAAAATACTAATGACAAACACCGCTATCAAGGCGCCTCGTTTCACTTCATCGGCTTTGACGAGTTGACGCAGTTCCGACAGGAGGACTACCTCTACCTGCACTCGCGGTTGCGGCGCACTATGCAGGAGCGGCACATACCGATCCGGATGCGGGCGACGAGCAACCCGGGCGGTATCGGACACGACTGGGTGCGCGAAAGGTTCATTTTACAAAGAGCCCCCGGGCGGCTTTTTATCCCGTCGAAAATCGCTGACAACCCGTCGCTTGACGAGGATAATTATCGGCAGTCGCTCATGCACTTGTCGCCCGTTGAGCGCGAGCGGCTCATGAACGGCGACTGGGACGTGCTTGACAGTGGGCACATTTTTGACCGCAGTTGGTTTGTCAAAACGCGTGTGCGGCCGTCGGCGCAGCGCTCTGTGCGCTACTGGGACAAGGCGGCGACGGCGGGCGGCGGCGACTACACCGTAGGCGTGCTGATGGATAAGACCGCTGATGACCAGTACTGTGTGAGCGACGTTGTGCGCGGGCAGTGGGGCCCGGTTGACGTGGAGCGCACCATTAAAGAGACGGCGCACGCCGACGGTACCGGCGTGGAGATCGTCATTGAGCAGGAACCGGGAAGCGCAGGAGTTGACGTTATTTCGCACTACGTCCGCCGGGTGTTGCCCGGCTTTCGTGTCAAAGGAAATCGCGTCACGGGCGACAAGGTCTCCCGCGCAGGAGCATTCGCGTCGCAGGCCCGCGCCGGGAACGTCACGATACGCGAGGCCGGCTGGAATGAAGCATACCTACGCGAGCTTGAAATTTTCGCGAATGGCGCTAATGATGACCAAGTGGACGCCTCCACGGGGGCGTTTAACGAGCTTGTTTCGGCGCAGCAGCTGCGCTCATACCAAGTGGGGAACGCGAGGTCGAGACGATGACACCGGAAATAAAGAAGGCTGTTGACGCTATCGCCGGGAAATACGCCCGGCTGGACAAGTATTACAAATACTACGACGGCGAGCAGCCGTTGCAATACATCATGCGCTATTTGCGAGAGACGTTCGCGGGGCAGCGGATAACGTTCAATGAGAATTGGTGCGCGGTAGTTGTTGACGCGGCGCTTGACCGGCTGAACTTGGCGGGCGCGAAGGTCAGCACAGAGGAGGGCGAGGAGAACCCTGCGAACGACGCGTTGCAGAAGTTGTGGGATGAGCAGCGGATGTCGTTGAGCAGTGACGATGTGCATGAGGCTGTTGTTGTGGGCGGCGAGGGGTATGTTATTGTCTGGCCGGACGCCGGCGGGGACGGGCTGGAAATCTACGCGAACGACCCGCGTATGGTACACGTGCAGTACGACCCGGAGCGCCCGCGTGAGATGCTGTGGGCGGCGAAGCGCTGGATTGACGAAGATGGTTACTGGCGCTTGACGATGTACTACCCCGACCGGTTGGAGTATTATCGCAGCACGGCGAAGCGCGATGCCGGGGGCGATGCATCGAAGAACTTCGTGCCGACGGAGGAGGGCACTGCGCCGAACCCGTACGGGCGGATCCCGGTATTTCATTTCCGTGCAAAGCGGCGTGGCGACAAGTCGGCCATAACCGACGTGTTGCCGATGCAGGACGCCGTGAACAAGCTGTTCACCGACATGATGATCGTGGCCGAGTACGGGGCGTTCCCGCAGCGGTGGATAAGCGCACAGGGCGACGCCTCGGAGTTCAAAAACGCCCCGAATGAATTGTGGGAAATCGGCGCGGGGAGCCGCGTGGGTCAATTCGAGCCGGCCGACTTGACGCGCTACCTGGAGACGATAGCAGGCATAGTTCGTGCGGTGGCGGCGATATCCCGCACTCCGGCGCACATGTTCCTTGACAGCGCCGGGTCGCAGGTCTCGGGTGAGGCGTTAATCGCGCTGGAATCGCCGCTGAATAAACGAGTGCAGGACTATATTGACGCGTTGGTTCCTACGTGGCGCGAGGTGTTTACGTTTGCGCTGGAGGTACTTGGTTACGACGTTGCTGAGAGTGACATTGTTGTTGCCTTCGACAAGCCTGCGACGGTGCAGCCGTCCACAGAGGCGACAATCACGGGGACGCGTGTTGCCAGTGGCGTGCCGCTGTTGGAGGCGTTGCGTATGGAAAACATTGACGAGGCCGTCATTAAGCGGATAGCGGCGGCACTTGACGAGGAGAAGATTGATAACAGCCGGGCGTTGCCGTTGGGCGACATCACGCGGCTGGTACCGGAACCAGATCCGATAGTCGGGGAGGGTGACGGCGGCTAATGGCGTATACCGATGCGCAGTATGAGGCAATCATACAGCAGCTTGCGGGGGCGTATAAACTGGGCGAGCGCAACATGATACGCTATATCACAGAGGCGAATCTGGACGCGTATGATGCGGCTGTTGCGCGGCGGCAATTAGCGCAGATACAGGCGATGATAAACGAGTTGGGAACTGCTACTCAGCGCTGGGTGGGCGAGCATGTACCGGCGTTATACCGCAGCGGGATGAATATCGCTGACGCGGCGATGGGGTCGGCACCGATGCGGGAATTGACCGTGTTGCACAAAGAGAGCATCCAGGCTATCGGCGAGAATATCGCGTTGCGGATGGGTGACGCGCTGGTGCGTGTCGGGCGCACGACGAACGACGTCTTCCGCGAGGCGGGTTTATCGGCGTTACAGCAGGGCACGATACTGGGCGAGACGCGGGCGCAGGCGACGGTGCGCATGGTTGCCGATCTGCAGGAGCGCGGCATCACCGCGTTCGTAGACAAGAGCGGCCAGCAGTGGAGTTTGTCGGCATACTCGGAGATGGTGGTGCGCACGGAGAGTCTGGAGGCGGTTAACGGGGGCATGATCAACAGGCTTGCCGAGCGCGGCGATGATCTGGTGCGCGTCTCACAACACGCCGACGCCTGCCCGTTATGCGAGCCGTGGGAGGGCGAGATACTGAGTATATCAGGCACGTCTACGGAGTACGCGGCGCTTGACGATGCCAGGGCGGAGGGCTTCGAACACCCGAACTGCGGACACAGGTTATTGCCATATAACCCTGAGTATGATATATTTGATGTATAAATAAGCCGCGAGACGCGGCGAGGAGGTTGGCGAGATGCCGGACGACAAGCGAGAGACAACTGACGATGCTGCGCAGGCTGACGGGAGCGCACCGGAGACGTATGAGGGCTGGCTGGAGCAACAGCCCGCCGAGGTGAAGGCGCTAATTGACGAGGGTATTACGGGCTTGAAGGCCGCGTTGAGCGCTGAGCGGGAGAGCCGCAAGGGGCTTGAGAAGCAGCTGCGAGAGGCAGCGGCGAGAGCGGTTGAGGGCTCGGAGGCGCGGGCGCAGCTTGAGGAGATGGCTACTGCCGCCGCGACGGCGAGCAAGCAGGCTGAATTCTACGAGCAGGCGCACGCGCATGGCATCACCGACCTGCGGCTGGCGTGGCTGGCGGCGCAGGATGACGGCGGCGAAGCTGACTTTGAAGCGCTCAAAGCAAAGCACCCGTCGCTTTTTGCTAACGGCGTAGCAAGTGCAGGCACACCACGCGGCGACGCAGGCGCGGGTACCGGCGCACCGCCCAGCCAGCCGAAAGACATCAACCAGATGATACGCGACGCCGCTAGACGGCGTTAGACAGAGAGGAGTACATTATGTTCAATTCTATTGTTAACCGCACCGACGCGGATCCGCTCATCCCCCAGGAGGTTTCCGATGAAATCTTGAAGAGCTTGTCGGAGAACTTCTGGCTGTTGAACGTGTCCCGGCGGCTGCCTGATATGAGCGCCGCGCAGCGTAGGCTGCCGGTGCTTAATGCTTTTGCGACGGCGTATTTCGTTGACGGCGACACGGGACTGAAAAAGACGACCGAGGTGGACTGGGCAAACAAGTACATCGACGCCGAGGAATTGGCTGTCATTGTCCCGGTGCCGATTAACGTCATTGAGGACAGCCAGTACGACTTGTGGGGCGAGATTCGGCCGGAGCTTGAGGCGGCGTTTTCAGCGGCCATCACCGCTGCCGTGCTGTACGGCACGAACATCCCTGCAACATGGACTACAAACCTGGGTGCCGCTGGTCTGGTAGCCCTGGCCAACGCCCGAAGCCATGTGCTTTCGCTTGCGAATGGCAACTTTGACGACTTTTATCATGCGATGGAGGGCGAGAACGGCGTTATCTCGTTGCTCGAAGACGACGGCTTTGACCCCACGGCGCACGTGGCACACAACAGCGTCAAGTCCATCATGCGCGGCACTCGCGCTGAGAGTGGCGAGTTGATCTACAAGGCGATGCCGCAGGACGGTGCTGTATACCGGATTGACGGCGCGCCTGTCATTTTCCCGACAGACGGCAGCATTGATTCGGCGCAGGCGCTTGTTATCAGTGGCGACTGGAGCAAATTGGTGTATGCCGTCCGCAAGGATATTACCTATTCCGTCGCTACTGAGGGCGTTATCACTGACGCCGCAAACAATATCGTGTACAACCTGTTCCAGCAGGACATGGTTGCGTTGCGCGCTGTCATGCGGCTCGGTTTTGCGTTGCCGAACCCGATCAACCGCATGGAGCCGACGGAAGCCAGCCGCCTGCCATTTGCCATTTTGACGGCCTGAGAAAGGAGCCTGTAACATGGGATTGTTCCCGAGACCCACAAATCCGTTTGAGCTGAGCCTCCCGACCGGGCCGAACGCGCAGGTGTTCTACGTAGACCCGGCGAACGGGAGTGACGGGGCGCGAGGTTTGAATCCGCGCCAGCCGCTGAAGACGCTTGCCGAGGCGTATGACCGTTGCACCGCCGACCAAAACGACGCTGTAGTGATGATTGGCGGCCCGACGGCGGACGTGCCGGCCGAGCCCATTGTCTGGGCGAAGAACTTCACGCACCTGGTTGGCATGAGTGCCGACCTGCCTGGCATGGGCCAGCGGTGCCGNNTTCGACGGCAAGGACAAGGCGGAGGACGGCGCGTGTTTGCTGGTGAGCGGCAGCCGGAACTACTTTGAGAACGTGTTCGTTGCGGGCATGGGTCATGCGACGCCTGCCGGGCGCGCGGGGTCGTACAGCTGCAAGGTCACCGGCAGCGAGAATGCGTTCGTGCGCTGCACCATCGGGCTTGATACTATCGCCCGGACGGCGGCAAGCGCCGAGTTGATTGTCGCCGGGGCGCGCAACCGGTGGATTGGCTGCGAGTTCCGTGCGAACTCCGTTGAAGACACCACGGTGCTGGTGCGCATCGACAATGCCGCCGACGACCTGCGCGATATCCAGTTTGAGGATTGTTTGTTTTTTAACTACTCAACGAACTGGGCTAACGGCATTGACGACGTGTTTGATATGCCGGCCGGAGGTAACACGCACTGGGTTATCCTGCGCGGCGCAAACCAGCTGGTTGGCAACGGCACGGGCTGGGCCGATGTTGTTACTCATGTTTATAGCGCCGGGCCGCTGCCGCACGCTTCGTTCGGCGTGAGCCTAACGCCGACCACGTAAGATGTGATACTGAGAGAGGAGAGTGACGATAATGGCTGCAACAATTGAGGCGCCCGGCCAGTACGGCGGCGGCGTGATGAATATCAAAGTCACCGGCACTACCAGCACCGCGAACGCTGGGATTGGCGAGGTGGCGAACCCGGAAGGTACAAAGCTATTGATTCTGCGGGCGACGTGGTATGTAGATACCCCGTCCACGGGCGCGGCGAACATCAGTATTGGTGTGGCGGCAAGCGGCGCAGCTGCTACCGACATCATCAATGCACTGGCCGTCAACGGTTCAATCGCCGGCAAAGCCTATAACGGCCACGCGATGCAGAATACGACGAAAACCGAGATTGCCGCACCCGCCGTATGGGACGCCGACAAGGTGATCTCGTTCACCGGCTCGGCGAGTTCAGCGGGGCTGGTTGGCTATCTGCTGGTTGAGTACGTCCGGCTGCCGTAAGTAACCTGATAGGATGGAGGTGGCAACAATGGAGCTTATAGCGACACCAGGCGCGGATGATGCGAATAGTTATGTGACGCTTGAGGACGCTGACGAGTATTTCGAGGCATCGTTGGATAACGCTTTGTGGCTGTCATACACGCCAATGGAGCGCGAGACGGGCCTCATTGTTGCCACCCGCGACATTGAAGCGATTGCGTTCAACGGCGACAAGCACGACCCGGTAACGCCGCAGGCGCTGCACTTCCCGCGGCGACTTGACGGGCTGGTTATCATTCCCGAGGTGGCGACGGCGACGTGTGAGCAGGCGTTATGGCGGCTGGGCAAGTGGCGCAGCCCGGACATGATTGACCGGCGGGAGTTGCAGGCGCAGGGTGTTATGAGCGTCTCGCTTGACGGCGTGAGTGAGAGCTACGATGGCGGTGGCGGCTACAACGGTCTTTGCCCGAGGGCGCAGCAGCTGTTGTCGGCGTTGCAACGCGGGAACGCCCGTATCGTGCCGCGTTACGACAGGCGCGAGTATGGCTGGCCGCGTGGTGAGTGAAATGGCGGTACGGTTTGATGACAGCAATGTCAAGCAGGCTCTAAAGGTGGTGCGCGACATTGCCGAGACTGACGCCGTGCTATCGCGCATGAAGCGCGACATGGACTATGCCACGGAGCATATCCTTGGCGTGGCCGTCAACAAGACGCCGATGGCGGAAGGCACGTTGCGCCGGAGCGCCCAGAACCACGTAGAGATGAAGGGGGTCCAGCTGGTGGGGCGCGTGACATACGGCGGGCAGGCGGCGACATACGCGGAGAAGCAGCACGAGAATATACATTTTCGTCACACGCTGCCCCCGGGGATTAGCAGAACTCACACCGCCAGCGGCAAGCGCCTAAAAGAGCCGATACGCGGCTACAAGGGCGGGCAGGCGAAATACCTGTTTGGGCGCGGGCCTGATGGCCCGTCGGCATGGGAAGAGCGCGGCCCGGCGATGCTGAAACTACTCGAAAACAAGCACGCGGAACACGCCCGTAAGTACCTGGAGGAACACACACCATGAGCGGGGCATACACGCGGGCGCGGCTGACGTTTTACCGCCCGACGGCGACTACGGGCTTAGACCCGCTTCGCGGCCGCGACATCGCAGCGACGGCGTTTGTGTGGTTACACCACTTGAGCGGCGAGCGCGCCGCCAACGTGCTTGGCATATTCGCCACCGACGCGTTCAAGTGCCGCTTCCGGCCTGGGCCGCAGTTCACCGCCCCGGTGGCGGTCGGCTGGCGTGCTATCGACGTTATGGGCCGGCAGTACACGGTCAAGAGCGTCGTTGAAAACGCCGGGCTGTATGATATGCTGCTGGAGAGGGCGTGAGGTGGATGGCGCGTGATTTCCTGCACACCGAGGCGCTGATTGACGCCGTGCTGAGACAGATTGAGACGCACGGGCCGGCGACGTGGTTCGAGCGCGGCAACCGCGAGTGTCTGAAGGCGCTGGCGTTCGGCGACTTCATGGACTACGCATTGCGGTTTGATGATTTGGTTGCTGAGACGCCGGCCATACTGGTGCGCGGCGTAAGCGTGTCTCCGGAGGCGGGCTTTCACGGCACGGCGGGTGTCTTGGGCACCGGCGAGCGGTTGCAGGTGGTGATGGTGTGGCCGTGGGAGCATACACTTGATGACAACGGCACGCGGGTGACGGTGGCCAGGGGCAAGGCGAGATACGCGAAGCTTTTGTCTGCCGCTCTGTTTTACGACCACCGGCTGAGCAGCCCGAACCTGCCGGGACTTGATCAGGCGCAGGTGTTGACGACGCGGTTTGAGAGTTGCGAGTATGATCTGCCGGAGATTGATACGATTGGCTTGCCGTTGTGGGGGCTGAGCATTGACATGAGCGTATTATGCCGCAGCGGCGGCGGGTAAACGGAGTGATGATTATGGCAGGTGAGACACGCAGTTATCGCGGCCGCAAAAAGAGCAACGACGCACCGAAGCGCACCGTGGCGCTGGAGCCAGATCCGCCGCCTGCGCCTGAGGAAGTGACAGTGACCAACGAGGAGGAAAACGATAATGAGTAGCGTATATACAGGGCAGGTGCAAGGCGTCTGTGTGCTGACTGGCGAGGGCGGGGCGACGCCGACGGCGTTTTGCCGGGCCGTCACCAGCGGGACGCTTACCGTAGACTTCAACGCCATCCGCAAGGTGGGCGCTGGCGGCCAGCTGCACGCCCGTAAAGGCACAAGCACGATAACGCTTGAAATCACCTGTGTCGGTATCAAGCCTGCCGACCTGCAGTTGTGGTTCCCTGCGACCGCCGGAGTGCAGGTAGCCTCGTTCCCGAAGTTCCGCGTGGAATGCGTTGACGGGCGCTTGTGGGACTTGGAGGACGGCCAGCCTGGTACTGTATCCATTGACATCGGCGACGGGCAGGATGCAGAGATGGAAATGACGGTCTCCGCGACGTTTGCTCTGGCGACGCCGGGCACGGCAGTAGCGCCCACCGCAATATACAATGACGACCTGGGCTACACGCGCAATGAAGTGACGTTTGAAATCGGCGGCAGCCCTGTCGGAGCGTTGTCATTCTCGCTGAGCAATGACAACGGCGCGACGCTACACAACCCGATGGACGGCAAAGACGCTGACGAGAAGACCTTCCCTGACGGTGTGGTAATCACCACGCAGAATGTCTCGCTGACTTTGGCGACTTCGGAGGCCATGCTTTTGGGCGATGATGACGGCGCGTTCCAGGACGAGTTCACCGCTGCCGACGTGGTCATTGACTGCGACAACGGGACTGACCAGATGACGATAACGTGCACCGACATGGTGGCGCAGGGGTCGGTCAATATGCCTATCGAGGCTGAGGGCATTGTTGCGTTTGCGAGCGAGTTGGCACCTGGCGACGGCGATCTGTTCGGCCGCGTGACGCTGGCAGGTGGCGCATAATGCCTGAATTTATCACAGGCAACGACGTCATTGGCAAGGTGGCTTGGCGCGTAGAGCCGACATGGCAGCAGCGCAAGGTGATATTCGAGCAGGACGCGGTGCTTGACGCTGGTGAGTTCGGCCTGCAGGTTGACACAACCAAGACGCTGCAGGCGGTGTGGCCTGCTATTCTGGCGGGCGGCTGGGACAAGCCGGAGGCGCTTACGGAGGATGCGTTTTGGGCGTTGCCGATGGCGCACCTGCACCTGCTGGCGCTGCTCATCGGGACGTGGTTATGGAGCGGTGTTAACGCCAGTGAGGGCGAAGAGAACCCTTTAGTTGGACAGAGCGCCGAGAGCGAGTAGCACGGGCCGCGTATAGCATTTATGCGCCGCCGATGGCAACGAAGCTGAAGGGTAACTGGGTTCGACCGTTTGCGGAAGCGCAGGCGGAGTACCTGCGTGGCGGAAGAGCGGTGCCGGAGCTAATAACAGACATGTATACTGCCGAGGTGCTGGGAGTGACGTTACCAGAGTTAGACGCGATGCGCGTTATTGACGTTGTTGACGCGCTTGGCTACCACCTGGGCAAAAGAATAGCGGAGCACCAACATGGCCGAAGTCAAGCTCAACATAATCGTAGACGCTAAGGGCAACATCAAGGCTGTTGATGACGCCGGGAGAGCGATGAATGATGCGGAGACCAAGGCACTCGGTTTGGAGCAGCAACTGGAACGCGTCCGGCAGGCGAAGGAGCGTGTCTCGCTTGCGGCTGCGGCGATGAGCGCTGCTGTCGTGGCGGGGTTCGCGGCGGCGGCACATGCCGCTGCCGATTATGGCGACGAGTTAGCTAAAGCCTCGGATAAGACGGGCGTATCGGTAGGAGACTTGGCGCGCTTGCGCTACGCGGCAGAGCAATCTGGCGTGGAGTTTGGCTCGTTACAAATGGCATTAGCACGCATGAGCAGAAGTGCGCAACAAGCCGCCAAAGGCACTGGCGAGACGGCTGAAGTTTACGCGCGGCTGGGAGTTAGCGTTCATGACGCGAACGGTCAGCTGCGTGGCGGTCAGGCGCTATTTCGCGACTTAGCGCAGAGCCTTGTTAATATTGAGTCACCGACGGAGCGCACAGCGTTGGCGATGGGTGTTTTCGGCCGTGCCGGGATGCAATTACTGCCCATGTTCAAGGATGGGTCGGTGGGAATCGACGAGTTAACCGCGCGTGCCGAGAAGTTAGGCCTTGTTATTGACGAAGATGCGGCACGCGCAGCTGAGCGCTTTAATGACGCGCTGAATGATATAAAATTGGCGGCCAAAGGCACTACAGTGGCTATTGGCGAAACTGCGTTTGGATCGGCCGAGTATGCTGAGCGTGTCGCCGAGGTCATTGGCTCATTGACGCAGTGGATTCGCGACAATGAGCGTTTGGTGCGTGGGATGGTTGGCGTCACCGTGGCACTCGGTGGTGTGGTTTCGACAATGTATGCCGCGAACAAGGCCTTCGGGCTTGCCAAGGAATCCGTGGCTGCTGTCCGCACGGTCATGGCCCTGTATCACGGTGTCATACTCAAAAAGACCGTGGCCATTGACGCGGAGACGGCGGCGCTGGGGCGCAACACTGCGGCGCAGGTGCAGAACGCAGCAGCGGCGCGTGGTGGTGGCGCGGCACGTACTGGCGCGATGGCGACGCGCGGCGCGGGGATGCTTGGCGGCGGGCTGGGCGCAGCAGGCACCGGTCTTGCCGGGCTGGGTTCGGCGGCGGCCGCCGCTGCAGTGCCATTGGCGATAATTGCCACAAGCGCCGTGGCGATAGCGCTGTGGAAGCGCAATTTCGACGTTTTGGCGGAGACCATCCAGACCACTGATGACGGTTTCGACAACATGAATAAGAATCTGGAGCTTATGGGTGAGGAGGTTAAAACGGCGAGCGCGTCATTTAGCGACTGGATTATTTCGTTGTCTTCGCTTGGCATACTTGGCAAGCCAAGTACGATTGCCAAGCAACGACGCATGGAGGAGCAGGCTGCAGAATCAGTCATGCGCGTGGAAAATGGCAAAGTGATGTGGAACGAAGGTACGGCTTTTGCGCGGCGGGCAGAGGGCGGCGAGAGTCACGCTGAGCGGCGGCGCAGGCTTGGCGGAGCCGATGCTGCGGCAGCAGTGGGTGCTGAGGGGCAGGCTGCAGCGGCAGGGCAGGCGATACTCGCGCAGAACCTCCCGGCGCAGGTGCAGGCGGCAGCGGCTGCGTCACCGGCGATGGCTGGCGCGGGAGCGGGAGCGGCAGGCGGTGCGATGGTTCCGGCGGGCGGCCTGGCTATCGAAGGGCGCGTGGAGGTGGTGTTCAGCGGGCTGGATGACATGAGTAGGGTTGTGGCGAACTCCGCACAGGTGCGGAGTAGTACGTTTAGGGCGGTAAGGGAGAACCAAAAGCGAGGGTGGAGGTAGGATGCACTATGAAACTTGGCGAGTTTTTGTGGAAGGCGGCACTAGGATTACTAGTGCTGTTTGTTGTGTGCGATATTGGCTATTCGGCGTGGCGCGTCCGATCAGGATGCGGAGACCGGCGACGGTTGGGCGCTGGCGTTCGAACATGGCCCGGTGGTCTCGGGCGTTGGCGGCGAGTACGTGGAGCCGGAGTTAGTGCCGCCTGCTATCCGGCACGAATGGAGTGTAACAATGCCGACAGCGGTATATGAGAACGTGACCCTGGGGACGACGTGGGGCGTGAAAATATCACTAAACAACATTGACGACATCATTGAGAATGTTTTGATTGTTTCGCCGATAAACATTATGGTAGAGCAGATGAATTCGTCTTTTCTCGGCGCAGCAGCAACCGTTGATTATCTGGGGTACTATGTATGGACTATTTCATTTTTTGGCCCCACTGATGCTGATCTCCCCGCAGGATGGCCGCAGGGAGCAAAAGACGCATGGCTGGCATGGTATTATGAGAATGCCGACGGCGTGATTGAAGACACCGGTGACCCGCTTTATGTCAGCCTCGGATATGTGTGGGGCTATGTTTGGAGTATCACGGCAAGCGCACCAGATGACAGTGAAGCAGGATACGTCGCGACTGGATTTTATCAAGCTAACGTTGAAGATCGGCAAGATGAATATATATGGGCTGGCCCAAGCACTTTCGAGTTTAATGCCGAGTTCAGCGTCCAAAACGTCGTGGCGCGCGGCGGCATCACGGCAGAGACATATCCCTATCGGCAATCGCCGCGCACGTTCCGCGACCTGAGCGGCGGCGCGTATTGGGTGGGTACCGACCAGACCACCGTAACCGCCACAGTCACCGGGAGTGCGATTGATACGGTCTCAGCGACCGGCGATCTCGCGTGGGGCGAAGATGACGAGGTGGTTATCGCCGGAGCCGCCGGGCAGTTGAGCATGAGTATGGCGTACAACAGTTTGCCGGAGACGGATACCACGTACGGACGCTTCTCCGACGTGACCTGCAGCGACGAGGGCGTGGAAGTGCCGCTACCGACGTTCGCCGACTACAGCACTAACGGCACCACGTGGACGCGCTCAAGCGGCGGGGCGACCACGAAGGCGTTTTCGACGGGCAGCGAGTATGCTTTGCACAATATCGGCGGCGGCGGGAGTGCCGCGCACGGCATCAATACACACATTGTCGGCCCCATCCGCTACGACATCATCGCCAAGCGCTACGGCCCGGAGAGCACTTACGAGTATGAAGTCCCGCCGGAGTTCCACTGCAACCTGTACCGCCACATCACTAACGACACATACGAGGAAATACTTGTACCGGCCAACGAGGTGACGCCGTGGTATACCAAGGTCGACCTCATCACGCCCGCTGGTGTCGCCGACCAGGCGGGCTTGCCGCACTGGCCGGGCTGGGAGACATGGGTGCGGGCGGCGGATGACTGGTACACTGACCCCGCGCACCACGAGAACGTCTCGGCGGACGGTTCCCTCGGCGGTGTTGACGAGATAGCGATGGATGACGCCGACGGCCGGATACTGTTTCCGCCTGTGACGGTGGAGAGTTTTTCAGCGGCACGCACAGAGTACAAGTTCCCCGCGATGACGCTCACCAAGCCGGATACGCTTAACGTTGACATTCCGCCGGGCGAGGCGACACGGCCGACCGTTTTCACCGGTTCGTCAGTCAACCCTGCGCTGTGCACTCAGTGGTGGCCGGTGACAGATGCCGACGTCACCGTATCCCGTGAATTGACCCACCGCAAGTGGTTGCGCCTGAACAAGCTGGCAGCACAATCCGCTGACGAGGATTACACCATTCCCGACGCGCCGATAATCACCAAAGCGAACGCCTTTACGGAGAGTGATGATCCCGCGTGGGCGGCGGCAGTGCCCGTGGAGGACGTTACTGACTGGGACTCGTACCGCTTCCTGCGGTTAACGTTCTCCCACGTGCCGACTGCTTCGCACGAGCAGCCGCTACTCATGCGCATAGACTACTCCACCATCACCGTCTCAGACCCGTGCTACACCTGTTACGGCTATAGGTACGGTGTAAACGGGGAGTTCACGTATCAGCGGCAAGCGCATTACTTTGACTTTGTTGGCGAGTTTGACGGCACCACCGTAATCATTGACTTGGCGCAACTGCCGCGCAGCAACACCACCAACCTCCAACGCGTGGACGGCTACACCATCACTCTGCCAGTTACAGGGCTATACGAGCTTGACACGATTGAGCTTATCGAGGGCTACGAGGAGCCGCGACATGCCATTGTGCCTGCGATAGACCCGTGGCGCTGGATAAACGACTGGACGGGCTTCGCGGCGCTTAACGACGGATTGCCCGTGCTCAATCTGGTTTACGGCTATGAGCAATACGAGCGCATCATGCGCGGCATGAAACAGACGCAGTATCGGCAACACTGCCCCACGAGCATACTCACTGATGACCTGTCGTTTGCCAAGGTCTTATCGCGGCTGGTTAACGAGATTAACTACAGGGAGGCGTGGGTGGCGACATACCTCGCGGAGGACGTTGACGCGGCGTTCGGCGCTGACGAGGAGAACAGCATCCACGACTACCCGCGCTGGTGGGATATTGTGCGCGAGCAGGGCGAGTACTCACCTGGCGATGACATCAAGTGCGCGGTGCGGGTAAAAAAGTGGCACGGGCTGAACAACCTGCCATTTGCGCCGCTGACAATTCGCGGCGAGTATTATACTGGCGGTGTGGCGTCCGGCATACTGCGCGACGCAGATGCGCAGATCGTCACCAGCACCGGCGGCAGCAGCTACGACGCTGAGGCATACTCGGTCAAGCTCTGGCGGTCGTATGATGAAGGTGTGTCGTGGGAGGCAGCGGGTTCCTGCGATGCGGATGACATGGGGCGTTATGTAACACCGCCTGCGCCTGTGCATAACGTCACTTACGCCGTCGGCGCGACACC
>MTKW01009249.1_pt1 | contig 19747 bp, 37 predicted proteins | sample 1042761 | NCBI WGS metagenome assembly MTKW01 (sample SAMN06205366, study PRJNA360243) | anaerobic digester metagenome | biome: Wastewater treatment plant; feature: Anaerobic digester sludge; material: sludge; isolation source: anaerobic digester fed with sludge from wastewater treatment plant ... | reverse complement strand
AGGGGAATTTCAGGGGAGCAAGTCTGCAAACTCGATCAGACGACTGCGAGGAGGAATTGAGGCCATGGCTGAGCAGAGGATTAGAATCAAGTTGAAAGCATTCGACCACAGGCTGCTGGATCAGTCTGCTGAGAAGATCGTAGATACTGCACGGCGAAGTGGAGCCAGGGTTTCGGGCCCTATTCCGTTGCCGACGGAAAGAAGCGTATTTACAGTGTTAAGATCCGTCCACGTGGATAAGGACTCGAGAGAGCAGTTTGAAATGAGGACTCATAAGAGGCTTATCGACATTATTGAGCCTACTCAGAAGACTATTGACGATCTTACGAGGCTGGACTTGCCGGCGGGCGTGGGCATTGAGATTAAGCTTTAACCTCGCCTCGTGACCCGAGCGGGTATAGCGGTGAATGTGACAACGAAGGGGGTGCGAGGTAAATGGCAAAAGGGATACTTGGAAAGAAACTTGGAATGACACAAGTGTTTACTGATGAAGGGCATACCATTCCGGTGACAGTTATAGAAGCCGGCCCATGCGTCGTTGTTCAAAAAAAGACAGCGGACAAAGACGGCTACTTTGCCATTCAACTGGGGTACGGGGATATTCGCGAGCGTCTTGTCAATAAACCGGAAATGGGCCATTTCAAGCGCAGCAAGGTCAGCCCAAAGCGTTATCTCAGGGAAATCAGGGCCTCGGAAGACTTGCCGTATGAGGTAGGTTCCGAGATTAAGGTTGACGTATTTCGCGAGGGCGATTTGGTTGATGTTGTTGGTACGTCTATTGGAAAAGGGTTCGCAGGCGCGATCAAGAGATGGAATTTCAGGAGAGGCCCTATGAGCCACGGGTCCATGTACCACCGCCGTCCGGGCGCCATGGGTTCAACCGGTTTGGCGAGAGTGCTAAAGGGCAGAAAACTCCCGGGCCGCCTCGGAGGAGAGCGCGTAACGATCCAAAATCTTGAAGTCGTCAGGGTAGATCCTGAGCGGAACTTGATGCTTGTCAAAGGCTCAGTCCCCGGGCGACGCGGTTCTTTGCTTATGATCCAAGAAGCAGTGAAGAGCCGGGCGGCAAAGAACAAGAAGTGAGGTAGGTGATCTTAGATGCCAAAAGCGCCTCTATATAACATGAATGGCGAGAGAATAGGCGACTACGAACTTCCTGCCTCGGTCTTCGGGGTGCCTGTCAACGAGCATGTTCTCCATGAGGCTGTGGTTATGCAGTTGGCTACAAAACGCCTTGGCACAGTGAAAACAAAAACCCGGGGCGAAGTGGCCGGGGGTGGAGCAAAACCCTGGCGTCAGAAAGGAACCGGAAGAGCAAGGCATGGCAGCCGCAGATCTCCGATTTGGAAGGGCGGAGCGGTGACGTTCGGCCCGAGGCCTAGGAAGTATGGGTATAATCTGCCCAAAAAGGCGAGAAGAGTTGCGCTGTTGTCAGCGTTGTCTTCTAAGGCTAAAAATGAGCAAATCCTGGTTCTCGAGGGATTATCCATGAGCGAGCCTAAGACGAGGGTAATGGTGAACATGTTAGGCAAACTCGACGCTCACGGAAAAGCGCTTGTAGTTGTGAAACAGCCGGATAAGGATGTGGAGCTGTCCCTTAGGAATATTCCCGGCGTTCGGATGCTTACTCCCTCCGAGCTGAACGTTTACGACATCCTCAACTACGATAAGCTTCTCCTTACCAGGGAGGCTGCGGATATAGTGGAGGAGGTGCTCATTAAGTGAGAACCGCAAGGGATATCATCGTAAGGCCGATGTTGACTGAGAAGACCATGGGAGGATTGGAAGATAACAGGTATACGTTTATTGTGGATATCCTCGCCACAAAGGTCGAGATCAAAAAAGCGGTTGAGGCAACGTTCAAGGTCAAGGTTAAGAGCGTGAACACGTTAAGGATGCCCGGCAAGACCAGAAGGATGGGACGGTTCGAAGGCAAGACTCCTGAGTGGAAGAAAGCCGTGGTGACCCTGGAAGAGGGCTATAACATTCCACTCTTCGAGGGTGTATAGGTTACCGGTAAAGCGAAGCGGCTGGAGTGAACTCCCCTCTGGCAGCAAGGTGGTTAGATAAAGGAGGGGTAAGAGTTGGGAATCAAGAGACACAAACCGGTTACTGCAGGAAGGCGGTTTATGAGCGGATCAACCTTCCAAGAACTGACTAAGAAGAAACCGGAAAAGAAGCTTCTCCGCCCGAATCCGAAGACTGCCGGCAGGAATGTGCATGGTAAGATTACCATGAGGCGCAGGGGTGGCGGAGCAAAGAGAAGCTATCGGATCATAGATTTCAAACGAGAGAAAGACGGAATTCCGGCAAAGGTGGCAGCCATTGAGTACGACCCGAACAGATCTGCCAGGATTGCATTGCTCCATTACGCTGATGGAGAGAAGAGATACATTCTTGCGCCGTCTGAGCTTAAGGTGGGTAATGTTGTCATGTCCGGGAGCGGTGCGGATATCAAGCCCGGCAACGCACTTATGTTGCGTGATATACCCACCGGCACAATCATCCACAACATAGAACTGATTCCGGGTAGAGGCGGACAGATGGTTCGTTCTGCAGGGGCAGGGGCTCAGCTTATGGCTAAAGAAGGCAACTACGCCCACGTCAGGCTTCCTTCAGGTGAGGTCAGGCTGGTGAGGTTGGAATGCAAAGGCACTATCGGGCAGGTCGGAAATGTGGAGCATGAGATCATAAGGATAGGTAAGGCCGGCAGGAACAGGCATCTTGGACGCAGGCCGAAAGTACGAGGCAAAGCCATGAACCCGGTAGACCACCCTCACGGTGGTGGGGAAGGCCGTGCTCCCATTGGAATGCCGTCACCACAGACCCCATGGGGCAAGCCGACTCTCGGTTACAGGACCAGGAAGAAAAAGCCTTCTGACAAGCTGATAGTCAGAAGGCGGAAGTAAGAGGGGAAGGAGCTGGGCTAATGTCACGATCATTAAAGAAAGGCCCTTATGCTGACCCAAAGCTCTTGGCAAAGGTTGAGTACTTGAATGAGAAGGGTCATAAGGAAGTCATCAAGACGTGGTCAAGAGCCTCGACCATTTTCCCCGAGATGGTGGGTCACACTATAGCAGTGCATGACGGGCGAAGGCATGTTCCGATTTATATCAGTGAAGATATGGTCGGGCACAAGTTAGGTGAGTTTGCCCCGACGAGAACGTTCAGAGGACATGGAGCGCATACTGCCAGGTCCACTTTGCTGAAATAGGCGGGACGTAGGCAGTCGGGGGGCTGGAGGGGATAATTGCTATGGCTATGATGGAAGCTCGAGCTATAGCTCGTTACGTCAGGATTACTCCGAGAAAGGCTAGGCAGGTTGTGGACCTGGTAAAGGGAAAGGATGCGAAGGAAGCTCTTGCTATACTGAGGCACACTCGGAAAAGAGGGGCAGAGCTTGTCGGTAAGGTACTGAAGTCTGCCATAGCCAACGCTGAGCATAACCTCGAGCTCGATAAAGATGACTTATATGTGGCAGATGTGAGAATCGATGAAGGCCCGACCATGAAGAGATGGCGTCCGAGGATGCGGGGAGTACCTGCGCCGATTCTCAAGAGAACCAGTCACATTACAGTAGTTGTCAGAGAGAAGGAGGGATGACAGGTTGGGACAGAAGGTTCATCCCTATNNGTTCTATAATGCCGGGATTTCCAAGACTGAGATCGAGCGAGTGGCAGACCGGGTGAAAGTCAGTATCCACACGGCAAGGCCTGGAATGGTGATCGGTCGAGGCGGTCAGGAAGTGGAGGCGCTCAGGCGGGACCTTGAGGCTATCACAAGCAAGCATGTCTCAGTGGCAATCGTCGAGGTCAGAAACCCGGATCTTGACGCCCAATTAGTCGCGGAAAACATTGCTTCTCAGATAGAGAGGAGAATTTCCTTCCGGAGAGCAATGAAACAAGCGCTTTCAAGATCAATGAGACAAGGCGCTGAAGGCATGAGAGTAAGGGTCAGCGGCAGATTAGGAGGGGCAGAAATTGCCCGCACAGAGGGTTACAGTGAGGGGAAAGTTCCTCTTCATACTCTGAGAGCTGACATAGATTATGGTTTTGCGGAAGCTCACACCGCGTACGGCAGAATCGGCGTTAAGGTGTGGATCTACAAAGGCGATGTGCTTCCTGAGAAGGCTGCCGTTGAAGGAGGCCGGTAAGAATGTTACAACCAAAAAAGACTAAGTTCCGTAAGGTCATGCGCGGCAGAATGAAAGGCAAGGCTGCCGGTGGCGCCGAGGTGTCCATGGGCGAATACGGTCTTCAGGCCCAAGAGCCCGGATGGGTTACAGCCAGGCAAATTGAGGCAGCGCGAATTGCCATGACCCGGTATATCAGGAGAGGCGGAAAGGTCTGGATTAGGATATTCCCGGATAAGCCGGTCACCAAGAAGCCGGCTGAGACCCGTATGGGTTCAGGAAAAGGTAACCCAGACCACTGGGTAGCTGTGGTAAGACCAGGACGAATAATGTTTGAGATTGCAGGTGTGCCGGAAAACGTGGCGCAGGAGGCTATGCGCTTGGCAGCGTTTAAGCTTCCTATAAAGACTAAATTTGTCAAGAGGATGACGATAGGCGGTGAGGCCGGTGAAAGTTAGGGAAATACGTGACCTTTCCAGCGATGAGCTGAACCATAGGCTTGACTCGCTGAAAGAGGAGCTTTTTAACCTTCGATTTCAGGTTGCCACCGGTCAGCTTGACAATCCCATGCGTGTCCGTGAAGTTCGCAAGGACATAGCACGGGTCAAGACAGTCTTGCGCCAGCGCGAACTCGGCATTGGCCAGTCGTCTTAAGGAGGGTTATGCGGTGGACGCGCGAGGAACGCGTAAGATGCGCATTGGTCGAGTGGTAAGCGATAGCATGGATAAGACAGTGGTTGTCGCTGTTGAAAGAATAGTCGCCCACCCGCTCTATGGTCGAAGGATGAAGAGAACTACGCGCTTCATGGCGCACAATGAAGATAACCGGGCCAAAGTCGGGGATAGGGTTCGACTAATGGAAACCAGGCCGCTTAGCAAACGTAAGAGATGGCGTGTGGTAGAAATCCTTGAAAGGGCGAAGTAGTCCCGTACAGGATTAGCCAGGGCGCAGAAGAGCGCTCTTTGACAAGGAGGGACTGCCAGGTGATTCAGGAAGAGTCGATGCTGAATGTCGCTGACAATACAGGCGGCAAGAGGATAAAGTGCATCAGGGTGCTGGGCAGCGGCAACCAGAAGTTCGCCGGTATAGGGGACATTATCGTTGCCAGTGTCAAAGAAGCTACACCCGGTGGCGTCGTGAAGAAAGGGGACATAGTCAGGGCAGTGATTGTCCGGACAAAAACAGCGGTATCGCGTCCTGACGGGACCCATATCAGATTTGATGAAAACGCAGCGGTCATCATAAACGAGCAGAACAACCCCAGGGGGACGCGGATATTCGGCCCGGTTGCAAGGGAGCTGCGTGAGAAGGAGTTTATGAAGATAATCTCCTTGGCGCCTGAGGTTCTGTGATGGAGTCTCGAAAGAGAAACCTTTTGGCTGCGAAGAGGCAGGTGTTTTAAGGACAATGAAACCTCATGTGAAAAAGGGCGATACAGTAGTCGTTCTTTGGGGGCAAGACAAGGATAAGCGAGGAAAAGTCCTACGGGTGCTTGCCGGTGAGGAACGAGTGATTGTGGAAGGCGCGAATGAAGTGAAGCGCCACACTAAGCCAACCCAGTTGGCCCCGCAGGGAGGCATCATCACGAAAGCAGCGCCAATGCCGTTGTCTAAGGTGATGGTGGTCTGCCCGAAGTGTAACAAGCCTACTCGATCCGGTAGAAAGCGAACTCAGGATGGCGAGTGTGTGCGAGTATGCAAGGAGTGCGGGCGCGACATTGACAAGTAGGTATCGGGGGTGAGCCAAGTGGCGGCAAGGCTAAAGGAGAAATACCTTAATGAAGTTGCACCTGCCCTCCGTGATAAGTTTGGGTACAGTAGTGTCATGGAGATTCCCAAGATCGAGAAGGTCGTTGTAAACATGGGGGTAGGGGAAGCAGTAGGAGATCCAAAGTCGCTTGATGCCGCAGTGGGCGATCTTACTGCAATTACAGGGCAAAAGCCCATAATAACACGGGCAAAGAAGTCAATCGCATCTTTTAAGCTTAGAGCCGGGATGCCAATTGGGTGCAAGGTCACGCTGCGAGGAGAGAGGATGTATCATTTTCTCGACAAGCTCTTCAATGTGGCCCTCCCTAGGATCAGAGACTTTCGGGGAGTGTCACCTGACGGATTTGACGGTAGAGGCAACTATACCTTAGGCCTCAAGGAGCAATTGGTATTTCCCGAGATAGTCTATGATAAGATAGATAAACTCAGAGGAATGGATATTGCGATTGTTACTACTGCCGGAACAGATGAGGAAGGATATGACCTCCTGAAAGCCATGGGGATGCCTTTCTCCGGTTGAGCTGTGAAAGTTGAACCGAATCCGGTGATGGAAGGGGGATAGCTTTGGCTAAGAAGAGTCTCATGGAGAAACAGAGGAGACCGAAGAAATACCGTGTGAGACATTATAACAGGTGTCCTATATGCGGACGACCTAGGGCATATATGAGAAAATTCGATATGTGCAGGATATGCTTCCGTAGGCTTGCTTCACAGGGCGAAATCCCTGGAGTAAGGAAGGCGAGCTGGTGATGGACAGTGCCAAGCAATTCCGCATATGGAGGAGGTCGATGTGAATGGTAACGACGGACCCCATTGCTGACATGCTCACGAGGATCAGGAACGCCAATACCGTTACGAGGGACGTCGTTGAGGTGCCCTCCTCGCGGGTGAAGCGCGACATCGCGAAGATCCTTAAGGAAGAGGGATATATCAGGGACTATGAGGTAATTGCCGATAAGAAGCAGGGCGTTCTCAGGCTTTACCTGAAGTATGGTCCCAATAAGCAAAAGGTAATTACAGGTCTGAAACGCATAAGCAAGCCGGGACTTCGGGTCTACGCCAATAAGGACAATATTCCAAAGGTCCTTGGAGGCCTTGGCATAGCGGTCATATCCACCCCCAAAGGTATCATGGCCGACAAAACTGCCAGGCGAGAAGGCGTAGGCGGAGAAGTAATCTGCTATGTGTGGTAGGGGGTGACGAGGTAATGTCCAGGATCGGAAAAGCGCCTATACCTATTCCCCAGGGAGTAGAGGCAAAGATAGAAGGCGCATTTGTTACGGTCAAAGGGCCCAAAGGGTCGCTTACCAGGCGCATTAACCAAAGGATCGCTGTCTCTATAGAGGACGGCAACATTATTGTGAGCCGCCCTGACGACGGGAAAGAAGCAAGATCTCTTCATGGGCTGACCAGGACCCTCATTGCTAATATGGTGAGAGGCGTAACTGAAGGTTATCAGAAGACCCTCTTGATCTCGGGAACGGGTTACAGAGCAGCTCAGCAAGGGAACAAGCTAGTCCTGGGGATGGGGTTGTCGCATCCGGTTGAGATGGTTCCGCCGGAAGGTATTGAGATAGAAGTCCCTTCACCCACCAGGATTGTGGTGAAAGGTATAGACAAGGAACTGGTCGGTCAGATTTCAGCTAACATAAGAGGCGTTCGCCCGCCGGAACCGTACAAGGGTAAAGGCATCAGGTATGAAGGCGAGCGAGTCCGTATGAAAGCCGGCAAGGCCGGTAAGGCAGTAGGCCGGTAGGTAGTGGAACGTATGGAGGGTGGGGTAAGCCATGTTCAAGCGCGAAGATAGAAAGGTTGCGAGAACGAAACGACATCGCCGCCTAAGAAAACGCATATCAGGCACTCAAGATAGCCCCCGTCTTGCTGTGGCCAGATCTCTGAAGCATATTTATGCTCAGCTTATTGACGATCAAACTGGTACTACATTAGCATTTGCGTCCAGCCTCGACCCGGAGATCAAGTCTCAGGCGAAAAACGGCAGCAATATTGAATCTGCACGTTTGGTCGGCAAGCTTATCGCCCGGCGGGCGCAAGAAAAAGGTATCAAGCGGGTAGTATTTGATCGCGGAGGCAACCTTTATCATGGTAGAGTCGCTGCTGTAGCAGAAGGAGCTCGCGAAAGCGGACTTGAGTTTTAAGGTCCGGGGAAGTGGGTGATTGAGGTAATGATGGAGTTCGAAGGTCCGGAACTAAAGGAAAAAGTTGTAAACATAGACCCTGTGGCTAAGACTACCAAAGGGGGGCGCACCCGTAGTTTTCGTGCCCTCGTGGTGGTAGGCGACGGCAATGGGCGTGTGGGGACAGGTGTCGGGAAGGCGGCTGAGGTAGCAGAAGCTATTCGCAAGGGAGTCGAAGAGGCGAAGAAGAACATGTTTGATGTTCCTATCGTCGAGACCACCATTCCCCATGAGGTTGTGGGAAGGGCCGGCGCAGGCAGAGTCCTGCTGAAACCTGCTTCGCCCGGTACAGGAGTGATAGCCGGCGGTCCGGTGAGAGCAGTCCTGGAGCTGGCCGGTATTCGCGATATTCTCACGAAATCGTTGGGATCTGCCAATCCGTTCAACGTTGTTCGCGCCACAGAACAGGGACTCAAATCCCTGACCACGGCGGAAGAAGTAGCGAAGCGCCGAGGAAGATCTGTGGAGGATATACTTGGCTAGGGGGGTGTGGCAGATGTTAGGAAACGATAATGCCAAAGATAATCAGGAGACAAAAGGGATGCTTAAGATCACACTGAAACGAAGCACAATAGGCAGACCGAAGGACCAGAAGGCGACTGTCAGAGCGCTTGGGCTTAGGAAGCTCAATCAATCTCGTTGTCTTCCTGATAACCCTGCTGTTAGAGGGATGATTGGGAAAGTTGCCCATCTGGTGGATGCGGAAGAAGTCACGGAATAGGAGGTGGCTCCATTGAGACTTGAGCGACTGTCCCCGCCGGAAGGCGCCAAACGAGCTCAAAGACGGGTCGGTAGAGGTATCGGGAGCGGCCGTGGCAAAACTTCAGGCCGGGGTCACAAGGGACAAAGAGCCAGGTCCGGTGGGACCAAAGGCCCCATGTTTGAAGGGGGCCAGATGCCTTTAGTCAGGCGTATACCGAAGCGAGGATTTACCAATCCTTTTAAGATTAGATTTGTTCCTGTCAATTTGCGGGATCTGGAGATGTTTGAAGAGGACGCGGTGATTACCCCTGAGACACTTCAAGCATCCGGAATAATCAAACGGGCCCGCGACCGTGTAAAAATCCTGGGCGAAGGCGAAATAAGTAAACCGCTTACCGTCAGAGCCCATGCATTCAGCCGATCTGCGGTGGAGAAGATTGAACAAGCAGGCGGCAAAGTCGAGGTGATATAGGTTGCTAGGAGCACTTGCCAGCGCCTTCAGGATCCCGGAACTCAGGAAGAAGATTCTTTATACTATAGGGCTGCTTGCCGTTTATCGTGTGGCATCGTTTATCCCTGTTCCCGGGGTGGACGTTGCCCAACTCGTGCAGGTTTTCGGAGAGGCCGGGCTTTTTCAGTTTCTGGATTTGTTCGCAGGCGGAGCACTCATGAGATTCACAGTCTTTGCAATGGGTGTAGGGCCGTACATCACCTCGTCCATTGTTATGCAGTTGTTGCAGGTAGTGATACCCAGTCTTGAAGAGATGGCTAAGTCGGGAGTGGAAGGCAGACGGAAGCTATCGCAGTGGACGAGATACGGCGCGGTGATCCTTGCAGTCATCCAAGGTACAGCCATCACGTTTGGTATACGGGGAGCGCTCAACGATACAAGCGCCATGTCAGTGCTCCTTATTATCACAACGTTGACTGCAGGCACAGCTTTCTTGATGTGGCTGGGGGAGAAGATTTCCGAAAACGGAATAGGAAACGGAATATCCCTTATCATCTTTACGGGTATTATCGCCAGGTTGCCTGTAACGTTCCGCAGCCTGATTGCCAGTGTGGGCCAGGGTGGAGTCGGCATAGTCAGTGCATTGCTGTATGTCGTTGTCAGCCTGATATCGATAGTCGGAGTAATCATGATTACTCTGGCAAGCCGTAGAATTCCCGTGCAATACGCTAAGCGTGTTGTGGGTCGAAAGGTCTATGGGGGGCAGAGCACGCACATACCCCTTAGTGTGAACCAGGCCGGAGTGATTCCTGTGATTTTTGCTTCATCACTTCTGGCGTTCCCTGCTACCATAGCACAGTTTGTGCCTAAACTGGCTTTTATGTCTGATTGGCTGCGGGGCGAGAGTGTTTCGTATATGATTGTCTACTCGTTGCTGATTATAGGTTTCACGTACTTCTACACTGCCATGACATTTAATGTTGCGGACGTGTCCAACAATCTGAAGAAGTACGGAGGTTTCATACCGGGTATTCGGCCGGGGAGGCCTACTGTGGAATACTTGGAGCGCATATTGTCAAGGCTCACTTTTGTCGGCGGGTTGTTCCTCGCTGCAGTAGCCATATTGCCCAATATCATGACCGGTGTTACCAAGCTTAGCGGAGTCAGTTTCGGCGGAACCGCCCTCCTTATCATGGTGGGGGTTGCGCTCGATACTATGAAGCAAATAGAAGCGCAGCTCTTGATGAGGCAATATGAAGGCTTCATGAAGTAGGGGGAGGAAAGATATGCGTCTTGTTCTTCTGGGCCCTCCCGGGGTCGGAAAAGGCACTCAGGCAGTGAGACTCAGTAAGCGTCTTGGCGTGCCGCACATATCCACAGGGGATATGTTTCGAGAAGCGTTGGCCAAGAAAACGGCATTGGGTCTTTCAGCGAAGGAGTATATGGATTCCGGAAAGCTTGTTCCCAACGAGATTACCATCGGGCTTGTCAGGGATAGGCTGGAGAACCCTGATTGCAGCCGAGGGTTCATTCTTGACGGATTCCCGCGAGACGTGGCTCAGGCTGAAGCCTTAAAGAAGATCCTAAAGAGCCTCGGCGTGTCACTGGATGCGGCTGTCTACATCGACGCCGGGCCCGACATTGTTGTGAAGCGCATTACAGGCCGGCGNNTCAGCGGGTGGATGACAGGGAAGATACTGTGCGCGAGCGGCTCAAGGTATATAAGGCTTTGACAGAACCTGTAGTTGACTATTATGAGGGTGTTGGTATCCTCCGAACGGTCAATGGCGAAGAGGACGCAAATGAAGTTCTCGCTGCGATTATCTCGATGATTTAAGGAAGGCAATAATGTTGAGAAAAATAACTCCGTTGGTTATTTGCAAAAGCCCTGAGGAAATTGATATTATGAAAAGGTCAGGCGCGATATTGGCAGAGCTTCTCGAGAAGCTGCGTGGATTCATAAAGCCCGGGATTAGCACTTTGGATATTGACAAATTCGCTGAAGAGTTCATTATGAGCCGAGGGGCAAATCCGTCGTTTAAAGGGCTATATGGTTTTCCGGCCAGTGCGTGCGTGTCTATTAATGAGGAGGTTGTCCACGGCATTCCCGGTAACAGGAAACTGGCTGAAGGGGATATAGTCAGTATTGATGTAGGCGCGGAAGTCCAGGGGTTTCACTGTGACAGTGCAGCGACTTTCCCTGTGGGCACGATTTCCGGGGAAGCTCTGGAACTCATGAGAACGACTGAGGAATCTCTTTACCGCGGCATTGAGCAAGCACGGATTGGCCTTCGCATAGCTGATGTATCCAGAGCGATACAGAGCTATGCGGAGTCGAAAGGGTTTTCCATTATCAAGGCGCTGTCAGGGCACGGAGTAGGGCGCAAACTCCATGAAGAGCCTGCAATTCCCAACTTTGTGATTCGTGGTGAACCCGGGCCTATGCTGGCTGAAGGAATGACACTGGCTATAGAACCCATGGTAAACGCCGGTGGGCCCGATGTGAAGACCCTTAAGGATAACTGGACGGTAGTTACCTGTGACGGTTCGTTGTCAGCCCATTTCGAGCATACGGTTGCTGTGACCCGGGACGGCCCGGTGATACTCACTGCTCTCTAGTTAGGAGGACAGTTGAGGATGGAACCAGAATTGGGACAATTGGTAGTGTCTGCGGCAGGTAGGGACAGAGGCAGGTATTATATAGTTGCGCGAATTCTTGACGATACTACAGTCGCAGTTACTGACGGAGCTTACAGGCCGGTTTCGAATCCTAAGAAGAAAAACGTTAGGCATCTCATGATGACACGGACCGTAAACAGCTCCCTTAGAGAGAAACTCCTCCGGGGAATAGGCATAACTAATGAGGAGGTATGTGAAGCTTTGAAGATAAGCAGCAAAGCCAGGCCAGAAAGGACGGACTGTTCCAATGGGTAGAAAGGACGCGATAGAGGTAGAGGGAACCGTCATTGAGGCGTTGCCCAATGCAATGTTTAGGGTAGAGTTGGAAAATGGGCATAGGGTTCTCGCTCACGTGTCCGGGAAAATGCGTATGCATTTTATTAGGATCTTACCCGGGGACAAGGTAACAATGGAGTTATCCCCATATGACCTGTCGAGAGGCAGGATAACATATCGGTTTAAGTAGGCGGAAGCTGTTTTCCCATTGCTGTGGCGCAATGTAGCGCCGGGAGGTTTTTTTATGAAGGTTAGGCCATCTGTGAAGAAGATCTGTGATAAATGCAAGATAATCAAGCGTAAGGGCACCGTAATGGTGATTTGTGAAAACCCCAAACATAAGCAACGTCAGGGTTAGGGTGGAGGTGAAGCGCGCAAATGGCTAGAATTGCAGGAGTTGACCTCCCAAGGGATAAGAGAATTGAGGTAGCTCTAACCTATATCTATGGTATAGGCCAATCCACTGCGAGGGCAATTGTGGAAAGCACAGGGGTGGATCCCTATACGAGAGTCAGGGATCTCACCGAGGACGAGATAACACGCCTTAGGGAGGTTATCGATAGAGATTACAAGGTGGAAGGCGAGCTCCGCGCGGAGCAGGCTTCTCACGTCAAGAGGCTGATTGACATCGGTTCCTACCGCGGACTGCGTCATCGTAGAGGCGTGCCTGTCAGAGGCCAGCGTACTCGCACTAATGCCAGGACGAGAAAAGGCCCTAAGAAGACGGTTGGTGCTCGCAGGGCAAGGTCTTAGGCAGGCGTGTCGGTGATAGGCAGCCCTCACAGAGTAGGGCAGGAGCCGTAAAACAACGAAAAGGCCAGAAGTGGTAGCGAGAAAGGGGAGCGCCGAGTGTGGCTAAAAGGCGAACAACAAGGCTGAGAAGGCGTGAAAGAAAGAATATAGAGAGCGGTGTCGCCCACATTCGCTCAACGTTTAACAATACGATAATTACAATAACCGACCCTCATGGCGCAGTGGTGTCCTGGGCAAGCGCAGGCACTTCAGGGTTCAAAGGGTCAAGGAAGGGGACTCCGTTCGCTGCGCAAATGGCAGCGGAAACTGCTGCGAGGACCGCAATGGATCACGGAATGCGTCAGATAGAGGTCCTGGTAAAAGGCCCCGGTTCGGGGAGAGAAGCAGCCATTCGAGCACTCCAGGCTGCAGGACTCGAAGTGAATATGATACGTGATGTCACTCCGATTCCTCACAACGGGTGCAGGCCGCCTAAACGCAGGCGAGTGTAGTCTAAAGAAGACTCCATTTGGAGGTGGAAACTTACATGGCAAGGTATACCGGCCCAGTTTGCAGGCAGTGCCGTCGCGAAGGGCTCAAACTATATCTTAAGGGTGACAGATGCTATACTGAAAAATGCGCAGTGGACAAAAGATCGTACCCTCCCGGTGAGCACGGGACAGGTCGCAAGAAGGCTTCAGAATATGCCCTGCAGTTGCGTGAGAAGCAGAAGCTGCGTCGCACTTACGGCGTGCTTGAGAGGCAGTTCGAAAGGTACTTCAATATGGCGGCCAGAGCTCGTGGCATGATTACCGGTGAAGCGCTCCTTCAGATCCTTGAGTCCAGACTTGATAATATTGTGTACAGGATTGGTTTTGCCTCGTCAAGGCCGGAGGCGCGTCAATTAGTTATGCATGGACACATTGCGGTTAACGGGCATAAGGTTGATATCCCTTCTTATTTGGTAAAAGCCGGTGATGTCTTGGGAGTCCGTGAGAAAAGCCGTGAGCTGGTTCCGTTTAGGAAGGCTCTGGAGACAGCAGGGGACCGCACCATTCCTGAATGGCTGTCTCTTCACGAAGACGGTCTTACTGCCACAGTAGTCAATCTGCCGTCGCGAGAACAGATTGACGTTCCGGTGCAGGAACATATGGTGGTTGAGCTCTACTCAAGGTGATCTGTGTGGATTTGGTCTGTGTACTATGTGTATCAGATACCGACTGCAGGGACCAGGAGGGAGACCTATATGATTGAAATTGAGAAGCCCAGAGTTGAGTGTGAAGAGCTCACGGAGACCTACGGAAAGTTCGTGGTGGAACCCCTCGAGCGGGGCTACGGGGTGACTTTAGGAAATTCCTTGCGTAGGGTATTGCTATCTTCTCTGCCGGGGGCTGCTGTTGCTTCCGTGAAGATAGAAGGAGTTCTCCACGAGTTCTCGGTAATACCCGGGGTTGTCGAGGATACAATTGACATAATCCTGAACATTAAGGAACTCCTGGTTAAGTTACATGCCGATGAACCCAAAACCCTCCGTATTGAGGCGGAAGGTGAGGCCGAGGTAAAAGCTGCCGACATTATTGCCGATGCTGATGTGGAGATCCTAAATCCTGATCTGCACATAGCTACCCTTGACAAAGACGGCAGGCTTTATATGGAAATCGTCGTGGAGAAGGGCAGAGGGTACTTGCCCGCTGACAGGCGCAGGCTAGAGCCGATTATCGGTATCATACCCGTGGACTCTATTTTCACACCTGTGAAGAGAGTGAACTACGTCGTGGAGAACACCCGTGTCGGACAGGTGACTGACTACGACAGATTGATCCTTGAAGCCTGGACTGACGGAAGCATATCTCCTAAAGAAGCCGTAAGCCTGTCAGCCAGGATACTCACCAGTCATCTTCAACTGTTCACAGGCCTCACAGAGGCGGTTCAGGATGTGGAGATAATGGTGGACAAGGCAGAGGACACCAAGGACAAGGTGCTTGACCTGCCCATCGAGGAGCTGGATCTGTCGGTGCGCTCCTATAATTGCTTGAAGCGAGCAGGTATCAATACCGTGGAAGAACTCATTAAGAAAACAGAAGAAGATATGATGAAAGTACGAAACCTTGGCAAGAAATCACTGGACGAAGTAAAGTCTAAACTGGACGAACTTGGGCTTGCCCTCCGTCCGTCAGACGATCAGGAGTAAAGGTGTCAAGGGATTTTGGGGGGATTAGGCAGTGAATCGCGGAAAACTGGGACGAACCGGCGCGCATAGGAGAGCCATGTTCCGAAATTCTGTAACCTCGCTTTTCGAGCATGAGAAGATCCGTACCACTGAGGGCAAGGCAAAGCACATCAAACCTGAAGCAGAAAAGCTCATAACCTTGGCAAAGCGGGGAGATCTGCACGCACGCAGACTGGTAGAGGCCTATGTTATTGACCCTAAGGTCGCAAAGAAGCTGTTTGATGATATAGCCCCTCGGTACAAAGAACGCGACGGTGGCTATGTGCGCATCGTCAAGCTCGGGGAACGCCGCGGTGACGGCGCGCCTGAGGTGATAATGGAACTGGTATGAGAATGCGCTTTTCGCATTCCGGACTATAGCCTCTTTCAGGAACCTGGCATGAGTGCGCTGCTGCGCACTTTTTGCGGGTTATAGGAGGTTTCGAGGTTGAATCGAGCCGTCGGCAAGATTATAGAAGTAGAGAATCTGACTTATTCATACAGCCTGGACCGAGAAGCGGAAACGAGGGCTTTGGACGGGATTAACCTTTCGATCGCACCTGGTGAGTTTGTAGTAATCATCGGACGTAACGGGTCAGGCAAATCAACATTGGCTAAGCACTTCAACGCCTTGTTTCTTCCTGTCTCGGGCACGGTCCGCATAAACGGAATGGATACGCAGGATCCCCGGCATCTGTGGAGGATTCGGCAGACTGTCGGTATGGTCTTTCAGAATCCGGATAACCAGATAGTCTCTACAACCGTTGAAGAAGACGTTGCATTTGGCCCTGAGAATCTGGGGATTTCGCCTGATGAGATTCGAAGGAGAGTTGATTTGGCTTTGGAATGGGTGGGTATGTCGGAGTATATGCGCCATGCCCCTCATCTTCTGTCCGGCGGGCAGAAGCAGCGTGTGGCTATAGCCGGTGTCCTTGCAATGCGTCCTAAGTGCATTGTCCTTGACGAACCTACTGCCATGCTTGATCCTTCAGGCAGGCGGGAGGTTCTCGATACGGTAAAGCGGCTTAACAAGGAAGACGGTATCACAGTTGTCCTTATTACTCATTTCATGAATGAGGCTGCACTCGGCGACAGGGTAGTGGTGATGGATGCGGGAAAGATTGTCATGGATGATGTCCCAAGGAAGGTTTTTAGCCAGGTAGAAGTCATAAGACGACTTCATCTCGATGTTCCCCAGGTAACACGGCTGGCGTATGAGTTGGGCAAGTGTGGGGTTTCCGTTCCTCAGGATGTGTTGACAGTAGAGGAATTTGCAGATGCGCTGTGCGGGTGTTATTTCAAGAGCGCTGTAGCTTCATGTGGGGAGTGAGTACGATACTGTGTCTATCCGGGTAGAAAACCTGAGCCACACGTATAATCCGGGCACTCCGTTTGAGCGGTGCGCTGTTGACAACGTCACCCTTGAGATAAAGGACGGGGAATTCGTCGCGATAGTCGGAGAGACCGGTTCAGGAAAGTCCACCTTGATTCAGCATTTCAACGGTTTGCTCAAGCCTACGCAAGGCCGGGTATTCGTTGACGAAGTGGATATTTGGGGGAAAGGCGTACATCTTAAGTCAATACGGCAGAAGGTCGGCCTTGTATTTCAGTACCCTGAGCACCAGCTTTTCGAAGAGACTGTCTTCAAAGATATCGCGTTCGGGCCGCGTAATATCGGTCTTCCCGATGATGAAGTCGAACGACGAGTGCAACAGGGCCTGAAGATGGTAGGGCTGGATTATAAGGTTCTGCGTGACAGGTCTCCATTTGAACTTTCCGGCGGGGAGAAGAGGCGTGTGGCAATGGCAGGGGTCATTGCTATGCAGCCGGCTGTGATTGTCCTGGATGAACCTGCATCGGGTCTGGATCCTCGCGGCCGGGACCAGGTATTGGCTGAGATTCAAGAGTTGCACGAGGAGTTTGGTTTCACTGTTGTTCTTGTTTCTCACAGTATGGAAGATGTAGCCAAACTTGCCCGGAGAGTTGTGGTTCTTCATAGGGCGAAGCTGATTGCAGACGGGCCTGCCAGGGATGTGTTTGGCATGGAGGATGTCTTGGGCCGGGCCGGCCTCGAGGCGCCACAAGTAACCAGGCTTATGCAGGAACTCGCCAGGCGAAACATGAAGGTGAGGACTGATATCCTCACTGTGGACGAGGCAAAACGGGAGATACTGCGAGTCCTCGGGGGTGAAGGCCGTGTTTCGTAATATCACGCTTGGTCAGTACATGCCTGGGACTTCGTTTGTGCATAGACTTGACCCAAGGGTAAAGATCCTCTTGACCTTTGTTGTCATCACCATTTTGTTCATGGTGGACACGTTGATAGGGTACAGCCTTGTTTTCCTGTTTATACTAGGTGTCATACTCGTGGCGCGCCTTCCTTTCAAGTTCGTATTGTACGGAATAAGGCCGCTCTTGTTTATCCTTGTGCTAACTTTCGGGCTTCATCTTTTCATGAATGAAGGACGTACCCTGTTTTCCGTAGGCCCGCTGGTTGCTACGTATGAAGGCGCATTCAGAGGTTTCACAATGGCTTTTCGCCTTGTGCTCTTGGTCCTTGGCACTTCAATTCTTACCCTGACTACGTCCCCCATAGAATTGACTGACGGATTGGAGAACCTTCTGTCGCCAATGAAACGTGTTGGGATCCCTGCCCATGAGCTTGCTATGATGATGACGATAGCCCTTAGGTTCATTCCTACTTTGCTGGAAGAGACAGAGAAAATCATGAAGGCCCAGATGGCTCGAGGCGCGGATTTTGAGACAGGAAATGCACTGCAGAGGGCAAAAAGCTTGATTCCACTCCTGGTGCCTCTCTTCGTGAACGCTTTCCGGCGTGCTGATGAGCTTGCCATGGCAATGGAAGCCAGGTGTTATCGAGGCGGCGAGGGACGCACCAGGATGAAGCAGATGAAGCTTACCACACGCGATGTGCTGGCCGGTGTGGTAGTGACTGCGGGAATGGTGGTTCTGGCCGTATATCTGTGAGATGCCGTATGCTAAGCAGATCACCATGAGACCGTTGATGTCTCCTATATTATTTCACCGCAGCTCGCTTGAATCGCAGAAATCGGTTGCCGTCTTCGACGGAATTGGCAGTTACAGGACAAGTTCAACAGTCTCCACCATAAGTAGTCGCCGGCTCCGGAAGATGTACGTGCCGTGTGAGGTTGCCGGTGTTGCACTAAGGGGACGGCGCCCCAAGCGGGTTGCCTTGACAAAATCCGGCCCGTAGGCCGTTGGCCGGATTCTAACACCCCTCGTTGCAATCATCAGCCTCAGAAAACGTACGTACCGTGCGGGGCCACCCAAGACAATCGGAAAACGAGTGAAGACCAATGGACTCATACTCAGTGACGTGACATGAGCTACGTGGGGCGCAGGCGGACAAGACTGCGGAACTTCGGGGATCCGGGGTATGAAACCATGGGGAAAAGCCCGGAGCGGCAACAAGCTATGACAGCGATCAAACGCAGATAGGCGGTTTGGTAATGAAAGCCGGCAATGTGGACGCCACCGGGCGTGACAATGATAAAAAGCGTATAGGCAGTGTGATAACGAAGACCGGCAACGCGGACGCCACCGGGCATGGTAACGATCAAAGGCCTGTAGACGCCGGGGTAATTAGGACCGGGCATGCAGATGGCCCGCGGAACATAAAACTGGTTTTAGAATACGACGGAACCCGGTACTGCGGTTTTCAACGTCAGAAGGATCTCCCCACTATCCAGGCTACATTAGAGGCTGCTATCGCAACTATTACGAAAACTTACTCTCATGTGACAGCATCAGGGCGCACCGATGCCGGCGTTCATGCTTTGGCGCAGGTGGTCAATTTTAGGACACGTGCCAGAATTCCTGTGGAGAAGTTTGTGCCTGCTTTAAACAGCGTGCTGCCTGAAGATATCCGCGTCCTGTGTTCCGAGGAGGCCCCCCGGAGGTTTCACGCCAGGTATGATGCGCTTTGGAAAACCTATGAGTATTCCATCGACACAAGGCCTGTACAGTCAGTGTTTACACGCAACTTCGCTTACCACTTGAGCATTCCGCTGAACCCGGAAGAAATGAAGCAAGCTGCCAGGTTCTTAGTAGGCGTTCATGACTTCCGCTCATTCGTATCTTCAGGCGGGAGTGCAAAGACATTCACGCGTAATGTCAGGAGACTTGAAATCATATCCTGTGATGACCCTATCCTCAGAATTCGGATTGAGGCTGACGGCTTTCTATACAACATGGTAAGGACAATAGTGGGAACCCTTCTTGAGGTCGGACTCGGAAAGATTTCGGCTGAAGATGTGAAGTATATAAGAGATGCAGGAGACAGAAGGCTTGCAGGTCCCACAGCGCCTGCATGCGGCCTCTGTCTCATTGAGGTTGACTATGGCGATTGAGTGATTGGTAGTGTAAAGTTCGGGAAAGTTCTGATCATCTTGACACTCAGATACGGCTGTATTAGAATAGCTCGTGGGGCTTGATGCCCGTATTTACTTTATTGATGCGCGAAGATTTCACGAGGGGGATATCATGATGGCTCGTGGCGGACTAAGTCCCCAAGGCACTGAGGGCGAATGGTACATTGTCGATGCTGAGGGAAAGACCCT
>MTKW01019845.1_pt1 | contig 19765 bp, 15 predicted proteins | sample 1042761 | NCBI WGS metagenome assembly MTKW01 (sample SAMN06205366, study PRJNA360243) | anaerobic digester metagenome | biome: Wastewater treatment plant; feature: Anaerobic digester sludge; material: sludge; isolation source: anaerobic digester fed with sludge from wastewater treatment plant ... | reverse complement strand
GATAAGATGAAACCTGGTGGATATTCCTTTACCGAGCTGGCTGATTTTGTACAAACTATTGCTTCAGATCACCCCAGTATCCTCATCGTGATGAACACGAAAAATGGAGTCAAAAGGTTGTTCGATGAGATTAGCGCCTTAAAGTGCGAGCATGAAATTGTTTATTTGACGACATATTTATGTGCAGCTCATCGACGTCACATTATTAGTGAATTGAAGGCGAAGCTCGAAGCCGGCAAGAAAGTCATTATTGTGAGTACCAATCTTGTTGAGTGCGGTGTTGATATTAGCGTTGACGTAGTGATCCGTAATGTGGCCGGTTTGGCATCCATCGTGCAAAGCAGCGGACGCGGTAATCGTCACGGTAAGGTTGAAAAATCAGTCACATACATAGTCAATGTCGATGAAAGCATCGGTAGTTTAGAGGACTTGAGAATTGGGCAAAGATGCTTGCAAGATCTTTTATTCGATTATGCCGCTAAACCTTCAGCGTTTAATAATTCTCTGCTTTCTCAAGAGGCAAATGACACATATTTTGATTATTTCATGAATGATCCCAAAGTCAGATCAAAACTTGGATTCACGGTCAAAGTGGATGGCCTGAGGCAAACGCTTGATTTACATCAACTGGTTTTTGAGATGCTGCCTGAGTTGCGACGACAAGTACAAAAGCATGAATACTTTATCAGTATTCCGTTCCGTTTTATTGCGGATCATTTTGTCGTCATAGAGGATCTGACGCACACTATTGTCGTTCCATACGATGAAAATGCCAATCAGTGTATTTCCACAATATTAAGTGACGACTTCACATTGAAAGAGAAAAGACGCATGTTAACGAAAATTCAAAGCTACTGCGTCAACGTCTATGATTCGGATTTGCGCAGGTTCATTGGGGATAACAAATTGATTAAAGTGCCAGACATGGAAAATGTGTATGCGCTAAAAAATGGCGCGTACTCGCAGACGCTGGGCATCCTTGAAAGAGGGGTGATGGATCTGGCGGTGATGTAAGAAATGGCTACGCCAAATCAATTTGGGTAGCCAAATCTCATACGAACAATAATTATTTTCAATCCACGCACACATTGGGTTTATCAACGTGAGGGCAACATAGTTTACCAAATATTCGAATGTGTTGACAGAAGAAAAAAAGTAGCTTAATATACTAACAAGAATTAGAAAGAGTAAGGAGGATCAGTAGATGAAATGATTCAATCACAACATTTGCAGGGTAAGTACGAAAATAAAATCTCGTACAAGTTAAGTGGTCGTTATGCATTATTCTCTGACATCGCACTTCGCGTAGGCGGAGAGAAGACGACTATCATGGTTCCGACATACCAAGCATTGAAAGGTATTACGGAGTCATGCTATTGGAAGCCGTGTCTTACATGGGTAATTGATCGAGTGAAAATATTGAAGCCGATTCTAACAGAGACCAAGGGGATACGTCCAATAAAATATGGAGGAGGTAATGATCTTTCTTACTACACTTATCTGAAAGATGTGGCGTATCTAGTAGAAGCACACTTTGAGTTTAATCAAAATCGTCCGGATCTAAAGGACGACTGGAATGAACACAAACATTATCAGATTGCCAAGCGTAGCCTGAAGCGTGGAGGGAGAAGAGACATTTTCCTTGGAACTAGAGAGTGTCAAGGATACGTTGAGCCGGCAACATTCGATTCAGAAGAAGGTTATTACTCGGGTATTATGGAGCTTGGTTTTCAGTATCATTCTTTAGTCTTCCCAGATGAATCCCCTGATGGGAATCGATACATAAAATTCTGGCGTCCCAAAATGGTGGACAGTGTTATCGAATTCTGTCGTCCGGAAGAGTGCCCTGTCGATCGATTGCTGCCTGGTGGCTCCATAAAAACGTTCAATGTTGGAGCAGATTATGCAGCGGTTGACGCTGAAGCTTTAGAGGTATTGTCATGAGTTGGCTAAATCTTTTGCAGACAACTTATGTCAATGCGTACGGAAGTCCAGATGCGAGTAGAGAAGAAAATCAATTGCTACCCGTGTCGCATACGACCCAGTTAGCCAATATTGAGATCACACTCGATTTAGATGGCAGTTTTGTGGATGCTCGTGTGCTTCTAGATGAAGAACGTACAACCTTGATCCCATGCACGGAAGATTCAGCCGCGCGTGTTGGGCCAGGAGCGAAGTTGAGACCTCACGCACTACACGACAAGCTTCAGTATGTGGCTGGTGATTACATGTCTTTTGGCGGAGCTAAGGGAAGAGAGAGTCATGAACAGTACATTAAACAACTTGAATCATGGCTTCAATTCTCAGACTACAATCCTTATTTGAACGCGGTTTTTGATTATGTGAGAAAAGGCCAACTGGTTGAAGATTTGGTCAACGCGAATATATTGCATGTTGATGATTCTGGGGATTTGATTGAAAAGTGGGATGATGAACTGGGTAGAGAAAAGCCCGACATATTTTCTTCAAGTGTAGCAGTACAGTCGGATGCTTTTGTTCGGTTCCGAATTCGTGATAGAGATGGTAGATCGCGAATGAACTTTTGGGAGAATGAAGAGATCATTAATAGTTTTATTGACTTCTTTGCTTCCACGCAGGGTAAGCCGGCTTTGGACTATGTCACTGGCGAGATCATGGCGTGTGCGAACGTTCACCCCAAGAAGATCAGGCATTCAGGTGATGGCGCGAAGTTGTTATCTTCAAATGATAAAACCGGGTTTACTTTCAGAGGACGTTTTGAGTCTGCCGAGGAGGCGGTTCAGATTGGATATCGGCCATCTCAAGAAGCACACAATGCTCTTATCTGGCTGATTAGAAAACAGGGCACGAAAGTTGGAGACAGAGTTTTTCTGACGTTTGGTACCACCGACCCCGTGTTGCCAGATCCGACTGGAAGTTCAGCTGAAGTTGAAGAATTAGCAGATTCAGTCTTTGATGAATTATTTGGTGAAGCTGGTTCTAATAGCGGTTCTGAATTCAGTAGTGAACAGTTTTTTGCTTCTAGATTCAACCTTGCCTTAAATGGCTACAAACAAAATGTCGAAGAACATTGCCAAATAGCGGTGATGGCTCTTGATGCGGCGACGCCAGGTCGAATGGCGATGACTTTCTTCAGAGAGTATTTACCAAATGAACAGGATGATTTCTTCGAGAGCCTTGGAGCNNTGCCTTGGAGCTTGGCACGAGCGTTTAGCTTGGCAAAATTTTTCATACAGCAGGAAGCTTGAGAAGACAATCCGCTTTTTCGGGGCACCGTCACTTCGAGACATTGCGCTGGCGGCTTTCGGCGTTCAAAGAGGCGATTTTCTGGATTTGGAACCCAAAGTGGTTGCGGCAACCATGCAGCGATTGTTTCCAAATGTACTCAACCAGCATTTGCGAATCCCACATGACATTGTCATAGGAGCGTACAGAAACGCTTGTCGTCCGCAGGCCTTTAGCGAGTTCAACTGGGCTAAGGTGCGGGGTGTTGCTTGTTCGCTAATAAAAGCAGAGAGATATCAACTTTATAAGGAGAATTGGACTATGGATGTAAATCGAGACTCTAACGATCTTTACTACAACTTGGGGAGATTGTTAGCGGTATTGGACACAATTGAAGCAGATGCTATGTACGATGCGGATAGCAAGCGACCAACGAGTTCGCAACGATTGTTCAGTAAATTTGCAGATCACCCGAATAATACGCTGGGCATTATTGCAAAACAGCTGGTTCCTTATCGCATGCGTTTGGGTGCTAGAGGGGCGAAGCTCTATGCAATGGAGCAGGAAATTGCTGCGAAAATTGACCCCGAAGCACTCGTATCTGTTCGTAATATGGATGGCCGCTTTTTGCTAGGTTTCGACTCACAAAAATACGCGATTATTCAAGATCGCATCAACGCTAAAAATGAAGCTAATAATAACGAAGATGCCGCGCAGGCGAAGAATTATGGAGGAGAAGAATAATGTCAGTACTCTCGAACAAAATTGATTATGTAGGTATCGTCACAGTCAAAAACGCAAACCCTAATGGTGATCCGTTGAATGGCAACAGACCACGCATCACCGATGACGGATTTGGAGAAATATCAGACGTATGTCTTAAACGAAAGATTCGCAATAGACTTATGGAGATGGGTGAAGCGATCTTCGTCCAATCAGATGACAACAAAGTGGATGACTACAGAAGCCTGCGTGAAAGAGCTGATGCCAATGATCAGCTAAAAGGAGCCGCGAAAGACAAGGATGCTTTTGCTAAGGCTGCATGTGAATCCTGGTTAGATGTACGTGCCTTTGGTCAGGTGTTTGCCTTTAAAGCCAAGACAAAAGGTGATGGTGTCTCTGTAGGCATTCGCGGTCCAGTTACTATTCAGTCTGCATTTTCGGTGGATCCTGTCAATTTGGAGAGTATTCAAATCACAAAAAGCGTGAATACTGAGACAGGAGATAAAAAAGGTGCCGATACAATGGGCATGAAGCATCGTGTGAGCTTCGGTGTCTATATCATTAAAGGTAGCATCAACGTTCAGCTGGCTGAAAAGACGGGATTCTCTGATGACGATGCAGATAAGGTGAAGAAGGCGCTCATCACACTCTTTGCCAATGATGCTTCTTCGGCAAGACCTGAAGGCAGTATGGATCTAAAGCGACTCTATTGGTTCCGCCATAACAGCAAGTTAGGGCAATACTCTCCCGCGACTGTTCACAACAGTGTTCAAGTGACGCTAAAGGATGGAGTTGATATACCGCGGGAATATGAAGACTATGTTGTAGAACTTGAGTCGCTTGAAGGACTCACACCTGAGATCTTTGAAGGGTATGCGAACTTATAGCGAAGACGAGTATCTCCCATTAAGCGGCATTCAGCACTTCGTTTTCTGCAAGCGACAATGGGCGCTGATCTGTATTGAGCAGATTTGGCTGGAAAACTATTTGACGATGGAAGGCCGAAACTTCCACGAGACAGCTCACAATGCGATGAAGACGGAGAACCGGGGTGATATTCTTATCACCCGCGGTCTCCCGATTCATTCTCCGCTTTTAGGGCTGTCCGGTATTTGTGATGTAGTGGAGTTTCACAAAGCTCCAGAAGGTGTCAAAATCCATGGTCGGAATGGTTTCTATACGGTTTTACCCATTGAATATAAGCGTGGCCGTGCGAAGGTCGGAGATGAGGATGTTCTCCAGGTCGTAGCTCAAAGTATGTGTTTAGAAGAAATGCTATATACAACGATAGGCAAAGCTTATTTGTTTTACGGTTCTACAAGGAGGCGCCATGAAATCGACATTGATGAAACAAAAAGGCATCAGGTAAATGATATTACTCGACAAATGCATGAAATGTGGGAGTCTCAGTTAACACCGAAGCCCATATATGAGAATAAATGTCATGCTTGCTCACTATTTAATGTTTGCTTGCCAAAGCTGAACAATAAGCCAGCCAGTGTAGAAAAGTATATGAATGGTTATATTGACATATGAAACAGTTGCTTAATACGCTTTACATAACCACCCCTGATTATTATCTTTCACTCGACGGTGAGACGGTAAAGGTTATCAATGATGGAACGACAGTGGGCCGCTTTCCGCTGCTTAACTTTGAGTCGATTGTCACGCATGGGTATACCGGTGTGAGTCCTAAGCTGTTGTCCGTATGTATGCAAAGAAACATTCCACTTTGCTTTATGAGTCGTACCGGGCGATTTCTCGGTAGAGCTAGTGGCGAAAATCGAGGAAATGTTCTATTGCGGAAAGAGCAGTATCGTATTTCGGATGATGTGAGACGCTCATTAAGATTTGGTAAACAGTTTGTCTATGCGAAGGTACACAATCTAAAGTGGATTATAGAACGAACGATTCGGGACCACCCATTGCAAGTCGATACCAAAAAACTGTCGGCAGTCAGTGGGCATTTGAGCAACAACTACAATCTGATTAAGGAAGCGTTGACTCTTGAAGAGTTAAGAGGAATTGAGGGCGAAACGGCCAAACTGTATTTCAGTTGCTTCAACGAGTTAATACTGAATCAGAAGGATGAGTTCATTTTTGAAGGCAGATCGAGGCGTCCACCTCTGGATAAGGTAAATGCCCTGCTTTCTTACCTCTACACTATCCTAGCTCACGATGTAGCCTCTGCGTTGGAAGCAGTAGGTCTAGATCCTTACGTTGGTTTTTTACATCGAGACCGTCCTGGAAGATTAAGTTTGGCATTAGATTTAATGGAAGAATTCCGCGGTATTTTAGTTGATCGAAGCGTCTTAACCGCAATAAACAAACTGGAGATAAACGCAAAACAATTGACAAAACGAGAGGATGGAGCTGTTGTCATGGACGATGATGCGAGGAAGAAAATTCTTGCCATCTGGCAAAGGCGAAAACAAGAAACGATGACACATCCATTCATCAAAGAGAAGATTCCTTGGGGAACAGCGCCTTATGTTCAGGCGCTTTTGTTGGCGAGAACACTACGTGGTGATCTAGATGATTACCCGCCGTTTTTGTATAGGATTTAAGCATGCTGGTACTTGTCACTTACGATATCAGTACCCTGACTGCTGAAGGCAGAAAGAGGCTCAGGAAGGTTGCCAAAGCATGTGAGAATTATGGATTACGGGTGCAACATTCAGTGTTTGAATGCCATCTTAACAGCATGCAGTACAAAGAGCTTCAGCGAAAGCTTGAGTCCATTATTGACGTTGGTGAGGATAGTGTGCGCTTTTACAACTTGGGAAAGTCATATGATCGAAAAACGATTCACATTGGAACGAAGGCCATACTTGACATGAATGAAGTGATAATTCTTTAGCAGACATCAATTTGTGCGAGTCTGAAGCGAACACATCAGATGTACTGCACTCGCACATGGAAATGCCGTAAAAATGACAATGTACCTTGAGAAATATGCTTTTTAAAGTGGTTTTTACAACTACTTACAGCATCATATAGAGTTTTGCACAGTTCTTCATAGTGAAATAATGATGACATTGTATAATGTTGCTGTCGCACCCCTCGTGGGTGCGTGGATTGAAATAATGCTCGCTCATTGATGGCTTATGACCTCCCGGAGTCGCACCCCTCGTGGGTGCGTGGATTGAAATCGAATTGGAAGAAAAAAAGAGCGAGATCGCTGAAGTCGCACCCCTCGTGGGTGCGTGGATTGAAATCCCAAAAACGGCACCATCAGCCCCTTGCGACCATCGTGTCGCACCCCTCGTGGGTGCGTGGATTGAAATGAAAGGTGACTGAAGCCAGGAAACCGTTTGAGATGGTCGCACCCCTCGTGGGTGCGTGGATTGAAATCTGCCACAGCATCCAGAATCGACTCGCGGTTCAGGTCGCACCCCTCGTGGGTGCGTGGATTGAAATGCCTGACGTAGAACACCCTTACCAAGGAGATAAGTTGTCGCACCCCTCGTGGGTGCGTGGATTGAAATTGTCTAACAATTGTTGCTTGTCGCTGATATCGTCGTCGCACCCCTCGTGGGTGCGTGGATTGAAATAAGATCAAGTATCTCGGCTATAAAGTTGATACGAGTCGCACCCCTCGTGGGTGCGTGGATTGAAATGAATCGACGGCGATTGCGAACCTGTTAAAAGACAGGTCGCACCCCTCGTGGGTGCGTGGATTGAAATAGCGCATCAGCAAGCCGCAACTCTTTAATACCGAGTCGCACCCCTCGTGGGTGCGTGGATTGAAATAGCGCTGGATGGCGAACTTCGGAAGATTGAGCGCGTCGCACCCCTCGTGGGTGCGTGGATTGAAATTTCCCACGTGTGCGTCAGAACGCCGGCGGTACCGTCGCACCCCTCGTGGGTGCGTGGATTGAAATACGTCTCCATATGTGACTATTGATAGCTTTCGCGGTCGCACCCCTCGTGGGTGCGTGGATTGAAATTCGATGGCCAGATTCCAGAAGGCATCTGGGTCGAGTCGCACCCCTCGTGGGTGCGTGGATTGAAATGTCTTGGTGACGATGGCTGTCACGCCTTGATGAGTCGCACCCCTCGTGGGTGCGTGGATTGAAATCGATATGGGTTAACGCCCAGACGTCCGTCGTCCGTCGCACCCCTCGTGGGTGCGTGGATTGAAATAGCACGGATGTGAATAACATCGTGAACCAGGCAGCCGTCGCACCCCTCGTGGGTGCGTGGATTGAAATCATGCGGCGGCCGTCGCCCATCTGCTCACTGGCGTCGCACCCCTCGTGGGTGCGTGGATTGAAATTGTTTAGCGAGAGCATGACGCCATCCGTATTGAAGTCGCACCCCTCGTGGGTGCGTGGATTGAAATATAGTTTTAGCGCGGTCTGTCTCATTGATGATATGTCGCACCCCTCGTGGGTGCGTGGATTGAAATACGCTGTATAGTGTACACGTACAGCCGAATAGCGTCGCACCCCTCGTGGGTGCGTGGATTGAAATCTTGCGCTTCAATACATACATACGGCTTAATGTTTGTCGCACCCCTCGTGGGTGCGTGGATTGAAATGATCCACATAATTTGGATATCATCGTCCCACCAAAGTCGCACCCCTCGTGGGTGCGTGGATTGAAATGAGTCCGTGCAATTGTAATAGGTGTACATGTCCACGTCGCACCCCTCGTGGGTGCGTGGATTGAAATCGTGAGTAGCACGTCTAGCCACTCCGGCGCGTGGTCGCACCCCTCGTGGGTGCGTGGATTGAAATTAGGTTGCGCATTTTATAAACCTCTCTGTCATATCGTCGCACCCCTCGTGGGTGCGTGGATTGAAATTTTAAAACTCGCATCTCCGAGATTCTGTTTCCAAAGGTCGCACCCCTCGTGGGTGCGTGGATTGAAATCATGTTTGCATAATCCGGTTCTGTGAGTAGCACGTCGCACCCCTCGTGGGTGCGTGGATTGAAATCGCATATTCCGACCACCAATATAATTTGACCTTGTCGCACCCCTCGTGGGTGCGTGGATTGAAATAATATGTCCGTTGTTGATAATTCGCCGTAGATATGTCGCACCCCTCGTGGGTGCGTGGATTGAAATTGTGTTGTGGAAAACGTCGTCCACGTGTAACGATCGTCGCACCCCTCGTGGGTGCGTGGATTGAAATGTAGGAGGTATAACACAATGACATGGATTGACAGTCGCACCCCTCGTGGGTGCGTGGATTGAAATCGCCCTCACCGGGCATTAAAAAACCGCCCAGGAGGCGTCGCACCCCTCGTGGGTGCGTGGATTGAAATTGTTTAGCGAGAGCATGACGCCATCCGTGTTGAAGTCGCACCCCTCGTGGGTGCGTGGATTGAAATCGGACACGATCAAGCCCATGATCATCAGCGTGTCCGTCGCACCCCTCGTGGGTGCGTGGATTGAAATGCCGGCTGACGGCGGAAAAAGACAAAGCATCCGAAGGTCGCACCCCTCGTGGGTGCGTGGATTGAAATACCTAGCGATCCGTCCAAGTATATAGCCGGATACCGTCGCACCCCTCGTGGGTGCGTGGATTGAAATAGTTTTGTATGGAACGAGAGTTTCGTGGAGACTTGTCGCACCCCTCGTGGGTGCGTGGATTGAAATATGCGCTTGTATGATGCTTTCTAATTCGTACGGTGTCGCACCCCTCGTGGGTGCGTGGATTGAAATCAAGTTGCGAAGCGTCTTAGCCACCTGCGAGTGCGTCGCACCCCTCGTGGGTGCGTGGATTGAAATCCATCGGATCGATACCGAACATTTTGCACAGGTACGTCGCACCCCTCGTGGGTGCGTGGATTGAAATAACGTGTCAAGGCGAATGAAACCTTGCTCGCAACGCGTCGCACCCCTCGTGGGTGCGTGGATTGAAATATTTCAGCTAGTTGTGCCTGCATGTTTTCAAGGTTGTCGCACCCCTCGTGGGTGCGTGGATTGAAATAATCCTTGCCGCGTTGCGGTCGTTGATTATTATGTCGTCGCACCCCTCGTGGGTGCGTGGATTGAAATCAGCCTCTTATCAGCGCCTACAATATAGTTAAAAGTCGCACCCCTCGTGGGTGCGTGGATTGAAATGTTGTAGAAAGGGATTGTGTAGAGATTGCCGTCGGTCGCACCCCTCGTGGGTGCGTGGATTGAAATCAGCCTTGAACCTCATTTGTTCGGTGAGGTCTAAGTCGCACCCCTCGTGGGTGCGTGGATTGAAATTACGTCTTTCAGGGCGCTTGCGATAGTGTCATAGTGTCGCACCCCTCGTGGGTGCGTGGATTGAAATAGGGCATATGTATACCATCCCGTCCGCGAATGCTGTCGCACCCCTCGTGGGTGCGTGGATTGAAATTGTTTTGCACTTGCCGATCTGTCTTAGTAGCCTCGTCGCACCCCTCGTGGGTGCGTGGATTGAAATGATCCTTGCCGCGTTGCGGTCGTTGATTATTATGTGTCGCACCCCTCGTGGGTGCGTGGATTGAAATAGTCAATTCTCAAATTCGTGAACTGTGAGACCGAGTCGCACCCCTCGTGGGTGCGTGGATTGAAATCTCTCGCAAGTCGAACCGTCCACTATGGGACGCGTCGCACCCCTCGTGGGTGCGTGGATTGAAATCGTTCCTGGGCAACACGACCGACGGGTCGTATGGATGTCGCACCCCTCGTGGGTGCGTGGATTGAAATATATCGCGCTCCATGATCTCTTCAAAACTCTCATAAGTCGCACCCCTCGTGGGTGCGTGGATTGAAATAAACGTGTTAACGTCAAAATAATGATGGTACACGGTCGCACCCCTCGTGGGTGCGTGGATTGAAATATCAACTTGTTGATATGACACGTCTTGCGCGTCAGTCGCACCCCTCGTGGGTGCGTGGATTGAAATCCCTTTAGTTTAAAACTCGTTCAAACGTGTTAACGTCGCACCCCTCGTGGGTGCGTGGATTGAAATTTTACTAACTCATTGATCGTCATGTTGCCCCCTAAGTCGCACCCCTCGTGGGTGCGTGGATTGAAATACGAACGCCGATAAAGTGCTAGGCACGTACAGCGATGTCGCACCCCTCGTGGGTGCGTGGATTGAAATGATTGTGTATAGCTCACCCTCGGTTAGGTGTTCAAGTCGCACCCCTCGTGGGTGCGTGGATTGAAATGATCTCGGTCACGAAGTAACCTAGAGCGTTTGCCAGTCGCACCCCTCGTGGGTGCGTGGATTGAAATGATTATCTTGATTCAGGCTGCCCGAGACCATAAGGTCGCACCCCTCGTGGGTGCGTGGATTGAAATAGGTTCGTGCCTGGCTCCGGATGTGGCACAAATTGTCGCACCCCTCGTGGGTGCGTGGATTGAAATGATTCATGGGCTGAGGTGGCCGCCGGCGCAGACACGGTCGCACCCCTCGTGGGTGCGTGGATTGAAATTTGGAGGTAAAGTATGGCTAAACATCTTCCTAACGTCGCACCCCTCGTGGGTGCGTGGATTGAAATCTAAAATTTTATGCATCGGCCGATTTTGTGGTCAGTCGCACCCCTCGTGGGTGCGTGGATTGAAATTGTATGCGGTACCAGCTGGGTTGCCAGATTACAGTCGCACCCCTCGTGGGTGCGTGGATTGAAATTCACCGATACCGAGGAAGACCTTCGACGGCGACGGTCGCACCCCTCGTGGGTGCGTGGATTGAAATTTGAAATAGGTGGTGATAGCACCGGCTTGGCGGCGTCGCACCCCTCGTGGGTGCGTGGATTGAAATAAAACGGCGAAATCCGGCTGCAGAAATACGCCAAGTCGCACCCCTCGTGGGTGCGTGGATTGAAATTGCGGTGTGCGGGAAAGAATGTCGTCGATGGCGTCCGTCGCACCCCTCGTGGGTGCGTGGATTGAAATTCGTTATGCGTTTGTCGTTGTTCTGAATGGCGACGTCGCACCCCTCGTGGGTGCGTGGATTGAAATAACTTAACACGTGTCAAGTATTAATCATGATTGAGTCGCACCCCTCGTGGGTGCGTGGATTGAAATAGCACCTGCATCACCGACTAAGCCGACCGTAGGCTGTCGCACCCCTCGTGGGTGCGTGGATTGAAATATGCGCAAGACTTTCCGAGGGCGTACAAGTACAAGCGTCGCACCCCTCGTGGGTGCGTGGATTGAAATTGTGTCCTTGTCCATATGCGCTGACGTGTTTTTGGTCGCACCCCTCGTGGGTGCGTGGATTGAAATTGTTTTGCACTTGCTGATCTGTCTTAGTAGCCTCAGTCGCACCCCTCGTGGGTGCGTGGATTGAAATACTTCATCCGAATACATCGCCCCGCCTGGAGCGAGTCGCACCCCTCGTGGGTGCGTGGATTGAAATATCTCCCAGCCTGATTAAGTTAGTGTCAATGCTGTCGCACCCCTCGTGGGTGCGTGGATTGAAATACCAGCGAGGGCTTGTATGGCGGACTTCTTACGCGTCGCACCCCTCGTGGGTGCGTGGATTGAAATAGGACGCCATACGTCCAAACCGGATCGCCGTTGTGTCGCACCCCTCGTGGGTGCGTGGATTGAAATACATAGGCCGCCCGACATAGGGCGGTCAACTTAGTCGCACCCCTCGTGGGTGCGTGGATTGAAATCCTATGACGCCTTTAAGAAAGAACTTGAAAAGGTGTCGCACCCCTCGTGGGTGCGTGGATTGAAATATCACTCAATTGATGGGGTTGTTCCCGAATCACTACAGTCGCACCCCTCGTGGGTGCGTGGATTGAAATGTCATGCTCGTATACGTCTGTATCGCCGCCGTGTGCAGTCGCACCCCTCGTGGGTGCGTGGATTGAAATTGTTGTGGCCATATATTGATCTGATAAAAGGTAGGCGCGTCGCACCCCTCGTGGGTGCGTGGATTGAAATCAATTCATACGGTTTATAGTCTCTCATGATAGCCCTGTCGCACCCCTCGTGGGTGCGTGGATTGAAATCTAAAAAGGCAAAAAGACGGCGAGATCACGGTCGGTCGCACCCCTCGTGGGTGCGTGGATTGAAATATCATCATGCCCGCTTTGGACGAAAACGACGAATCGTCGCACCCCTCGTGGGTGCGTGGATTGAAATGCCGCCGAGCAAGGCTGGGACGGCTGGGATCCCGAGTCGCACCCCTCGTGGGTGCGTGGATTGAAATTTGAAATAGGTGGTGACAGCACTGGTTTGGCTGCGTCGCACCCCTCGTGGGTGCGTGGATTGAAATATGGGCGAAATGCAGCTCGCAGTTGAAACAGGGTCGTCGCACCCCTCGTGGGTGCGTGGATTGAAATCCGAAGGCGTACAAGTACCGCCCTGAAAGTACACATGTCGCACCCCTCGTGGGTGCGTGGATTGAAATCCAACAGCCAGCTGGACGTAGAATATGATTTTAGCGTCGCACCCCTCGTGGGTGCGTGGATTGAAATCTCTTGCGCTTTAGCCAGTTTCTCGGCGTCCGTTGTCGCACCCCTCGTGGGTGCGTGGATTGAAATATATCCGACCGTGACGAGTACACGTGGGGCGAAGTCGCACCCCTCGTGGGTGCGTGGATTGAAATAGGCATCTTGAAGCCTTCACCGATTGACTTTTGCAGTCGCACCCCTCGTGGGTGCGTGGATTGAAATCATTCACCACCTCCTACGATTTGCTTAGCTTCCTCGTCGCACCCCTCGTGGGTGCGTGGATTGAAATTCAATCGCTTCGAGCTCTTTTAGCCTGGCAACAAGCGTCGCACCCCTCGTGGGTGCGTGGATTGAAATTTTACACTCGATAAAATCACCGAGTGCGTCGCGCGTCGCACCCCTCGTGGGTGCGTGGATTGAAATGCCTAGTGATCCATCAAGGTAAACGGCCGGATGCCGTCGCACCCCTCGTGGGTGCGTGGATTGAAATCACAGTCCGCGCATAGTCGCGCTAGGAGACCGCGCACGTCGCACCCCTCGTGGGTGCGTGGATTGAAATCCTTTAGTTTAGAATTCGCTCGAACGTGTTAACGTCGTCGCACCCCTCGTGGGTGCGTGGATTGAAATAAAATCTATCGGAGACCTTAACGAATACATGGCCGCGTCGCACCCCTCGTGGGTGCGTGGATTGAAATGAACCGAAATATATCGTTTACGTCTGTTTCGCTTAGTCGCACCCCTCGTGGGTGCGTGGATTGAAATGGTTGACGAATTGCTGTCAAAGATCGAGGGATTGGGGTCGCACCCCTCGTGGGTGCGTGGATTGAAATGACGAGATCGTCTACGGTGACGTGAGCAATCCCCCGTCGCACCCCTCGTGGGTGCGTGGATTGAAATTGACCGCCGAACTGAACCAAGACCAGACACAGACGTCGCACCCCTCGTGGGTGCGTGGATTGAAATGCATTTGCGAACATTCTCGCGGTTTGAAGCTACGTGTCGCACCCCTCGTGGGTGCGTGGATTGAAATTCCAAGTTAGACCTCACCGAACAAATGAGGTTCAAGTCGCACCCCTCGTGGGTGCGTGGATTGAAATATTGTTGCTTCCTTTCCTATGTACCGTGTTTTGCCGTCGCACCCCTCGTGGGTGCGTGGATTGAAATATGACTTTGCCAACACCCGGAGTCACGCCATTTATGTCGCACCCCTCGTGGGTGCGTGGATTGAAATAAGACGTCTGGCATCAGCTTCACGCTCCAAGTTATGTCGCACCCCTCGTGGGTGCGTGGATTGAAATAGGACAGGAAAGACACAGATCCTGAGTAATTGTCGTCGCACCCCTCGTGGGTGCGTGGATTGAAATATGAGTACGGTCTCGCGGTTCATGCTCTTTTCCTGTCGCACCCCTCGTGGGTGCGTGGATTGAAATGATAAACACAGCCCTCCCATCTGCAATCCGGACGCGTCGCACCCCTCGTGGGTGCGTGGATTGAAATCCTGTGACCAAACAAATCGCTGAACCCAGGTGCGGTCGCACCCCTCGTGGGTGCGTGGATTGAAATAGGTTCGGCATAGCAAGCCGCCCTAACAGTTTCCGTCGCACCCCTCGTGGGTGCGTGGATTGAAATATTAAAGTAATTGTCATCCACTCGGCCAGCGGCCAAGTCGCACCCCTCGTGGGTGCGTGGATTGAAATGTGTCGTAACCTAATGCCGTACTGCTGAGCGAATGGTCGCACCCCTCGTGGGTGCGTGGATTGAAATTGCTACCCCCAAAATATCAACGTCCATTGACCATGTCGCACCCCTCGTGGGTGCGTGGATTGAAATATCATGTTGCACAATACATATACTATATAATCGTGTCGCACCCCTCGTGGGTGCGTGGATTGAAATAAGACCATCGACGGTGACTGGCAGTCAGGCGTCGTTGTCGCACCCCTCGTGGGTGCGTGGATTGAAATTCATCGAGCGCGTCGTTGACGTAGTCCTCAATATCGTCGCACCCCTCGTGGGTGCGTGGATTGAAATCGGCCGTGGAGGGCTAACATGGAATGGAAAGACTATGTCGCACCCCTCGTGGGTGCGTGGATTGAAATAGAGCGCCAGCCGCATTATCTTGGAACGCCTTTGTCGCACCCCTCGTGGGTGCGTGGATTGAAATAGAGCGCCAGCCGCATTATCTTGGAACGCCTTTGTCGCACCCCTCGTGGGTGCGTGGATTGAAATAATATATACCGTGTAAAGCCACGCGCCGCCCGTCGTGTCGCACCCCTCGTGGGTGCGTGGATTGAAATGGTTAACATTGCGTTATCCCTCCACGGCCGCGATGTCGCACCCCTCGTGGGTGCGTGGATTGAAATTCCTTATATAAACGACATAGCGCCGTTGACAACGACGTCGCACCCCTCGTGGGTGCGTGGATTGAAATGTTGCCTGTGACGTAAACCTGTTTCTGCTGCAACGTCGCACCCCTCGTGGGTGCGTGGATTGAAATATTAACGGAAACCTGAATTGGTGGGAACGCATGCTGTCGCACCCCTCGTGGGTGCGTGGATTGAAATGGTATTGACTTTCTCGTGTTGCTTTACGTATGTCGTCGCACCCCTCGTGGGTGCGTGGATTGAAATAGAAGAGCTTCTCGGTCTTGACGGATCCGATGTCGTCGCACCCCTCGTGGGTGCGTGGATTGAAATATCATCGCATGGAATGACTTCATCTACTGCTCTGTGGGTCGCACCCCTCGTGGGTGCGTGGATTGAAATGATGCGCCACGTAGCACATCCCAAAGCTCCAGGTCGCACCCCTCGTGGGTGCGTGGATTGAAATAAATATGTTTCGGTCATCGCGGCCGATACTGACCGGGTCGCACCCCTCGTGGGTGCGTGGATTGAAATACGGTTCACGTGATCGTCAACAACCGCCCGACTTGTCGCACCCCTCGTGGGTGCGTGGATTGAAATGCTTTAATACATACATACGGCTTAATGTTTCGCCGTCGCACCCCTCGTGGGTGCGTGGATTGAAATATGGCTATTCACGCGATCCAACAAGAATTGGAAAGTCGCACCCCTCGTGGGTGCGTGGATTGAAATCCTTCCCACGGCCGCCGGATACCCATCCGATACGGTCGCACCCCTCGTGGGTGCGTGGATTGAAATTTGAGTTGTCTCAATTAGGTGTTGATTTGCTAGTGTCGCACCCCTCGTGGGTGCGTGGATTGAAATTTACCTATGCCATACATGGCTTTAAACTCGTTAGTAGTCGCACCCCTCGTGGGTGCGTGGATTGAAATCGTGTACCCCCTATATAAATGACATAGCGCCGTTGTCGCACCCCTCGCGGGTGCGTGGATTGAAATTCTTTTTGGTCGGCGACCTGCCCGATAGCATGCCTGTCGCACCCCTCGCGGGTGCGTGGATTGAAATATCGTCTTGGCCGGACTGACGGCACTGGCGGTCAAGTCGCACCCCTCGCGGGTGCGTGGATTGAAATGCAGCAAATAATTCCCGGACGGACTGGTGTCCGGCGTCGCACCCCTCGCGGGTGCGTGGATTGAAATCCCATTTCGGCGTGGCCTGGGTCTAGCATTAATTTGTCGCACCCCTCGCGGGTGCGTGGATTGAAATGCATGATCTCCGTGTTCGTGCGTGATAAAAACTGGGTCGCACCCCTCGCGGGTGCGTGGATTGAAAGACTATCGTTAGATCAGATATCACGACTTTAAATGGTCGCACCCATGGCGGGTGCGTGGATTGAAGTATTTTCTCGCTACCGGACATACCGGATTAACCATATCGCCCTCTCTCTGTGAGTGGCGTGATATGAGTTGTAAGGAAGCGTGATCATTGTCTGCACGCTAAACTATCGTAGGTTCCTGACTAGTCAAAGCCTGAAAAGTCATGTCCTGCGAACATGGATTGACTTCTAGGCCACTGTACTCTAGTTCCTTTAGATACGAACTGAATTATGCAGGTGGTTGTAATGCTAGATGGAGGCTTAGGAGACATCGTCATCTCTGTTGTCCGTCAGTTGATTAGACAGCATCAATACGTTCTTGTCTCCATTATCAATAAGATTCGTTGTTGGTCGGTGGTGTGCAGATATGCCATGATATTACCAGTGTCACCGAGAAGCATAAAAATGACGTAATGGAGTCAATCGCTATTAATGTGTTGCCCCATTTAGACAACTGGATTCCGTCTGTTTACAATAGGTGACTAGTAGTTAAAAAAGGAGAACAACCAATGCCTTTTAAAATCATCAGAGCAGATATCACAACCCTAAATGTCGACGCAATCGTCAACGCTGCTAATACTGATTTAAAAAGAGGCGGCGGTGTTTGCGGTGCGATTTTTAAATCGGCTGGTTCTACGCGGTTGCAAGAAGCTTGTGATCCGCTGGCACCGATAGAAACAGGCGACGCGGTGATAACACTAGGGTTCGACCTGCCGGCAAAACATATTATTCACACAGCGGGGCCCGTTTATAAAGATGGGCAGTCCGGTGCAGAGGAGTTGCTTCGAGCCGCTTATCGAAACTCGATGCAATTGGCTGTCGACCATAATTTGGAAAGCATCGCGTTCCCTTTGATCTCGAGTGGAATTTACGGTTATCCGAAACAAGAGGCGTTGGATGTCGCATTGTCGGAGATTCAGGACTTTCTTGCAACCAATGACTTGAATGTCACCTTGGTTGTCTTTGACAAAGAGGCTTTCCGTTTGAGTAAAACGCTGCGTAGCGAAATCGAGTCATATATATCTGAACATTTGGTGGATCTAGAATTCATTAGGCATGAGAGTCGTTTGAGGAGTGCCGAAGCAAAGCAACTCTACGATACACAGCATGCCTCTATCGACAAAGCTGTTTTCAAATTGGACGAATCGTTTGCCGCGACACTATTCCGCATGATCGATAGTAAAGGCATGACGGATGTCGATGTCTATAAGCGTGCCAATATCGACCGTAAGCTGTTTTCTAAGATCCGCAACATAAAAACGTACACACCGAGTAAGCGAACCGCTCTAGCCTTAGCCATCGCTTTGAATCTTACGCTGGCTGAAACAAATGATCTTTTGAATCGGGCTGGATATGCACTTTCTAAAAGCCAGTTGTTGGACGTCATTGTAGCGTTCTTCATTGAAAACGAGCGTTATGACCTGTTTGAGATCAATAATGTACTATTCGACTACGATCAGCCATTGTTAGGTGCATAAATGTCGCTTTTGGAGCGACCTTATATTGGGTTGATCCGGCTATCCTCAAGTTAGTAAAAACTGGAGGACAGCCACATGAATAAAACAAAGACAAAGACAGAACTCGTATTTATTTTGGATCGTTCTGGTTCTATGAGTGGACTGGAGACAGATACGATCGGCGGCTTCAACAGTATGCTCGAGAAGCAACAGCGCGACACCGGTGAGTGCCGTATAACGACGGTGCTCTTCGATGACCAGTATGAAATTCTACATGACCGTCTCGATCTGGCTGCTGTCTCAAAAATCACCACCGATGATTATTATGTGCGCGGCTCGACGGCTCTTATCGACGCAATCGGCCGCACAATCAAAAAGACTGAAACCGTCCAAAAGATGACAACCGGGGAGCATCGAGCAGATAAGGTACTGTTCGTGATTATCACGGACGGCCATGAAAATGCGAGTCGAAAGTACCGTGCCGAGCAAGTCAAGCAAATGATCGAGTATCAAAAGTCCGAGTTTGGCTGGGAATTTATTTACCTTGGTGCCAACATCGATGCTGTCGAAACGGCGTCTCATATCGGTATCTCCGCCGAGCGCGCTCAGAGCTATCACGCAGACAGCATTGGTATCGAAAAAAACTTTGCCGTAGTGAGCGAGGCCGTGAACTGCTTGCGGTCAAATGGAGAGATACAAGATGACTGGAAACAGTCAATAAACGCCGATTATGAACGCCGTAAAAAACGAGCTAAGTGATTTATCACAATAAGTCGGTTACCTGCATGGAGCGCGGTCTTACCGCGCTTCTTACATGTTGACCGTGCCGCTCCATAACGAATAAAAATTGAGTTATACTGCGAGCGAAGAAATAATGATGAAACGTGGAGCATAATCCGATGTGGCAGTGCCCGGAATGTCAGAGAACATTCAAAAACGAGAATCAACATCACTTTTGCGGTGAGACAAATTCGGTCGACCAATATATTGCGAAACAGGCAACCGAAGTTCGTCCTCTCCTTGATGCTATCCGGCGTGAGATCCGGAAAGCGGCACCTGACGCTATTGAAAAGATCGCTTGGCAGATGCCGACTTATTGGCAGTCTGAAAACCTGATCCATTTCGCCGCTGCTAAAAAACATATTGGCATCTATCCGGGAGAAGAAGCGATCAGAGTTTCCGCCGACCGCTTGACCGGCCTGAAAACGAGTAAAGGCGCGATCCGTCTGCCGCTCGATCAGCCACTCGATCTGCTACTT
>MTKW01006183.1_pt2 | contig 19766 bp, 15 predicted proteins | sample 1042761 | NCBI WGS metagenome assembly MTKW01 (sample SAMN06205366, study PRJNA360243) | anaerobic digester metagenome | biome: Wastewater treatment plant; feature: Anaerobic digester sludge; material: sludge; isolation source: anaerobic digester fed with sludge from wastewater treatment plant ... | reverse complement strand
CTGATAATTTTGTTTAGAAGGTTCGTAGGAAACGACTTCAAAACCCTTTGAAGCCAATGGAATCGAATAAACTCCGGTTCCGGCGCCCATATCAAGTATTCTCATACCCGGTTTTAACAACTCTTCAATTTTTTTCATAGTAGTTATAAACTCAACATTACCGACTCTACTTTTTAGCCTATTATCCTCGTCAAAATACTCATATAGCGCTTCATTGCGAAGTAAATCGTCATCTATTAAAGAGATTTCATCAAAAGTAAGTTTCTTTTCCATATTTCACCTTCCCAAACACATATTATTTTTACTAATTAAGTTATAATTATAACATATAATTTCTCAATATACTAATAGTAGAAAAATACCAACAGGATTATCTTCGACTTTGTCTTTATCCCAGTATAGTTTCTCTATTAGAATCATATTACTCTTATCCTGTCTCGACTAGTACCGATATCGGTAAATCCTAGAAAGTGAATTCATAGACCATATCTATTCTTAGACGATAATATATTTGGTGGTTTGTGTCTAACCAGCTCTTCCCTTTATAACATAGTGCTGTTCATTCAATTGTATAAATTACATGTTCCCTTTCTTTTTAATATAATTGAAATACATACAGCATTGAGACACCCCAACAATATGTACTTTATATACATTAATCATAACGAGAATATAATTTTTTGAACTTTAAATTCCATCTACGAGGATTATTATGATAAAATGAGTATTAAGGAGGCTGCCCATGAAATCAATACTACATTATTATAAACATTCCAAATCGAGACAATTTGTTTTAGATGGTGTCATAATAGGAATCATATCAGGTTTTTGTTCGGTTTTATACCGGTATATACTACATATTATCGCTAACTTTAGGGGATCTATCTTCCAGGAATTAAACCCACTTAAAATTACCCTTTGGTTTGCTTTTCTATTTATTGCAGGATTAATAGTTCACTACTTAATTGAATTTGAACCGATGAGTAGCGGAAGCGGTATTCCCCAAATACAAGGCGAAATGCTGGGGGTCTTCGATACCGATTCTAAAAGGATAATCTTTGCAAAATTCCTAGGTGGTAGTCTTGCAAGCTTAGCAGGTCTTTCTCTGGGAAGAGAAGGTCCATCGATCCAAATAGGTGCTAATGCTGCAAAAGTTTGGGCAAAGTATAGAAAAAAGACCGTTTCGGAAACTAATCTACTGATGTCGGCAGGAGCAAGTGCAGGACTTTCTGCAGCCTTCAATGCCCCTATTTCAGGAGTAATCTTTGTCCTTGAAGAACTACATAAAACATACTCGAGTTTTATATTGATACCGGCACTAATAGCTGCAATCGTCGCTGACTTTGTATCGAAGAATATCTTTGGATTGGCTCCAGCCTTTGCCTTGTCAATCTCTGAAGTTTTAAAGCTTGGTTCTTATTATCATTTAATCCTACTTGCAGTACTGTGTTCCATTACCGGAATACTATTTAACAAATCAATCTTAAAAGCTCAAGATTTATACAAAAAAATAAAACTTCCAAGACCAATAGTTTTAATCCTTGTATTTATCATTACCGGCTTGGTAGGATTTTTGATGATCGATATAACAGGTGGAGGACATCCTTTAATCGAGAGCTTATTAGAGTCCAACAAGGCACTTCACTTACTAATACTATTATTAGTAGGAAAAACCTTATTTACTGCATTTTCCTATGGAAGTAAAACTCAAGGAGGTATCTTCTTGCCTGTTTTAGTTCTGGGTGCACTAATCGGAAACATTTACTTTAAAATTTGGAGTACTATGGGTTTATTATCATATCCCCATCTTCCCAACTTTATTATCCTGGGGATGGCGGGAGTATTAACAGCCGTTATAAGATCGCCGATACTTTCTATATTGCTGGTAACAGAAATGACGGGAAGTTTCAGCCATTTGCTTAGCTTATCAATAGTTTCAATCATATCGTATCTGATTTCCAACCAACTGAAATCAGAGCCGATTTACGAATCTCTGCTGCATCGAATGATACAGTCGTTTAAACCTGAAATATTGAAGCAAGGCCAAGACAGTAAAACTCTCTACACCATCACAGTCCCTACTGCCTCGAGGATGACAGGGAAAAAGATTATGGATTTAGCAATACCCCAAGGCGTTCTAATCCTTACCATAGAAAGACATAAAAAAGAACTGATTCCCCGCGGAGACACCATTATAAAAGCCGGAGACACACTTCATATAACAACCTCCGTCGATAGATTGTCTGACTGTAAAAAGTACTTCAATGAAAATTTAAGTGATTAATTTTTAAAAGTTTGGAACTAAGGATAATTAGTGGTGAATGATTGGGAATGGATGCTAAATAAATCACTAGAATTCGACTGCCAAAAGATGGAGCCTTTAAAAATCGACATCTTTTTGTCGCTACTTCTAAAGTCTAACTTCAAACTTTTAACTTCTCACATCTAAAATTGTGAGGTGGATTTTCGAAGCAAATTCGGAGGGAGAGAAAACCCCAGTCTGCAATTACTTAAGCCATATTTTAATATCACTGATTGATAATGTATATAATTAAATTGGTTTTGGAAACAATCGTGGAAGTGGGGGCACTTCCTCTACCTCTTTCATAGTCTTTATTGAGGGGTTGGATACTGGTAAGGATTTGGAATAGATTTTAAATATAGCAGTAGAATTCTTCGAATTCCTTATTATATATCTCGCCCGGGGAGTTGGATAGTCGTGTGGGATTAGTCGTGAGTTTTAAATATAGCAGTAGAATTCTTCGAATTCTTTTATATGTATGTCTCTCCCTCAGTCAACCAAGTTGACAGCTCCCTTCCCAACCTAACCAATTGAGATGCTCTTTGAAATTAAGGTAGGTTTCATGCAAAGAATTCCCAAGAACGAAGTGATTGGCTAGAATTCGACTGCCTAAAGATGGAGCCATTAAAAGAACAATGTGATTGGCTAGAATTCGACTGCCAAAAGATGGAGCTATAAAACAAAAAAGCTTAATTATTATATATGCAATTAGTCATACAATTGTCGGTGTGGAAGTAATAGTCCTTGAAAGCCTCCCTCTGACGAGGGAGGTGGGTCGCCTAAGCGACTCGGAGGGAGAGAAAATCCTAGGCTGCAATTACTTAAGCCATATTGTAATATCTCTGATTGATAGTGTAAAACAGAAATTAATAAACAAAGAAGCAAACCACCTTGGTTTGCTTCTTTATTTATCAATCATACTTACATGGTTTTATTATAATAAACTTTCGTTATAGCCATTACAAATGCAACAAAGAGAGTCGAGCCAAGTAGAGTGAAGAAAGCCATCTTGTCTATTCCTGAAGCTACTAGCATCGCAACCGTTAGACCAATTAGTATTATTAATACTCCCGTTGCCCCGGCTTTTGCCTTTACAGCTATGTTTCTTTCATCATGCTCTTCAATATACAATTTCTTTAATTCAGCTTCATTTTTCAAAGCCTTAACTCTTTTACCAACATAAAACAAAGCAACTATTACTAAACCCGACAAAAAACCCCCGATAAAATCCGGCGTCATTGAATTTGGAAAACTTGGTGCAATCCTTCTCGATAAGAGTATCAATAGTGGTTGAAGACCAAAAAACACTACCGCCAATCTAATTTCTTTTCTTATTTTTTCTCTAAATTTTTCCATTATATTTCCTCCAAATCTGAAAAATCGAAAACTTCTTCTATAGTCTTTCCAAAAAACTTCGCAATCTTATACGCAAGAGGTAAAGAAGCAGTATATTTTTCCGTCTCTATAGATGTTATCGTCTGTCTCGTAACTCCCACTTCCATTGCAAGCTCCTCTTGCGACATTTTCCTTTCTTTTCTCAACTCAGGTATTATAGTCTTCAATTACATACCTCCTTCACGTTTATGCATAGTTCGCTTTACATTTATAGTATAGTACGCTTTGCATTTATTGTCAAGTGAGCTTTGCAAGTTTTTCGTAAATTTTCAAGATAAAAATAACCATGACTCACTTTATATGCTTTATGAAATACGAAGAGCGAGACGTTTTTAAATGCCGTCTCGCTCAATGGATGCTTTTTTTAATATACTATCTGATTATTTTTATTCTGTCTTCAACTTTTGCACTAATTGGGATTTCAGAATGGAAGAATTCATCGACCACATCCCTCGTACTTAGGGAGAGTACTTTTGGAGGTTTGTACTTGTTTAATTCTTCCGGTTTCAAACCAAATATTGATTCGAGCAAATTAAAGTGGAAGTCGTTTATCCCCACACTGTAGACTCGCTCATCTCTTAATGGTTTTCGATTGAAGATAAACTCGCTTAGCTCTCTTTTTTCTACATCATACACCACATGAACATGGCGACTTAGTTGATAGAATTCTCTGGTATTTCCGTCGATGTAGTTGTTAAAAAAGGTCTCTATCATTTTCTTTAATCTGGCACCATCTATCCATAATCCGTAGACTTTATTATCATATGGATAGACTTCCCTTAAATCTTTAAGTGTTACTATTTCACCGAGTTTCTCACCTCTTACAGAACCGGATCCAAGGAGGAAAATATCTACTCCTAATGACAACCAGAAAATATCGGAAATCATATTTCCCAGTTCTGTCTCCTGGTATCTATCTAGATGATAGTAGGTCTTATCCAGTCTTCTCAATACCCTGTTGTATTTCCCTTCAACTTTTTCAATATACGAATCCAAAACTTTATCCAGTTCCCTGTCTCTCGGGCAATGAGTGCTATCTATAGGTACCAGATTCCATTCATAGGAGTGAATACTGTTCGTATCCTTGTCTATAGTAAGGTCGAATTGACCTATAAAATCACTCCCGACTCCCGCCTGAGCAATTAGTATACCATTGACTTCATCAGGTTTTTCCAAAAAAGTATGCGAATGTCCTCCTATTATTAAATCGACACCTAGATCAGGATTCAGGATTTTTGCCAGTTCACAGTCTTTATCATGCCCAATATGCGTAAGTAGCACAGTCAAATCAATATCTATAGTCTTATAGCTGTTAATTATATACTCTATAGCATGTGCAGCTTCATCTATGTCCACAAATGTAGCCAAGAGATTGTCTACTGCATTATCTATAACTTCATTTGTAACTATTCCGATTAGAAGTACTTTTATACCGCCAATATCTATAATTATATGCGATTGTAATAGTCTCGTCCCCGTAACCTTTATATAGAGATTGGCATTAATAATCGGGAATCTTGCACATTTTTCTAAAAATAACAAATGGGCAAGTCCATAGTCGATTTCGTGGTTTCCTAAAGAGGTAACATCAGGTTTTAATAGATTTATTATATCGATGGTCGAGATCCCTTTGTATTCATTATCGATAATCGAACCTTGAAGCATGTCTCCTGATATTACATAGAGAACATTTTCTTTCTCTTTTCTAACGTTTTTTATATATCCTGAGAGCATAGATACTCCACCTACCAGAGCATGTTCCTGGTCCTCTACAAAAAAGTCACCATGTATATCATTGGAATGTAGAATCGTTAGTTTTTGTAAATCCATTTCACTACCTCCTTAATTTAATACATAATCCTGAATTTATGGAATAGATACCAATAAGTGAACCATATTCCTTACGCTAGCTTTAACATTTTATCTATTTAATACATTATACCATTAAATTATATTTTATATAATACCTAATATCACTCATAAAAATATTTTGATAAACCAAAACTCAATCTAATTTACTTATTCATTATGAATAATGGGTATATATATAATTGCAAGCTAATAATTATGGAGGTAAATATGGATTATAATATTTTGATTGGTGGCGCTGCCGGCCAAGGCATGGACAGCGTGTCTCATGCTCTAACAAAAGTCCTTCAAAAGAACGGGCTTTATGTCTATTCTACAGCAGATTATTTGTCCCGAGTTCGTGGAGGACATAATTTTTACCAAGTACGTTTTGCAGACCATCCGATATACTGTTCAAAGAAAGAGCTCGATATTATTTTCGCTCTAAATGAAGAAACTCTAGAAAAACATCTCCCCCGATTAAAAAAAGACGGTATAAGTTTCTGTGATTCTTCAATTGAATCTTTTCCGGAAACTAAAAAATATGATTTAATCAAGAAAGCTAAAGACTTAGGAAACGAAAGAGTAATCACTTCAATTGGATTAGCTATGATTATGAGACATCTCGGTTTAAAACTTGAAACAGCCGAAGAAGTAATCGGCGAGATATTACGAAGTGAACATGTCGAAATGAATATAGAAGCACTTAGATACGGTTATGATTTGATTGACGGAGGAAGTGAGTATGATGCCTTGAAATCCGATACCATTCTCATAGACGGAAACTCTGCAATCGGATATGGAGCCGTTGCCGCAGGCTGTAAATTCTACTGCGGATACCCAATGACTCCTTCCTCAGGTGTCTTAGGTTTCATGGAAGCAGCTTCCGAAGAAATGGAAATCGCTGTCGATCAAGTAGAAGATGAAGTCGCCGCTCTCAATATGGCACTTGGTGCATCTTATGCCGGTGTTCGTGCGATGACCGGATCATCAGGTGGTGGATTTGCTCTAATGCAAGAGGCAATGAGTCTTGCAGGCATGATAGAAGCGCCCATAGTCGTGGTAGATGTACAAAGACCTGCGCCTGCTACAGGTCTCCCAACATATACGGAACAAGCCGACCTTCGATTTATAATACATTCAGGACATGGCGAATTCCCTAAGAAAGTTATTGCTATTAGGAATGCTGAAGACGGCTTTTATCAAACAGTGAGAGCTTTTGATATTGCAGAAAAATACCAAATTCCTGTCGTAATCCTTTCAGATCAATACCTTGCGGATTCGAATGTGAATATAGAACCCTTTGATTTAGAATCTATTGAAATAAACAGATACCTGGCTAACCCCAATGATTACGAACCCGGAACATATAAGAGATTTGAAATAACTGAAGATGGTCTCAGTCCTAGACTAATTCCGGGAAGAGCCAATGGAAATATAGTTATAGTCGACTCTGATGAACATGACGAAATGGGAAGAATAGAAGAAAGTGCAGAAAACAGAAAATCCATGATGGATAAGAGATTTAGAAGAGCAGAAAACTTAATATCTGAATCAGAAGATCCCTGGGAAATTGGTGCCGACGACTTTGACATACTCGTCGTTGGTTGGGGATCAACATATGGAATCCTGAAGGAAGCAATAGAAGCTTTAAATGAAGACGGTCATAAAATAAAAGGCCTTTCATATGCAGATGTCTTTCCATTAAAAACTGATAAACTACTCGAATATTACGAGAAGGCAAAATCATTTATAGTAGTAGAACAAAATATGGGTGGGCAATTTGAAGGACTTATACGACAAGAGGCCTTGATTAAATCCGACCATCTAATAACGAAATACGATGGTAGAGCTTTCTACCTGGAAGAATTAATAGAAGAATTAAAGGAGGTATTATAAATGATAGACTATAAACTATCCGCCGAAACTGCTTGGTGCCCAGGTTGCGGTAACCCTGCCATAAGGAGTGCACTTAAAATGGCCTTAGATGAACTGCAAATACCTCCCGATGAGATAGTTATGGTCTCAGGAATCGGACAAGCAGCTAAGATGCCACAATATATAGACTTGAATTCATTCACCGGTCTTCATGGAAGAAGTCTACCGGCTGCCATCGGTATCAAAATGGCTAATCACAAACTCCATATCATCGCAGAAAGTGGAGATGGAGATAACTACGGCGAAGGTGGAAATCATCTAATGCACGCCATAAGAAGAAATATAAATCTGGCGCATTTTGTTCATGACAATCAAGTGTATGGCTTAACTAAAGGTCAAGCCTCACCGACCACAATAACCGGTCAAGTCCAAACCTACTCTTCTGAAGGAGTCAGAAACACCGAGTTAAAACCACTGGCACTTGCACTGACACTTGGAGCAGGCTTTGTTGCCAGAGGTTTTTCAGGAGATATAAAGCAGCTAAAAGAAATAATGAAAGCAGCCATCCTCTACGATGGTTACGCCCTAGTTGATATACTTCAGCCATGTATAGTCTGGAACAAGGTAAACACCTTTGCTTGGTATAAAAGCATGGTAAGACCTCTCCCGGAAGACTATGATTCGACAGATTGGAAAGCCGCATTTGATAAAGCACTGGAATGGGATGACGGCATTCCGACAGGAATCCTGTATAATGTTCCTACAATCTCCTATACAGAAAGATTCTCTTTCCTGCAAAGTGACAAACCTCCACTAGTAGACGCAAAATTGAACCCTATGGATGCAAAAAAACTGATGGATAAAATGAGATAAAAGAAGGTTGTATCAGAAGAAAAATCTGATACAACCTTTTTAGCTTTTGGCAGTGGAATTTTTGTCTATTACTTCGCTTGGAATACCGGATGTAGCGACGAAAAAATATCGCTTTTGTATTTCTCTCCCTCCGAATTTGCTTCGCAAATCCACCTCCCTCGTCTGGCAGTCGAATTCTAGCCAATCACTTCGTTCTTGGGAATTCTTTGCATAAAACCTACCTTAATTTCGAAGAGCATCTCAATTGGTTAGGTTGCTAACGGAGGCTATCAAAACCAATCCCTCACAACCGACAACTATTCAACTTATCCGGTGAGAGACATACTATAAAGGAATTCGAAGAATTCTACTGCTATATTTCAGACTTATCCCTAATCCCACACGACTATCCAACTCAAGCGGTTAGGTTGCTAACGGAGGCAATCAATACTCGTATCTGCTCTACGCCACGCCTCTAAACATTTTAATTAGCTTCAGGCATCCATTCTGCTAATTTTTCGAACAGTATTCTATCACTTTCAGCCTTCGCCTCAACATTTGCTGCGTATTCTCCACCAATCATAAGGTTTTGAACTACAGGTGGACCATAAAATATATGCCCTGCTTTTTCAAATATTTTGACTTCTATTTGACCTCCGTAGTTTTTCTCTATGGTTTCTGCCATCTCGGCAGATGGCCACATTTGGTCTTGTCCTCCTGCAAAGACAAGAGCATTTGCTTTTGAATTCTCCACTTTTATACGTGCACCTTCACTGTGATTTTTATCGTCAATTAAAGCCTTATAGGTCGGGTAGTAATGCATTGGTTTTCCCAATAACATATCTGTAAATATTTTCATTCCAAGTTTCCCATCAATATTATAAAAATTCAGAAATTCGAGTTCACTGCCTCCCAAAGTCCATGAGGAGTGGGCTGTTCTGTCTTTAAACGACAAGCCTTGGAACACATATGCAGATGGTGCATATAGGATTATATTGTCTATTTTGTCCGCATATTTTGTGCTTAAGAGTAGAGCATACTCAGCACCTTTAGATCCTCCCAAGATTGTTAGAGGTCTTGGGCTCTTAGCTGTTTTTTCTATTTCCAAGCTTACCTTCTTAAAGTTTTCTAGCGGTACATTTTTAAGTTCTTCCGGTAGTCCTTCGGCATTGAAGTAGAACATTGCAAATACTTCATAGCCTTTTTGAGCTATATCTGCTGCATAGTTAAAATTAGTACTGCCTTCACTGCCTCCATAGGTAAGGACAACACCACTATGCTTAATCTCATCAGGTACTAAATGGTAACCTTTTAAACTATCTCCGTTTATATCTGACACTTTTACACCCGGGATGTTTAACTTGCTAACATCCTTTAAATCTTCTTCGCTATAAAATCTTTCTAACTCATAATTCGGATCAAGTTTGGCTAACTTTTCGGTTTGCTTCTGATTGTAAAACCTGATTCCGAAAACTATTACGACAATCCCTAAAATAATTAGTAGAAAATACTTTAGTATCTTTAGAAAAACCTTCATTTTATTCTCCTCCTTTACAGTTTTTAACAAATATTATGAAACTTCACAATTTTTTATACTCTCACTTAATGCTACTTCGTGATTTTAAAGATATTCACAATATTATTATACTATATTTACAGGTAAACATACTTTGATTTATAAATAAATATTTACTTTAACTTGTAAACTAGCTAGGATATAAATTTTCGAATATCTTAAAGACAATTTATACAAGACTAAATGCGTAATAAAAATAAAGAACGGAATGCAAACTCTTATGCCGAGTTAATATTCCGTTCTTTTAAACATATTTAATTTTTTCTCATTATACTAACTCACTATCATTAAGCTGTTTCGTGGAAGGTTCTGCTTATAACTTCCAACTGCTGCTCTTTGCTTAATCTATGGAAATGAACTGCATATCCTGATACTCTAATTGTTAGATTAGGATATTTTTCCGGATTTAGCATTGCATCTTTTAAAAGCTCTCTGTCAAGCACATTTACATTTAAATGGAAAGCTTTTTGGTTAAAATATCCGTCCATAATACCAACAAGATTATTTATTCTATCTTCCTCTCTCTTACCAAGAGTATCCGGAACTATTGTAAAGGTATTTGATATTCCGTCTTGGCAGGTACATTCATAAGGAATTTTAGCTACCGAGTTTAATGAAGCAAGAGCTCCCTTAGTATCTCTTCCATGCATTGGATTTGCACCAGGCGCAAAAGGTTCTCCTATTTTTCTACCATCAGGAGTGTTTCCGGTTTTCTTTCCATAAACTACATTTGAAGTAATAGTAAGTATGGATAGAGTATGTTCAGCTCCTCTATAGGTCGGAGTCTCTTTTAGATAGTCTAAGAACTTAGAAACAGCAGCAATCGCCATATCGTCAGCTCTATTATCGTCATTTCCGTATTTTGGAAAATCTCCTTCTACTTCAAAATCTATCGCAATTCCGTTCTCATCTCTTATTGGGCGAACTTTAGCGTATTTTATAGCGGAAAGTGAATCTGCAACTATGGAAATTCCTGCAACTCCAAATGCCATAAATCTATGAACAACAGTATCCTGTAATGCCATCTGTCCTCTTTCATATGCGTATTTATCATGCATATAATGTATGGTATTCATGGTATCTACATAGAGTTTGGAAAGTTTTCTAAGCACCTTCTTATAATTATCTAAAACACTTTCAAATTCTAAAATTTCATCTTTAATAGGATCTATGCCTTCAAGAACACGAATTGGATTACCGTTTTTATCTTTCTTAACCTCATCAACTCCACCATTTATCGCATAGAGTAGTGCCTTTGCAATATTAGCTCTAGCTCCAAAGAATTGCATTTGTTTTCCGATTTTCATAGCAGACACGCAGCAGGCAATTCCGTAATCATCGCCATATACAGGTCTCATTATATCGTCATTCTCATACTGAATAGCTCCTGTTTTAATACTCATGGTCGAACAGTATTTTTTAAACGCAACAGGAAGTGAATTACTCCAAAGAACTGTCATATTTGGCTCAGGAGCCGGTCCAAGATTTGTGAGTGAATGTAAGAAACGATAAGCTGTTTTAGTGACCATAGTTCTTCCATCTACGCCCATACCACCAATTGACTCGGTTACCCAAGTCGGATCCCCTCCAAAGAGTTCATCGTACTCCGGAGTTCTAAGGTGTCTAGCCATTCTAAGTTTAATAATCAATTGATCTACTAATTCCTGAGCTCCTACTTCATCCAGTAATCCTCTCTTGATATCCCTTTCGATATAGATGTCTATAAAAGCCGTATTTCTACCGATACTCATAGCTGCACCATTATTTTCTTTTATAGCTGCAAGGTAACCGAAGTATAAGAATTGAACAGCCTCCAACGCATTCTCTGCAGGTTTCGATATATCAAAACCATAAGATGAAGCCATTTCACATATATCATCGAGTGCTCTTATCTGCTCTGATACTTCCTCTCTGAGTCTTATGACATCTTCTAATGCATCTCCGTCGATTTCATTTAAATCCCTTTGTTTTTCGGCTTTTAAAGCGTCTATTCCGTATAGGGCAATCCTTCTATAGTCGCCGATAATCCTTCCCCTACCGTAAGCATCCGGTAATCCGGTCAAAAGTCCGACAGTTCTGGCTTTACGCATATCCTGAGTATATGCATCGAAAACCCCTTGATTATGAGTTTTTCTAAATTCATTGAAATACCTTTCCATATCGGCATCAACTTCATAACCGTATGCATTCAAAGATGATTGAACCATCCTGTATCCTCCATATGGATTTATAATCCTCTTTAATGGAGCATCGGTTTGAAGTCCGAAGATAACTTCATTTTCCGGATCGATATAACCCGGTCCGAAATTATTTATTCCTGAAAAAGTCCCTGTCTCAATTTTTACAGTCTTACTGCTTATCTCTTCATTTATCATCTCTTCAACCTTATTCCAAAGCGATTGAGTCTTTTCCGATTTACCGACTAAAAAGGACTCGTCTCCCTCGTATGGAACATAGTTTTTAACGATAAAATCTCTAACATCTATCTGACTACACCAATTACCACTTACAAATCCATCCCATTGTTTCATAAATTTCCTCCTATAATTCATTTATATTTAAGATATACAATCCTTTATTTTTAATCTTGTACATATTATATGACTAAAAATGAATTATTTCCGTGAGGTCAATCACATAGTGATTATTTTTTTAATAAAAAAAAGCTGAAACTTATATTATTTCAACTTTTCTTTTTAAATGTTCATTTAATGTGATTTAAATCATACTTAATTAAAAATCAAAGAGTCCCAGTATAGTCTCATAGTTATCTTCTATAAGGAATAATAACAATGTGATGCTAATCATATCCGCGGAGCCACCGGCAGATATGCCAAAATTCACGCAAAAATCTTCAAGTTCATTCAAGGCTTTACGATTGTTCAGAGTAGCTTTAAGTTTATCCTTATATTTCAAGTATACGTCGAGCCCTGCTCTATGAATTATATTGGTATCTTCAGTTTCATAAGCAATGGCTAAAAAAGTCTCATCCAAATCTTCTGTAGCTCTAAACTGAGCAATATACTTCAAAAAGGCATTTTTATATCCTGACACAGCCTCTCCTCTGGCTCCTTTGATTCCATGCAAATTGTAAACCCTTAAACCATTTGTGTCAGTGTTTTTAAAATCATCTAAACTATCAATTGCAAGTTTCGCTATTTCCTCACTAAGTTCATCAAAAGAACCTGAGCGGATAAGTCCTCCAAATATTAATAGAAATGCAAATATTATACCCTTATGAGTATTTATTCCTGACGTAGCTCTAAACATTTTTTTCTCAAGTTCCAAACCAAAAGCTCTAAGCGTTTTAAAAGATTCCGTATCCGCTTTACTTATTTTATTAAGTCCTTTTGAAACCGCTTTTATGCTTTCAAAAAATGTATACATGTCCATGTCGCTATGACATCCATTGGTCCTTGGGATCACAGTTCCGAGTGAGACACTTCTCATCAGTTCATTAAGTAGCGAAAACTCTGCTATCCTGAGTATCTCACTATCGGACTTCAATATATAGTCCAATACAGTCTTTCTGTAGAACTCAACTATATCTTCCTTAGTATGTGACATAGCTCTAGAGCAGATAACCGCATCATTATCGCAAATAAAGCACTTCCTGCGAGGTAGACCAAATCCCTCTCTGGATATCTGGTTCGCATCTATATCATAAACATCTATGTCGATTAACCTTCCCAAATCGTGAAATGTTTCAATTTCAATAGATTTTGATTTTATGTCTGAAGCAGATCCATTAACCCTCAAATAAAAGACCAGTCCTTCTGCCTCAAACTCATGATCCTTTTCAATAATATCTAATATTTTGCTTAATTCCTCATATATTTTATAAGATGCGTAATTCGAATCGATATTCCTCTTTTCAGCTCCTGGAAAATTTGGTTTAATACAAACCACCGGTTTTCTATATTTTCCTATACAGCTTTTTATGAACTTCTCTCTTCTTTCCCTTAATTCCGGTATATTCATTGATAAATTCCCTTCAAATACTCATAAGTTGTCTTTGGTACATAACTTGTGATTTCTTCGATTCTACCTTCTTTTAAAAGTCTTCTGACAATTGAAGCACTTATTACGGTATCACTACTCTTTAGTCTTTCAACGACTTCCACCTCGCACTCAGGAGGAAGGGTATTTGTTAGTACTTCATTGTAAATAGCAGTGCTTACATCTATAGGCTCAGATCCAAGAAATCTAACCCCAATATTAAATCTAGGCACAAAGAACCTCTTAAAAACACCTGCATCTATCTTTGCATGTTCAGAACTGATCAATTCCTTTTCTTTTATAAAATAAGACGGGAAAGTAGCTTGAGATATTATCAAATCCGTACTTGGTATTACTTGGACATTTTTAAAGTCTGTACATCCTCTCTTGACCATCTCGAATCTGTCTTTGAAAGAAAATGTAGAAGCATCATTTTGAACGACGAAAACAAGCAATTTATTTACTTTGGAGAAAGCCACCTCAACCAGATACCTATGTCCATTAGTAAATGGATTTGCATTCATGACTATTGCTCCCACTCTTTCATCAGAGACAGTTTCAATACATAGCTCATCGAGCATTTTATCAACCCCATAATCACTACGCATTAAAAGTGAGCTGACCTTTGTATGAGCTAATTCGTCAAAGCCAAAACTCTTAAAAATCATCGAATATTCTCTTTTAGTAAATACATATAGTGAATCCAATCCGTATTTATAACTCTCTGTAACAAGCGATGACAGTATCAAATCAAAAAAGCCTTCGCTTCTATAATCATCTAGCACAGCAAAACCCTTTAGTACATTCCCACTCCTGCCTCCGGTTGCATACCATTTATCATTTGAATCGAGCACGACATAAAGGGAGTCTAATGGTTCGTAGCTAAGTTCAAAATCAGCTAAATATTTTATCAATCTGTCCTTCACACTTTTACTTTCCGCATTCAATCTAACGCAAGTATACATAATGCCCTCCGTTTTTATCTCTTGTTTTCATTGTAATATATAACATGTTTCATTGCAAAGGCTAAAATTTGTAATAAGGTTTAATAAAAATAATTAAATTAAAAACTAGTAGAAATTTCAAATTAAAAAAACCAATCAAACTGATTGGTTTCCTCTAATTATAGAAATTGTAGATAATGGCCTAATAGTCCGGCCATAATTACCACAGTTCCATATACAACCCACATTTTAACATTTTTAACATTCATAAAACCTTGATGGTCATAATCCTTTCTATTATCACTCAGAGCTCCTCCTATCATTCGTGTTATGAGCAACTGAGGAGCTAGCATCAAGAAGAACATAAGATTTATAACACCAAGTCTATTCAATATAAATAATAATACAATACTGGTGATTGTCTGTAGATCAATTTGTTTTATAAACTTCATACTTTTTACCCCTTTATTATGATTTATTGAATTAATAACTTGTATTCAGTATATCATATTACAATACCAGGTTTTAGGATTTAATAATTAAGCTTAAGTCTTGTTGTTTAATATGAGTCATGTCTGAGTTTATGTGTATTTAGGAATATACTTATATATTCTTCTTTTCAGAAGCTTTCCTTAATAAACTAGCATCATTGATTTCATAATCGTATTTACTATTAATTATATTTTTACATTGGTAAGCAATAGTCATATTTGCCGTTATTATTAATAAACTGATTACAACAAATAATAATTTAGTAATGCTCCTTCTGTCTTTGAAAAACCTATAAAATAGCAGTATTGGAATTAATACTACAAAGTTATATTTTACAACTCTAGAATAAAAATATACACTAAGATCTCTTACATAAAGACTATAGTATATAGATATTACTATTGAAATAAGCAGAGCTATAAAAATAGATAAAATCAAAATAGTCTCAAATTTTTGTTTCTTTTTATTATTCATCTTTTTACTCCTTATTTATGGCAGTATCCTGCCAGAACTGTTTTAGGCATTGATACATTTAGTCTATATCGTTCAAGATTCCATGGTCTTTTATTTGGTGTATGTATATTATGACACTTAAATTATTTAAACATTCCTTCAGCGTAGCTCCAATAAGGACCGGATTGTCCTAATTTAAATCCGATATTAAAGCTAACCGTATATGATATGTCTTGTGATTTTCTATTTTATGCTCTATAGAGTTTCCATAATTTTTCATTTTACAACTCCTTCTAAATTTCCCGGTCCGTAAACTAAAAAAAGAATAAGAGTCCAGACCCCTTATGATATAATAGTAATTTGTATTAATGGAAAAACTACTATACCCAAGGTTATGGAGTGGTTCATTTTTTTATAAAAGTAATTTTCACCATTATATAGACTAATTCCATAATTGACCTCCTAAAACTATATAATATATCTACCCAATCGTATTTATTCTATTCTTCTTATATAAACCCTGACTTATCCAATATAATTTTACCCTTTATCTATAAAAATTTAATGAATAGAAAAATGATATACATATAAAATCAAATAAGAAATATAGTATAATTTGAAAAATTATCCATTTTTTATGACCGGTTTTTATCTGTCTTATAATCCCTAAAAATAATAGGATTTTCAGAAATATAAAGCCAATATTAAAACCTAGGTTTGCTGTGTTAAACATTTTCTCGTACCTCCTTTAGATCCTCTTTATCAATACTACCGAATACCTATTATTACTATCCCTTGAGATTTGGTGTTATCTCTTAAACTACATAATTTCAAATGTCAATATAAGCTAGACTTTTCTAGTAATGAATAACTTTAATTGTATCTACTTTAATAATACCACCAAAACTAAGACTTCCATAAAATCATGTTTTAAACAGCCTTTTTTATGTTTTTCTGTTAGCTTCGCTTATTCTTTGTTATTATATTGTTTAATCTGTTTTCCCAATTTTATAATTCAGTACATATATTAATATTCGAAACTATTATTTGACAAAAAAATCATTACATTATAAATTTAAAGTTAGTAAAATATTTCTAAGTGGGTGAATTTATGAAAGTCGCAATTTGTGAAGACGATAAGTTTATATTAAATAAAATCGTTTTAAATACTAGAGAATGCTTAGGGTCAGATTGTATAATTCATCCTTTTACCGAAATCAGAAAGCTTGATGCAGCGAGAGACTTAGTAGAATATGATATATATCTTTTAGATATAGAGCTTGAAGATGGATCCGGATTTGAGTACGCTAAAGTAATACGAGGCACCAACAAAACTTGTAAAATTGCTTTTATCACATCTCATACTGAATATTCAATAGAAGGATATAAGTACGATGTTAATGGTTATCTTTTAAAGCCTTTTAAAAAAGAAGATATAGAAGAACTTCTATATAAGTTATCATCGGATTTTACTCGTGCGTATACTCCTCTGACCATAGTAGATAATTATAAAGATATCTTGATAAATCTTGAGGAAATAGAGTACATCAAAAAAGATGGTAGAAAAACCATAATCTATACTCACAATGATTTTTGGGATGTAAATCATACTTTAAAGTACTTGTTAGAAAAAATAAACAAAAAATACTTCTTCTCGGTTAATAGAGGACTTGTTATAAATACTTTAAAGATTGAGGACTTTGTCCAATGTAATAATAATGTAGTTTTAAAGCTAATAAACCATAGTATAGATTTGAAAATACAAGAGTTTAAGTTGTTAAGTGAATTTTTGATTGAGAATAGAGGATAATAAATATGAACCTAGCTATTATACACTTATTTGGTAATATGATAGAAATGAGTCTAATTGTAATGTTCTTCAATATCGTATTAGGGGAAAGAAAGAAATCATCACTTTTCCCTCTTGCTTTTGTGTGCCTGCTTTCAGCTTATACCTTAATTAACGCTCTTACTAAACCTCCATATCCATTTCTGGCTATTTACATACTAGTTGTATTTAGTTTATCTTTCTTTTATCCTAAGAATTTAAAGAATAAACTAGCTTTCGGTTTTTTATACATACTATCTAATATAGCCTTAGATTACTTGTTTATGTTAATAATCAATGCACTAAATATCAATGAATTAAGTGCAATATACCCGGTATTAATAATAAATATTTTTAGGTTTCTAATCCTAGTTTTTATTTCAAATTCAATAAAAAAAAGTTTTAAATTAACCGATGATAAATTGTTAGTCCAGATATTTGCTTTCTCATTAGTTTCAGTAATTTTTATAATCATTGCTAACGATTTAAGTCAAAAAAACTATAAAGCTAACATAGTACAAATCTTCACAGTTGCTTTTTTAGTAATTGCAGTTATTATTTTGTTGCATTTATTAAAGCTTAGATCTGAAAAAGAATCCTTAATAATAGAACTCAACAGCATTAAAAGAGAAAATGATGCAAAAAGAGATTATTTCGATAAGATTGCTGAATATGAAAGGACTATCAGTACACTTCGGCATGATTATATTAATCGAATAACAGCTATAATGATTTCTAATGAGGTTTCTATGAAAACTGAGCTTGAGAAGTTGGTTGAGCTTACTAATCGGGAAGAACACGGGATTTATACCGATAATATTCTTATCAATTATCTGCTGACAGAGAAACTTAAACAAATAGAGATATTAAAGGAAAACCTGAAGATATCCATAGGAGCTATAAGTGGATTAAAAATTGCTCCGGGAGATGTCGGTGTCGTGCTTGGAAATGCCCTGGATAATTCCATAGAGGCTTTGTCACATCTATGTTTAGATGATAGACTTCTCGAAATTGATATTGCATTAGAAAGAGGTACCTTTATTATAAACATCATAAATTCTTTTGATAAAAACTACAAAAGACTGGATAACAAAAACCGAGGATATGGTCTAAAAAGTATAGAGCAGATTGTAAGTGATTATGCGGGATATCTTGTAACCGAAAAGAAAGATAGCTTCATTTTTCGAGATGTTATGCTTAATACTCAGGGAATCAGGTAGTTTTTTTGGACTTATCGGATTATAGTATACAATCAACTTAAATCACATTTCATAATACGTATTATTAATTCAAGTAAAATTTCATATAATCATATAAATCAGGGTACATATATAATGAGGTGGTTTTATGAGAATTATATTTTTTAGGCATGGTGTTGCCGAAATTAGGGGTAGGGTCCCGGAGTTTGAAAGAGCTTTGACAGATAAAGGTATAATAGAACTCGGTATAAATCTTCCGAATTTTACACCTGATTTGGATGAGCATAAAACAGTAGTTTGGTCTTCTCCTCTCGTCAGAGCAAGGGAGACAGCAGAATTACTGGTGGAGGACTTTAAACCAAAATCCTTTGAACTAAATGATTTATTAGCACAAGGTGATTTAGGCGAGATATTAGAAAGTATCCGTAATTTACCAAAGAAGACCGTACTTGTCATGGTTGGACATGAGCCGTATTTATCGGAGTGGACATATGAACTTTCCGGTATTGATATGTCAATAAAAAAGGGTGGAATAGTCGAAATAGATTTTAACCGTTCCAATCCTGGTAAAAGTAAATTAAAAAAGTATATAAAACCCATAAAATTTCGCCCGGAAGATTATTTAGTTGATGATGAGCTATCTTCTAAAGAAGAGATTATCAGGGTATTATATAGGAATCTACTCAATATAAAATCCAGAAGAGATGCTTTTATAGCTGATCCGGATGATATAGAGACAGTTCACAAACTCAGGGTATCTATAAGATCGTTTAGGTCTTTAATCTATGTATTCAAAAAACACATGGATGAAGCAAGCTATAAAAACATACAGGATAATTTCAGAAAACTGGGCGGTATGTGTGCACGCTTAAGAGAAATCGATGTTCTCATTGAATTTGTAAATGAAGCTTTAAATGGTGAAAGTTGCGATAATAAGTCTGATAGTTTGTTAGAAGTCTTAAAGGATGAGCAAAAACAGGAAAGAATCAGTCTTTTAGAG
>MTKW01005497.1_pt1 | contig 19777 bp, 21 predicted proteins | sample 1042761 | NCBI WGS metagenome assembly MTKW01 (sample SAMN06205366, study PRJNA360243) | anaerobic digester metagenome | biome: Wastewater treatment plant; feature: Anaerobic digester sludge; material: sludge; isolation source: anaerobic digester fed with sludge from wastewater treatment plant ... | reverse complement strand
GGTTCTCCATGCGGGGGATTTAACATCACTTCTGCATTGTTTTGCACCGGTGCAGGCTGTCCGGCATTTTCAGAAACGGATGATGCAACATTTTGATTCTCATTTTCTTCTGCATCACTAACATCTTCTAACATATTGGCTTCTGTTTCAATGTTCACCAGATTATTTTGCTCCATAGTTTGTTGCTGATTTTGCAATGGTGAAGACTGTTTCGAATCGTTTTTTGCGGAGTTACAGGAAGTTATTGCAAAAACAGCAACTGCCGTAATTCCAAAAATATATAATTTTAAATGAGTTTTCAGATAATTCATATTTTCTAATTTATTGATTAAAAAAGAGTTGTTACTTATAAAATTGCAGTTATAATTCAATTACCACAACAACGTTTTCAGGTAAAAATAGTTTAAAATATTTAATATTTCCACCTGTTTGCCAGAGCAACCAGCGACAACATCACAGGCACTTCAACCAGTACACCAACAACTGTCACCAATGCTGCCGGCGAATGAAGTCCGAAAAGCGCAATGGCTACTGCTACGGCCAGTTCAAAAAAGTTACTGGCGCCAATCATGGCTGCCGGTGCGCAGATTTGATGCGGAAGTTTTAGTTTTTTCCCTCCAAACCATGCCAGAAAAAAGATAAAGTAGGTTTGAATAACCAACGGTATGGCAGCCAGCAAAATAATCAGCGGATTATTCAGAATATTTTGCCCCTGAAAGGCAAACAGCAACACCAGCGTAACCAAAAGGGCAATGATGCTCACCGGTTTCAGTTTGGGTAAAAATTCTTTTTTGAACCATTCATTTCCGCGTCGTTTTATCAAAATTCGTTGTGTGATCACTCCCGCAACCAGCGGAACAACCACGAAAATAATGACGCTTGCGATCAGCGTGTCATAAGGGATAGTAATGTTGGTAATTCCGAGCAGCAATCCAACAATGGGAATAAAAGCCACAAGAATAATCAGGTCGTTAACCGAAACCTGCACCAGCGTGTAGTTGGGGTCGCCATCGGTAAGGTAGCTCCACACAAAAACCATTGCCGTGCAGGGTGCGGCGCCCAAAATAATGGCGCCGGCAATGTATTCGCCGGCAAGCGCCGGATCAATCCACGCAGAATAGATTTTTGAAAAAAATATCCATGCAAAAAATGCCATGGTAAAGGGTTTAATTGCCCAGTTAATAATTACCGTCCACACAACACCCCGGGGCTTTTTACCCACTTGTTTAATGCTGGTAAAATCAATCTGGAGCATCATCGGGTAAATCATCAGCCAGATCAAAACTGCTACCGGAATGTTTACACGAGCAAACTCCAGACTGCTTATAACATCGATTGAATCGCCAAGTAAATAACCCAGACTTATGCCTGCAAGTATTCCGAGGGCGACCCAGATGGTCAGATATTTTTCGAAAAACCCAATTGTTTTTTTTGGTTTATCGGGGATTGTTACTTTATTGAATTTCTTAATCTTATCCATTGAGTTCAGCTTTTAAATCCTTTATTTTTTGGCGGTTACGGTTATACTGTAAATACCGGCTCCGGAATTTTTAAACTGGCTCAATTCCAAATCATTCAGGTATCCGGCAAGCACTTTTTCAGGAATAACAATTGGTTTTTCTTTGCGGATTTCAACCTGCGAAAAACCCTGTTTTTCAATAATTTTCAGGTATTCCTGTTTTTCAGTTGCTCCGGAAACACATCCTGCATACATTTCGGCAGCTTCTTTCAGTCCTTCAGGCAATTTGCCGCTGGTAACCACATCCGAGATGCAAAAATGGCTGCCCGGTTTCAATACCCGGAAAATTTCTGAAAAAGCTTTCTGCTTGTCGGGGACCAGGTTGAGCACACAATTTGAAATCACCACATCGAAGGAATTATCAGGCAGGGGCATTTCTTCAATATCACCCTGAACGAACTCAATATTTTCATACCCGGTTTTGGCTAAGTTCTGTTGTGCTTTTTGAACCATTTCTTCGGTAAAATCGAGGCCGGTCACTTTTCCGGTTTCACCCACGAGTGAACGGGCCACAAAGCAGTCGTTTCCGGCGCCGCTTCCCAAATCAAGGACACTATTGCCCTTTTTTAAATCTGCAAATTCAGTGGGTAGTCCACATCCCAAACCCAGGTCGGCATCGGGGTTATAGCCTGCCACGCCGGTGTATTCATCGCCAATCATGCTGAATTCCAGTTCGCCACAACAACCCGATGGTCCGCAACATCCCTGCGGTTGTTCCAGCAGACTGCTTTGACCGGCAATAGCGCCGTACTTTTCTTTTACAACTAACTTTAAATCTTCTGCCTTCATTGTAATTGTGGTTTAATTTTTTCGATGTATAATTTATAAAACGCCGCTTTTATTTCGTCGCGCACCCGGTAATATTCGCTTTGAATAAATTCCGGTGTGCCTGTGGCATGCGACGGGTCGTCGAAACCAATGTGGAGGCGGTTTTTCACTTTGCCCAAAAAAGCGGGGCAATTTTCGTTGGCACCGCTGCAAACGGTTATTACGTAGTCCCATTCTTTGTCCAGATATAAATCAACTGAATCAGAAGTATGTCCGCTGATATCGATACCTATTTCCTTCATCACTTCTACAGCTTTGCGATTCAGTTTTCCGGAGGCTTCAGTACCTGCAGATGCTACCTCAAGGCTGTCGTCGAACGATTTCAAAAATCCGTGTGCCATCTGGCTGCGGCAGCTGTTGCCGGTGCAAAGAATCAGTATTTTTATCGCTTTTCGTCTGTCCATTTCTTACTTTCTATTTCGTTATTTTTAATCTGATTATTTTAAAAAAACATTCCGTAGGCTATACCCGAAATGGTTGCCATAATTACTACCAAAAATACATAAACCAAAGTTTTTTGAGTTCCGATAACTCCCCGGATAACCAACATATTGGGAAGCGACAATGATGGACCGGCAAGCAACAATGCCAGTGCCGGCCCTTTTCCCATTCCGGCAGCAATAAGTCCTTGCAGAATAGGCACCTCAGTAAGAGTAGCAAAATACATAAAAGCTCCCACTATGGAGGCGAAAAAATTGGAAAAGATCGAATTGCCGCCAACCAGGTTAACCACCCATTCATTGGGGATAATGCCTGCCATGGCGGTATCGTCATGGGTGGAACCGAGCAAAAAACCGGCTGTTAAAACCCCAAGAGCTAAAAGCGGCATGATTTGTTTGGTGAAATCCCATGATGAGATGGTCCACTCTTTATTGTCCTGATCCCTTTTATCGATTAAAGTGATGATGCTAAGTCCGGCAATGGCAACAACCATTGGAATTAAAGGAGAAGAGCTTAAAAATGCAGAGGCTGCGGTTGCCACGGTAGCTAAGATTACATGCTGCCATTTGATTTTCAAAATAGCTATTAATGAATAAACAAGCACCAGTCCAAAAGCCGAAGTAATGAACCATTTATTGACCCAAATCCAGTACCACACGCCATCTGTTACACCATCGCCCGGTTTTCCCCAATTGGCAAAAACCAGAATGAGCACCAGGGTGAAAAAATGCAAAGATGTTTGCCACATGGGGCGCTTTTCAGGAATATCGGGAAAACTGAGCTGCTCTTCCTTTTTCACTTTCTCTTCTTTGCGGTAAATGAGTGCCATTGCCGAGCCAATAACCACGGCAAAAATAACAGCTCCGATTACGCGGGCAACTCCCATTTCAAAACCCAGAATCCGGGCTGTGAGTATAATAGCAAGAATATTGATTGCCGGTCCGGAGTATAAAAAGGCAATAGCCGGTCCCAGTCCTGCACCGCGTTTGTGAATGCTCGAAAACAGGGGCAAAATGGTACAGCTGCACACAGCCAGAATGGTTCCCGAAACTGAGGCGACCGTATAAGCCACCCATTTTTTTGCCTTGGCGCCAAAATATTTCATTACCGCGCCCTGGCTCACAAAAACAGCAATTACACCGGCTATAAAAAAGGCAGGCAGCAGGCATAAAATAACATGCTCCTGTGCATACCATTTGGCCAAATCGAACATGGCCATTATCGCTTCAGAGAATCGTGCGCTTTCAAGGGGCATAAAATAGGCAAACACAAAAACGACAACAATCCACCCTAAAATTTTAAATTCTTTTTTCCAGTCCATATTAATTTTCGTTAAATAGTTGGTTGAATAATTTAAAAGAATATGGTAACCACGTAGTAAATACCAACTCCGATAAAAAGAACAGCAATTACCCTCCGGAACCATTTTTCAAAGGCTTTCATACTATTGTAAAGCTTTCCGATTTTACCCACACTGAATGCAATGAGCCAGGCAAAAATGATCACCGGAATTCCAGTGGCAAGTGCAAAAACAACTGGCAGGTAAAGTCCGCTGGCACTGCTAACGGTCATGGGAATAAGCATTCCGAAATAGAGTACGCCGCTATATGGGCAAAATGCCAGTGCAAATACAATTCCCAGAAGAAGCACACCCCAAAATCCGCCTTTGGAGTTGTTTTCCATTTTTTCAGTCAGCGAGCCTATTCCCGGAATGTTAAAGTTAACAACACCCAACATAACAAGCCCGATGACGATAAGCAGCGGACCAATGATTTTTTCGCCCCAAACCTGCAGAAAGCCAGAGAACTGAAATTGGCTGGCGCCAAAAAAGAAAATTAAACCAATGGCTGTGTATGAAATACCGCGTCCCAATGTATAGATTAGACCATTGTAAAAAACACGCTTCTGACTTTGTATGTCTTTGCTGATGTACCCAATAGCGGTAATGTTTGTGGCTAAAGGACAGGGGCTTATGGCAGTCATAAGCCCCAGAATAAACGCCGACAACAGCGGTAATTGAGTATTTTCAAAAAAGTTATGCAGTACTTCCATAACAGNNGTTTACAAACAAAAGCGACTGGCCGCCCACTTCAAGACTTTTTGCCAGTTGTTCATTTTTTTTATTTTCGAGGTTTACCGGTTGTAACTGAATTTTATTGCCATAAAGTTCCTGCAGCGCTTCGGCCGCAACTTTTTCAACTGTTTTGCAGGTAACACAACGTCTTGAAGTATGAAAATAATAGGCTTTAACCGCTGACTCATCTCCCTCTTCGGCTAACGCCAAAGTTTCTGCTGATTTGCCTGATTGAGCCGTTTTATCGCAACACTGTGCTTTTGCAGAGAAAATTCCAAATACAAATACAAAAATTAAAATTGAGATTGCTCGTTTCATGATTTTTTGTTTTTATCCGGTTATTAAATTTTTGATTTCATCTACACTGGGCACACGCCCTTTTACCAGAACTTTCCCGTCAACCACCAGCGCAGGTGTAGTCATTACACCAAACTGCATAATCTGAAATATATCTTCAACTTTCGAAACGGTAGCATTTACGCCGGCAGCGGTAACTGCATCGTTGACTGCTTTCTCCAATGCCTTGCATTTGGGGCAGCCTGTTCCTAAAACTTTTATGTCCATTAATAAAAAATTTAATTGTTCGCTGTTCGCAAAAATACGAATGATTTTAAAAAGAACAACTGAAAAATGATTTTTTTTTAGATATTTCTTACATTTGAAAAAAAATTAATTATGACAACAAAAGAAAATTGGAAGAAATGAACCATGCCCATGTGGTAGTGGAAAGAAATATAAAAAGTGTTGTGGAAATAAGTAAAAAAATGAAATTTATCTCTTGCGGTAGCACTTAACCCATTCGGTCTGATACTGCACCGGCAGCTTATTTCCGGAAATCGGGCTGATCACCAGCGTGAACAGGCTAAGGTGCAACGGAAAATCAAGATGTCGGTTTTCAAGCTTAAGAACTTCGGTGTCGTTAATTTTCCAGACCAATGCTCCTCTCGTTTTCTCAAGGGTAAAAATATACCACTTCCCCTTTTTCAGGTTTGAAATATCCAGTCCGTTTATCGATAACTTTCCCTTTTCGCTGATTGAGGAAACACCAATTCGGTTTTTGGCACCCATTTCAAGCAGATAAATTCCGGGAAAACTGTTTTGCCCTTGCAAAACAAAGGAACTGACTGTTTCTTTTACCGGGTTGAATTTAATTTTGGCTTCAAAGATTCCATCCTCCTGTGTAAAACTTTTCGCTGTTGAAACGATACCAGAGGTGTATTCAAACTCAGCGGGAACGAATCCGGCTGGCATTTTCCACACTATCCCCTCCCCTCTTTCCTTGCGTGTTTCAATAACCAGTTTTGAGCTGCATTTTATATTCTCCCCGTTTGTAAAAAGGTGCAAATCGCCGGGCATAGCATAATTTCGTCCAAGCGTTTTTTCTGCCTGCGGCAACACTGCCGACCACTTCTCTTTGTTGAGCTTTTCTGTTTGAAAATTATCCTCAAAACTCAGTTCCCAATCGGTAAAAAAACGAAAAGCATCTGTTCCTTTATATGTAAAGTATTTTAATAAATGCGGACGTTTTTTCATCTCCAGATATTTCTGCTCGCGAGCATACTCTTCCGATTTTTCCCATCGCTTAGAATCCTCAAGATAAGCTTTGCGGTTTAAAAATTCTTCGGAAGATATCAAAGCATTCAGCTCATTATATCGCTCTAATTCAGCCGATTCTGAAACCTTGTAGTAGTTTTGCAAAAGCGGGGACTTTTGAAACTTCAGAAAAAATTTCACATCATCGTCAGCACTCAATTGTTTGAATTTTTGCCAGGCTCTAAAAGCTTCTGTTTTTTCAAACTTCTTTTTGTCCTTTAAAAATCCCACCCTTTTTCTGAACGGCTCATTTTCTATCTCAATCTTGAGTTCCTCGAATTTTTTCAGATTATAACTTCCAGCTGTTTCACGGTACAGTTTCAATTTTTTCGAATGTTCAAACTTCATATAATTTTTGAGCTCATAGTCCTTGCGAAGCGCTTTGAATTCATGTTTTTTTTCCTTGTCCTTTGCCGGTAGATTTTTCAGTTCCAAATATTTTTTCAGTTTTTCTGAATGGGAAATTTCTTCGTGGCGTTTCAGAGTTTCCGAATGATAAAGCTCGTAATAGATTTTAATGCCGGGATGCTTTTTCAATTTTCTGAACTCCCTCTCTTTAAATTGTTCCTCAGAGCCTCTATAAACCAAACGGTGCATCTCTTCCTTCTCTCTACTAAAAGTGCCATTCTCCACAAACTCTTTTAGCTGCCGGTATTCTTTCAGTTTTTCCGAATCTTTTAAAGCATTAAACCGTTTTAATTGCTGCGAATCTTTTAGTTTAAAATATTTCTTGAGAGCAGCCGAACTTTTCAGCCGTTTAAATTCATTCAGCAATGCTTCCTCACGGCTCCCTTTAAACCTCAATTGCTTAATCTCTTTTTTACGATTCTCAAATTCCACTGACTGAACGGTTTTTTTTAATTCCAAAAACTCTTTCAGCTCATCAGAACTTTCAACGCGGTTAAACTCTTCATAATCTTTATAAAGACTTTCACGCTGAACTTCAATTTTTTCAACAGATTTAATTTTTCCTGTCAACTGGTAAAAGAATATTTTAAATGACATGGGTTAATTTTTTGGTTTTACACATTCAAAAGTAAGAATTTAAGCCATTAAAATCGAATAAATTCGACCTGTAAGATACGATTTATGTTAAAGTTGTTAACATATCAAAATTATTATTGAATAGTGAAGAAGTTATTGTTTATATGTTTTTGGCTGACTACTTGGCTGTTAAGCTTATTTTAAATAATTTTAGCCGTTTAATTGAAGCGAAATGATTACAGAATCGGAATTGATTTTAAACAGCGACGGCACCATTTTTCATCTGCATCTGAAGCCTGAAAATATTTCAGACCAGATTATTCTGGTTGGCGATCAGGCGCGGGTTGAAACTGTTGCAGGATTTTTTGACAAAATAATTTTTGAGGCCGAAAACCGTGAATTTAAAACGGCTACCGGCTGGTACAAAAACAGAAAAATTTCAGTCATCTCCACCGGAATCGGCACCGACAACATTGACATTGTGCTAAATGAACTGGATGCGCTTGCAAATATTGATCTTGAAAAGCGCGAGATTAAAAAGAAAAAGAGATCGCTCCAGTTTGTAAGAATCGGCACTTCAGGTGGATTGCAGGAAGACATTCCACTGAATTCTTATGTTGTTTCACAAAAATCCATCGGATTCGACGGGATGCTGAACTTTTATGCCAACCGGGAAGAGTATTGCGACCTGGAATTTGAGACAGCATTTAAAAAGTTTACCGGCTGGAAAAAATCACTGCCTGAGCTCTATGTGGTTGATGCATCGGAGAATCTGCTGCAAAAGTTTAATACTCCCGGGTTCATCAACGGCATAACAATTTCAGCCCCGGGATTTTACGGGCCACAAGGTCGTGTTTTACGGCTTCCCCTTTCCATGCCGGAGTTGAATAACAGGATTGAAGAGTTTCAGTTTGAAAATTTCAAAATCTCAAATTTTGAGATGGAAAGCTCTGCAATTTATGGCCTTTCAAAAATGTTAGGGCACGAAGCCCTTGCGGTGTGCCTGATAATTGCCAACAGAGTGTTGGGGCAGGCAAATGAAAATTACCGTCCCGAAATGGAAAAACTGATACAAATTGTACTGGATAACCTAATAAAATAAGAGATGAAAACAAGCAGGTTAAAAGCACTGGTAAACTTGCTGGATGACCCTGACCATTTGGTCTTCAACACAGTGAAAAATGAATTGTTGAAAACCAAAACGGATATTATTCCGATACTTGAGGAAAAATGGGAACAAAGTTATGATGAGCTTTTTCAGGAGCGAATTGGGAATCTCATACAGGATGTACAGTTTAAAGAGACCCGGTCGCTGCTGAAAAAGTGGATTGATTCCGAAAGCAACGACCTTTTGGAAGGTTTCCTGATCATCGACAGGTTTCAGTATCCCGACTTAAACAGAGCCGTGATTCTTCAAAAAATTGAAAAAATCAACAAGACGGTTTGGCTTGAATTAAATAACTCTCTGACCATGCTTGAAAAAGCAACTATTCTAAATCATTTTCTTTATAGTGTTCATAGTTTTTCCGTAAATCACGCCCATCCCAAATCGCCTCAAAACTGCTATATCAATCAAATATTGCAAACAAAAAGAGGAAATCCGGTTTCAATAAGCCTGTTATATACAATTCTTGCACGCCGGCTCGGATTGCCCGCACAACTCACCGATTTCCCCAAAAATCCGTTGGTTGCCATCATTGACAGCGACATTGCACAAAAAGTCCATGGCGAAATTCCCGGCAGTAAAGTGCTGTTTTACATCAATCCCTCCAATAAAGGTTCGGTGGCAAGCCGAAAGGAAGTAGAGTATTATTTGAAAAAAAATGAATATATCCCCTGTAAAAAATATACCGAGCCAAAAAAAGACCAGCTATTCGTCAAACGGCTGATTGAGTCACTACGAGACTCCTATCTTTCACAGGGGTTCACCGATAAAAAGATAAAAACTGACAGTTTACTTAACTGTTTTCCGGCGGAATAAACGAGCCCACTCCTAAAAGTGTTTATTCCACTAAAAGCTCTAATGCTGATTAGCAACTCTTTGTGCAATTTTGTGCTGTTTTTTTGCATTATTCAATTTTCGGAGAAAGCTCTTAAACAAAACTACAAAAATGCAAAATTCCATTCCGGTCCGAATCAGACCAAAATATTTTTACAATATTCCACACAACGAATCACCTCCTTTTGAGCATCTGAATTTTCCGGAACAGGATATTCCAGTTCAATATCACAGAATATAGGCCATTTGTTCTTTTGAATCAGTTTCAAAATATCGGCAATAGGCGTTTCACCTTCGCCCCATGGCATATTTGTATTTGGAGGATTTCCATCCTTGCCAGTTTTATCTTTCATATGAATGCTGAAAATCCGGTCGTGCAGCCGTTCAATCACCTCGTTGGGATGTTTTCCCGTAGCGCCAAAATAGTGGCCAACATCAAAATTCAGCATATTATTTGGTGAATAGGAGAGAAAATCGTCAAAAGAAAAACCGGGTTCACCTGGCTGAAGATGGTTATGAAAAATGGCATACATATCATGTTTTTCGGCAAACTTACCGAGCCTTTTGCACGCTTCGTGCCCAATTTCATTGGTAATTCCCCGGGCGCCTAATACTTTTGCAGATTTAAAAACATANNGCCCATCAACTCGATGGAACTGATACCCGCTTCAACACAATATTTCAGAATATCCTGTGCTGAAGATGGCATACTTCGCCAACTGTATGTAATTGCCCCTATCTGAACACCACCAAATTTTGAATCGGGTTTTGCTGCACCCTGCGGAGCACATGAAAAACCAACAGGCATTATCGAAACACCAGCCGCAACAGCAGCTGAAGTGGTGATAAATTTTCGTCTTGAAATTTCCTTGCCGGAATGTGAAAAGTAATTCATAATATGTCTTTTGATAATTTTGCAGGATAAAAGTAAAAAAAAATCCGAAAAGTCAGGGTAAAATAATTTACTTGCAGGAAAAAAACTAAATTATCCGACAAATAAACAAAAGTGCATAAATAATTCATTGAAAAAATGTAGTTTCGCCTTGATTAAAAACTTCGAAAATGCAAAGAAGAACCTTCATTAAAACAACAACTGCTGCAACAGGCAGCCTTCTTATTCCGACAAACCAAGCTGCTTCTCCTTCCGGCAAAGACTTCTATGAAATGAGAGTATATCAGTTTGCTGACGGAAGCGGCATAAACCGACTAAAAAAGTATTATACTGAAGCAGTAATTCCGCTGCTAAATAAAAATGGCGCTAAAGTGGGTGTTTTTGGCGAATACAGTAAGGAAGATCCGCCAAAGCTATATGTTTTGCACATTCACAAAGGAGTTTCAGAATACTGGGAAACCGTTCAGGCAATGAAATCCGATAAAATTTTTATTGAGGCATCAGGGGATTATTTCAGACAGCCGGCAGAAAAGCCGGTTTTCGAGCGTTACGAAACATTTTTAATGGAAGCTTTCGATGCAATTCCACGCTATAAATCACCCGGCAACAATCGCGGGCTGTTTGAGTTACGAACTTATGAAAGCTACAACGAAGAGGCTCTCGGAAGAAAAATCAAAATGTTTAATCTGGAAGAGCTCCCTCTATTTGAAGAAGTTGGGCTTCATCCCCTCTTTTTCGGAGAAATAGTAGCCGGGCAATTTATGCCCGCCCTCCGGTATATGCTCTGGTTCAGGAATATGGAAGAGCGTGAAGCAAACTGGAATAAATTCAGAACCAGTAATAAGTGGACANNCTACCGGGATTTCCCCGACCCGGCTATTTCTCCAGACGAAGTACTGATTGAGGTGAAAGCCTGCGGAATTTGCGGAAGCGATGTGCATGGCATGGATGGCAGCACCGGAAGGCGTAACCCTCCGCTCATCATGGGACACGAGGCTTCCGGAATAATCATGGAAACGGGCAGTGAGGTTACCGGCTGGAAACCGGGCGACCGGGTAACTTTTGATTCTACTGTGTATCCGCTCAATGACTGGTTCACATTAAAAGGGAGGTATAATCTGAGTGACAATCGCCAGGTGCTGGGAGTTTCTCCGGGCAATTATCGCCGCCATGGCGCATTTGCCGAAAAAATTGCGGTTCCGCAGCACATACTCTATGCCATTCCCGAAAATGTTTCCTTTGAAGAGGCTGCAATGGTTGAACCCGTTGCAGTAGCTGCACATGCCATTAACGTATCGGGATTAAAACCCGGCAACAGTGCTGTAGTTGCAGGAACCGGAATGATCGGATTTTTCATAGTACAATTGCTGTCACTGTTTGGTGCAAGTCCGGTCATTGCAATAGACATTGATATTCAGAAATTAAAACTTGCGCAAAACTATGGAGCAGACTACAGTTTTAAGGCGGATGATGAAAACCTGACCGAAAAAATTTTACAACTTTCCAGAAATCGCGGAGCAGACCTTTCGTTTGAAGTGGTGGGAATTTCTGACTCAGTCAGAACCTGTATTGAGAATACACGCAAGGGCGGCACTGTTGTTTTGGTAGGCAATTTATCTCCCCAAATTAAGTTTCCCTTGCAGCAAGTTGTTACAAAAGAAATCACTGTTCAGGGAAGCTGTGCCATCAACGGAGAATATCAACTGGCTCTTGACCTTCTTGCAAAAGAAAAAGTAAAGGTCAATCCCCTGATCTCTGCAGTTGCTCCGTTATCTGAAGGCGCACAGTGGTTTAAAAGGCTCTACAATAAAGAACCCGGATTAAATAAAGTGATTCTCGTACCCTGAAACGAAAAAAATCTTATTTTTACCCAAATAACTTCAAAAAACAAAACAAATGGATCGTAGAAATTTTATTCTAAAAGCAGCATCGGGAGCTGCCGCTGTAACCATTATTCCGCGGCATGTGATGGGTGGCAAAGGCTTCATTGGTGCAAATGATCGTGTCAACCTGGGTTATATTGGCACAGGAAAACAGGTAACAACGTTGCTTAATGGTATTGGAAAGTGTGAAGGAACAGTAGTTGTGGCAGCCAGCGATGTTTTTCAGAGCAAGCTCAGCCGGTTTACAGAGCTTGCTCAAAAGAACAATGCAAATAAAGGGTTGAATGTAAAAGTTGACGGATATCACTATTATCGTGAATTGCTTGAGCGCAGTGATATTGATGCAGTTGTTATTGCCACTCCCGACCACTGGCACGCCCAGATGGCTGTGGATGCCGCCAAGGCAGGGAAAGACATTTATTGTGAAAAACCGATGGCGCTCACGGTTGCAGAAGGGCGTGCTATGGTAAATGCCACCCGCAAGTATGACCGCGTTTTCCAAACCGGAAACATGCAGCGCTCATGGCGTGATTTCAGACATGCTGTTGAGCTGGTAAGAAACGGATATATCGGCGAAATTAAAGAGATAAATGTTAGCGTGGGAGAACCTGTTAAGCAGTGTGATTTGCCATCGCAACCTGTGCCTGACGGACTTGACTGGAATGAATGGATAGGTCCTTCACTTTATCGCGGTTATCATGAAGACCTGGCGCCGGTGGATGTAAACGGACCGTGGGCATGGTGGCGCGGTTACCGCGATTTCGGCGGTGGACTGGTCACTGACTGGGGTGCACACATGTTTGACGTTTCGCAGTGGGCGCTTGACATGGACGAATCGGGACCGGTTCAGTTTATGCCTCCTGAAAAGCCCGCGCAAACTCATGGACTTTCAATGCTCTATTCAAACGGCACACGAGTGAACCATAAACTCTGGGGCGGAAAAGATGATGAAAACGGAGTTCAGTTTATTGGAACGGAAGGGAAAGTTGAAGTGAGCCGCAGTTTCCTGCGCACCTTCCCCAACCAGAACCTTTCCAAAGCAGACCTGAAAGAAACCGATGAGCGGGTGTATTTCAGCAACAACCACTACCAGGACTGGGTTGATGCTATAAAAACACGTACAAAACCAATTTCTGATGTGGAAACCGGACATCGCACTGCTTCGGTATGCAACATCATTAACATTGCATACGAATTGCAACGTCCGTTGCTATGGAATCCAAAAACAGAGCAGTTCACCGGTGACGATGCTGCAAACATGATGCTCTCCCGCCCATATAGAGGAAAATGGAACTTTAATAATTTCTGATGAGACCGGGAACTATTGCCTATAAAACCGTAAACTTTCAAAAGACGCATGGAGTTTTTCTGGTCATTTTAATCTTCATCTTGTCAGGATGTGGGTTATACAGTTCATACAGAACAATTTCAAATTCTGACTGGGAAAGGTTCAGCAGTTCTATTCCCGGAACCCCCCGGCTGGAATATCAACATGCTGTTCCAATCCTTCATCTTTACGGCACTCCCGAAGAAATGGGGAGGCAATACGGTACTATCCTTCAAAACCATTTACAATTAATCGTACAAACGGCTGAAAAATTCTTCACAAAAAAAAGAATCAAAAAATTTATTTCCATAGCTGAGGGGTATAGAGAATCACTCCCGGATGAAACAATGGAATTTATTTCAGGCATGGCTGAAACATCCGGAATCAACCACAAGTATCTAATGGCAATAAATGTGGTACCAAAAATTTCGTGCAGCACATTAGCCGTATGGGACAGCGCCACCATCGACCAAAATTTAATCATGGGAAGAAATGCGGATTACAAACTAAGAAAAATTAACAACTTTCTGGGAATCATCGTAGTGAAGCATCCTGCAGAAGGGCTGGCAACAGTTTCTTCCTCCTTTTTGGGTTTGGCAGGTACTTTTACCGGGATAAATGAAAAGGGGGTTTGTTATGGCAATATGCTCGCTTACAATGGCTATGAAATCAAAAATCATAAAGATGGATTACCCATTCAGGTTTTAATGCAGCTCTCTGCCGAAAGGAGTTCTTCTGCCAGGGAAATGGCCAATGATCTGGCTGCCAGCAATCACGTTATTCCTGTCAACGTGATGTGCGCCGACAGGCACGATGCAGTTTTGATTGAACTGGGACAAAATAATTTTGCATTTCGTGAAAGCAACAACGGAATATTAGCAGGTTCCAACAACTTCTATGCTTCCGGTATGTTTAAAAAATCACGTTCGGACAAACAGTTTACCGCACTAATACTCAATGCAGAAAATCATTATGGAGATTTCACCCTTAAGAAAATGAAAGATGCAATGCATGCTGCCAGCTTTAAAAACAAAACGCTCCAATGTGTTATTTTTGAACCTGAAAAGATGCTCATTCATGTGAGCATGAACAAAGTGCCTGCCTCAAAGGGTCCATTTATCGAATTTGATGTTAATGAATTGCTTAAGAAATAATTTATTCCCGGTTATTTTCATAAAGTTCCAATTTTTAATAAAGATATTAATCTATCTTTGGTGCAATGTTACATCACAAAATATTTCATCATAAAACCTCTAAAATCTGGGTGGTTTTCATACACGGTGCAGGAGGGAGCAATGTTGTCTGGTTCAGGCAACTGCGCGACTTTAAAAAACATTTCAATGTGCTGCTTGTAGATTTACGCGGGCATGGGAAATCAAAATCCAACTACACTGAGGAAGAAATGTACAGATTCGATGAAATTGCATTGGATGTCATAAAAACTATGGAACATCTGCATATCCATGAAGCTCATTTCATTGGCATTTCATTGGGCTGCACTGTAATTCGTGCCATTGACAAGCTGGCTCCCGGCAGGGCAGCTTCCATTATTCTGGGCGGCGCCGTTGTGCAGTTCAATAAAAAAATTAACGTGCTGGTTACGTTGGCAAAACTGCTCAATTCAATCCTTCCCTATATGTGGCTCTACAAACTGAATGCGTGGATTTTGATTCCATCAAAAAAACATGCACAATCACGAAAACTCTTTATCAGTGAAGCCATAAATCTGGGAGAAAGAGAGTTTAAAAAATGGCTGCACATGTCCAAGGAGATCAGAAACAACCTCAAAGAGTTTCTGATTAAAGAGGCTTCAGCGCCGGTGCTGTACCTTATGGGCGAACACGATCACATGTTTTTGCCAATGGTTTCCGAACTGGTGCAAAAACATTTCAACTCAAAGTTAGAGGTCATCAGCGACAGCGGTCATGTGTGCAATCTGGACCAGCCGGATTTGTTTAACCGTCTCTCCATACAGTTTATCAAAAGCTTTTCGGGGTAAGACAATAAAATGCAAATCTCAGGTATCCCAGCGAATACTTTTTAGCCTTTCCTATTTCAGAAAATCTTCTCTCAATGGTGTGAAATTGTCAATAAGCCGGGCTGTTTTTGTCAGCAGCTTTATGGTATGCTTTTTATTTGGAGCAACAGCAAACATATCACCGGCTTTCAGGTGATGATCCGGTTCTCCCTCACAATAAAAAATAATCTCTCCCTCGGCAATGTATGATGTCTGCTCGTGCGGATGGGAATGGGGCGGTTCGGGCTTTTCCCACGGACCACCGGAGAAATCAAGCAAAACACTCATCAAACTATCCGTGTGGATAATTTTTCGTCGCAAATCCTCCTTCACCTCTTCATAAGGAATATCGTCAAACTTTAAAACAGCCATAATCTCAGATTAAATTAAAGAAACAAACGCTTTATTTATACTACAAACGGTTGAACTGTTTTACTCATGTTTCGCATCTAAAGTAAAAAAAGTAATTGTTTGGCATTATTTTATAATTGGCGCCCAAAATATAAACAATAATAATACGATTTAAAAAGAACGGGCAAAATGGTCAGGCAAAATAGTGATTATAAAAAATTCATTAAAATTAAAATAGGAAATAACGATTTTTTTTATTTTTACGATAAAAATGGAAATTTTATTTTAAAAGATATATTATGAAACATGACAAGAGGCAGAAACGGTTTTCAATCTGCACTCTTCAGATTGGAGTGAGATCGCCCCCGGAAACAGATTAGCAACATGGCGTGAATGCCAGGAAAATCACTATTTCTGTTAAAACCCAAAACTATAAAAAGTCATTAATTTCATTTATAACTTTAAAAAAGAAGATATTAGCAATGAAAAAGGAATTATTTTTGTTGAATTACAACCAAATTTTAACACGAGTTTTTCTACCATTTTTAATAATTATTTTTTTTACCCCTTTAATTTCGGCACAAAGCCTGCAACTTTACACACCCTATAGAAAGATCACTGTTCCCCCGGGCGAGTCTATTGATTATTCCATAGAGGTGATTAATAATGGTTCATCCATTTCCACAGCTGAGGTCAGAGTTACCGGACTGCCCGACTCCTGGACATACACACTTCGCTCGGGAGGATGGGATTTGCAGGATATTTCTGTTTTGCCGGGAGAAAAAAAGAGCATGAACCTGAAAGTAAACGTTCCATATGAAATCGACAAAGGCACCTATACATTCCGTGTATTGGCGGTCAACAACAGTGTTTTGCCTCTCACCATAAATGTCTCAGAGCATGGAACTCTAAAAACGGAGTTTACATCCGAGCAGGCAAATATGCAAGGGCACGCCAAATCGGATTTTAATTTTAGAACCAAGCTCAACAACCAAACCGGCGAGAAACAACTTTATGCACTCACATCCAATGCGCCACGCGGGTGGAGTGTTGTTTTCAAGCCAAATTATCAACAAGCCACTTCAGTGGAAATTGAACCCGGACAAAATAAAGATATTACCGTAGAAGTCAAGCCTCCATTTGGCATAAAAGCAGGGAAATATACTATCCCAATTATGGCCAGAACTAATGCAACTTCTGCAAATCTTGATTTAGAAGTGGATATCACCGGCACATTTGAAATGGAATTGTCAACCCCTAGCGGGCTACTCAGTTCCAGCATCACAGCAGGCAGAAAAAAGCGAATTGACCTGGTTGTGCGCAATACAGGCTCAACGGATATGACCAGCATACGAATGAGCTCTTCAAAGCCACGAGGTTGGGAAGTGACTTTTTCTAACGACACCATACCCTTCATTGCGGCGGGTGAAACTGCCGGGCTGACAGCCCAGATTAAAGCTTACGAAAAATCTATTCCGGGTGATTATGTAATCAGTCTCACTGCACAAACTCCGGAAACAAGCTCTGCGGCATCATTCAGAATAGCCGTTAAAACTTCACCACTTTGGGGGTGGTTGGGCATTTTCATTATTTTGAGCACAATCTGGGTGATTTTCTATCTGTTCCGGAAATATGGAAGGAGGTAGAGCGATGCAGACAACAACCATTGAGGTGAAAAACCTCACAAAAAAGTATGGCGACTTTACTGCAGTAAACAATCTCTCACTAAAAATTGGGAGAGGTGAAGTTTTTGGCTTGCTTGGCCCGAACGGTGCCGGAAAATCCACTACAATCCTAATGCTCATGGGTTTGACTGAGCCAACAAGCGGTCAGGTTAGTGTTTGCGGTATTGACTCTGTACGTAACCCGATTGAGGTAAAAAAACGTGTCGGATACTTACCTGAAGATGTGGGATTCTATGATGATCTCACCGGGTTTGAAAATTTGGTTTATACAGCCACACTGAACAACATTCCGGAACAGGAAGCAAAACAACGTGTCAACAGCTTGATGAATCGTATCGGATTAGAAGAACAAAAAAAGAAAAAAGCCGGTAAATATTCCAAGGGAATGCGTCAGCGTCTGGGATTGGCAGGTGTATTAATTAAAAATCCGGAAGTTGTTATTCTTGATGAACCTACGACAGGTATTGATCCATCCGGGATTAGGGAGTTTCTGGGACTTATCGTCAGTTTAAGCAAAGAAGAAAATATCACCGTGCTTCTATCATCACATCATCTGCATCAGGTTCAGCAGGTGTGTGATCGCGTTGGCNNTCAGGCAATGTTTTTAAAGTGGAAGCAAAGTTGGCTATTGATGAAAAAGAGAAAAACTCACTTTTTGACGACTCAAAACCGAACATATTAACAGAAAAAATAAGAAGAATTGAGGGCGTTAAAAATATTGTGGCAGAAAACACCAATTTGACAATTGACTGCTATAAGGACGTTACTTCTGAAATAGCCAAAACTATTGTTAATTCAGGATTCGGTTTATCTTCTTTAAGTAAAAGAGAATACGGTTTAGACGATATTTATTATCGGTATTTTGAAGGAGGAAATAATTATGAAACGACCATGTAGAAATGCTTCACAAACAAGCATAATTAAAATGAGGGAGTTACATCCAATACCTTTGAAAACTTTTAATTTTAATTGGATGAAAGAGAGAACAGTTGAAAAAAAATTAACAGTAAATTTTTTGAATAGAGAAAAATTAAAACAAGTCATCAATAAGCTGCAGGAGCCATTCCGCTTCTCTGAAACATATAAAAACGACTTTGGCGTTTTCCGTTCAATGGTTTTTAAAGAGATAGGCGACCACGTTCGGAGCTGGCGGGTAATTATTCTTGGAAGCATAATTATTTTGACGTGCATTGGCTCACTTTACACTGCATTTTCCGGTATCGCAGATGCAGCAAACCAGGCGGGCAGTGAGGAAAGCTTTTTCTTTCTAAAACTTTTCACACTGTCAGATGGCAGTTTGCCCCCCTATTTCGTTTTTATCAGCTTTTTAGGTCCGCTATTGGGTATAAGTCTGGGATTTGATGCTGTTAATTCTGAGCAAAACCAAGGCACCCTTAGTCATTTGCTGGCGCAACCCATACCGCGGGATTATGTGATAAACACCAAGTTTATTGCTTCACTTCTTGTGATATCGCTGCTGTTTTTTGGATTAAGCTTTTTGGTTATTGGCGCAGGGCTCATTGGACTCGGTATTCCGCCAACGCCTGAAGAATTTTTCAGAATTATTTTTTTCACTCTCCTGAGCATTATCTATGTTGCATTATGGCTTAATCTGTCGCTATACTTTTCAATCCGTTTCAGACAGCCAGCCACCTCAGCGCTGGCAGGAATTGCTGTTTGGCTGTTTTTTACGGTATTCTACCCTTTGCTTGTAAATATTATAGTAAAAATAGCATCTCCGCCTGAATATGCTTCAGGTAGAGCAGTTTATATGTTTGAAAAGTTTCGGTTTGCTATTGTTCAGGTAATGCCCAACGAATTATTTAGTCAGGCAACTTCAACACTGCTCATGCCATCGGTTCGCAACCTGGGTCCGCTCACTATTGAGCAAGTGCAAGGAGCTATTCCCGGTCCGTTACCTTTGGGACAGAGCTTATTGGTAGTTTGGCCACAACTAACGGGATTAATAGCGTTAACAATCTTTTGTTTCATTTTATCCTACACAACTTTTATGCGTAGAGAAATTCGTTCGCGGTGAAGCTATATTTCGCTTTGTGGCAACTGTTGGAATGAAAAATTCTGAATTGAGCAGGTGGGGGATTATTCCCCCGCCCTTTCATAACAACGGATTTTATAAGTCCCCTTCGGCTACCCTCTGCCTCTGCAGGCGTAAATTTGCAAATT
>MTKW01009322.1_pt1 | contig 19789 bp, 10 predicted proteins | sample 1042761 | NCBI WGS metagenome assembly MTKW01 (sample SAMN06205366, study PRJNA360243) | anaerobic digester metagenome | biome: Wastewater treatment plant; feature: Anaerobic digester sludge; material: sludge; isolation source: anaerobic digester fed with sludge from wastewater treatment plant ... | reverse complement strand
ATGGTGGAAAATCGGGAGGAAAGTGAACGGTTCCTATGGGACTTGAGGCAAACAGCCCAGGAGTTGGTGGTGGAGAATCATACCGGCTACGTGATGAAGTATGCCAAGCAGTATGGATTGGGCGTTTCCATTGAGCCTTATGATATGACACCGATGGCAGATATGGAGCTGGCGGCCTCCTGCGATATGCCGATGTGTGAGTTTTGGAGCCTCGGGGGGTTCAATACCGCGTTCGGGGTAGCCGAGGGTACCTCGGTGTCGCACCTGTTGGGACAAGCGGTAGTGCCTGCCGAATCTTTTACCGCCGTGGACAATTGGAAGCAACATCCCGGCTCAATGAAAAATCAGGGTGAATGGGCGTTTGCGGCCGGTATCAACCGCCTTGTTTATCATACCTTCCAGCACCAGTCGTTGCCCGACAGCCTGCGCCCGGGCATGACGATGGGGCCCTATGGCGTTCATTGGGACCGCAACCAGACATGGTGGCCGATGGTTGATGCCTATCATCGCTACGTGGCGCGGTGTCAATACATGTTGCAACAAGGGCGTACCGTGGCCGATCTGCTCTATCTCGCGCCTGAAGCATCTCCTTTTGTATTCCTCGCACCCGAATCGGCATACGAATATGAAAATCCCACGTTGCCGGACAGGAAAGGGTATAACTTTGACGCTTGCCCGCCCAGCATGCTCTATAAAGCTGAAGTGAAGGAGAACATGATTGTTTTCCCGGGTGGTGCCACCTATCGCGTACTCGTGCTGCCCTATTTCAAAACCATGACACCTGAGCTGTTGAAGAAGATCAAGGAACTTGTCCGCGATGGAGCAACAGTAGTAGGAGTTCCACCGGAAAAATCCCCCAGCCTTAGCAATTATCCCCGGTGTGATGAAGAGGTGAAGGCTTTGGCGATGGAGTTGTGGGGCGCGGAAGAGGCTCCTGAAACGTTGACTACCCGTCTTTATGGAGAAGGGAAAATCATCTGGGGGCAGGAGTTGAAGGAGAAGGCTGACAACCTGTATCCACACTACGATATTACCGCGAAAATAGTCGCGGAAAGTGTGCCTGCCGATTTCGAGTCGGAAGGCGGTATCCGCTACACGCACCGTACATTGAATGGCACGGAGATCTATTTCGTTTCCAACCGTACCGGAAAGGCGACAGCCGAAACATGCAAATTTCGCGTCATAGACGCCCAACCGGAATTATGGCACCCGATTACCGGGGAAATGCGTGCTTTGCCCGAATATTCCCGGGAAGGAGGACAAACCATCATCCCGCTTCGATTCGACAGGGATGAAGGTTATTTCATCGTCTTTCGCACCGGGGGGCTATCGCCTACATCGGAAACCAACTTCCCGGAAACCGAGCAACTGGCGGTGTTGGATGCCCCGTGGACGGTATCCTTTGACCCCAAATGGGGAGGCCCCGCATCGGCGGTGTTCGACCAGTTGACGGACTGGTCGCACCATTCAGACCCCGGCATCAAATACTACTCCGGAACGGCCGTTTACAAGCAGACATTTGATCTGCCGAAAACGGACGCGAAATCGTTGTACCTGGATTTGGGAAGGGTAAGCAATATGGCGCGTGTGAAACTCAATGGTAAGGATTTAGGCGTAGTATGGACATTCCCCTGGCGGGTGGATATTTCCGACGCGGTGAAGCCGAAAGGAAATCAGTTGGAGATAGAGGTGGTTAACCTTTGGCCCAACCGGTTGATTGGTGATGAGCAACTTCCTGATGATGGGATAGTGAACGGGCAATGGCCGGAATGGTTGACGGAAGGTAAACCCCGCACGAGCGGCAGGTATACCTTCACTACCTACAAGCATTTCAACAAGGATTCCCCACTGCTTGAATCGGGCTTGATGGGGCCTGTAAAGATATTGGTTGAGAACTAAATGTTACACCTCATAATATCGTTGACATAATCTCCGTGAGTTACTAAAAAGGAGCGACTTGTTTTTTATCATGTACTGAAAAACTTTATAATGAACATTACAATGACTGAATCAAAAAGAAGCATTGTTCTTTATATCCTATTGATAACATTATTATTCATTGTCTCTTCTTGTAAAAACTCTGGTAATGATAATCGTGGAACTAAAAAAAAGGAGGGGGAACCTTATGGTATTGAAATTATAGGAGATAACACCTTTGAACAAGGTTTCGCATTGACTCCTTTAGATCCGCGAACGGTGCAACAGGGGGGTGGTTTCGAAAAAACATACCTTGATACACTGGCGTTTAATCGCGAAGCCACCTCTCCTGTTTGGCACATTGCCCAATGGTATAGCAAATATAACCTGGCTCACGCTGAACTAAAAACAGAGACAGATGGCTCCTTATCATATGCAAACGAAGGGAATAGTAAAAAAGTAGTACTTTATTCAGACAACTCTTTACTGCTAGAAGTCAACGCGAGCAAAGAGTATGATAAAGCGAGAACCAAAGAAGAACAATGGCCTCATCTTTTAATAGAGCAAAGTTTTCATGAAAACAGCCCGACCGTTGGAAACAAAAAGAGTATTCAGTTTTCTTTTGAATTAAAACTGGAAAAAGAAGAAAATCAAATGGAAGAAGAAACGTTTGACCCCTCACTGCATACTGCTCAATCACCATTTTATTTTGATATAAAAAACATCAATGAAAATTCCCCCGATTATAATCAAAAAATATGGTTTGGCATAGCATCATATGATTACAGGTACACGGAAACAAGTACAAGAGAGATCGTATCATGGGATATTGGAACCAACGCGTATATTTATCAGATACCGGAACGACTATTCTGGGGAAATATTAGTTTCCAAGATAAAAAATGGCACAAAGGTGAAGCCGATTTAAAACCACTTATTCAAAGAGCGCTTGCCGCGATGCAAGAAAAGTCCGTTTTCATGCATTCAACTTTGGATGATCTTGCCATAACAGGTATGAATTTTGGATGGGAAGTCCCAGGTACTTTCGACGTGGCTGTAAAGGTGAGAAATATCAGTTTAAAAGCATGTGATTATGGGGATTAGCGCTACAAGGAGTTGTCAATCACGGTTGTAAAATTTATTTTCAGCTCGTTCCATTTTTTTTCTTCATTGTTGCTCGTTTCCCGGGTCAAGGAGAATTGCACACGCTTTCTTGGCCCGGTTTCAATTTTTATTCGTACCTTTAAAGTGCGAAAGAGAATGAGCGTGTATCTATTCATCAAAACTAAAATCTTAGAATGAGAAACAATAACTATTGCGTGATCATGAGCGGTGGGGTGGGAAGCCGCTTTTGGCCCTTTAGCAAAGAGGGGAAACCCAAGCAATTCCTGGATTTTTTTGGCACGGGACGGTCGCTACTGCAAAGCACGTTCGACCGGTTCAAAGAGATAGTGCCGGTGGAGAACATATACATCGTGACCAACGATGCCTATGCGGAGATGACGTCAAGGCAGTTGCCCGAGTTGAAGGATGAACAGATCCTGCTGGAGCCTATCCGGCGGAACACCGCCCCGGCCATCGCCTACGCCTCGTTTCGTATTAGAGCCGTGAATCCCAACGCGAATATCGTGGTGGCTCCCTCCGACCATCTGATCTTGAACGTGGGGAGGTTCGTGAGCGATATCAAAAAGGGGTTGCGTTTCGTGGAGAAGAACCCGGTGTTGCTCACGCTGGGCATTCAGCCGAGCCGACCCGAAACAGGGTATGGCTACATCCAGTCGGGTGAGGAGCAGGAAGATGGAATCTGTAAGGTGAAGGCATTCACTGAAAAACCCGATTATCACCTGGCAAAGAAGTTCGTTGATAGCGGCGAGTTCGTATGGAACTCGGGCATCTTCCTGTGGAACGTGAACAGCATCATTGACGCCTTCCGAAAACATCTCCCGGACATTATCCAGAAGTTTAACGAGGGGAAGGAGCTGTTTAACACGCCCGCGGAGAAGCGGTTCATCGACAAGAGCTTCCCCTTCTGTCGGAATATCTCCATCGACTACGGGATACTGGAAAAAGCCGATAACGTTTACGTGAACATCTCGGACTTCGGCTGGAGTGACCTGGGTACCTGGGGGGCGCTGCACGAGATCTCCGACAGGGATGATAACAACAACGCGCACCTGAACTGTAAGGCGCTCTTCGTGGAGAGCAGCGACAACATCGTGGCGATGAGCGACGGGAAACTGGCTGTTATCCAGGGACTAGAGGATTACATCGTGGCCGAGTCGGGTAACGTCCTGATGATTTGCAAGAAGAGGGAAGAGCAACGCATCAAGCACTTCGTGACCGACGTGAAGCTCCGCTACGGAGATGAGTACGTCTAGCGTTGGTCAGGTTTGGAAGCACCAACGCGACAATGAAGCATGCGGGAGTCGGGTGCATAACACTTGTTAGCTGATAAATAGCAGCTCCCGGTACTTGGGCAACGTCCACATCTGGTTGTCCACGATCAACTCTAGTTTATCCACGTGGTAGCGAATCACGTTTAGGAATGGCTCCACCTCATCGTGGTATGCCACGGCTTTTTCTTGGGCACTTTCTAACCGGTTGGCCTTTCGTCGCGCTTCCACCATCTCATCGACGTTGGTCTTAATGGAGGTGATGTGTTCCGCGATCTCCTCCACGAGGACGGCATCCTGACGAGCCAGCCTCTCCGCTTTCTCCTTGCTGAACACGGCGTGCATCTTGTAGATGTTGTCGAGCAGTACTGATTGGTACTCCGTGGCCACGGGGATGATGTGGTTCATGCTGAGGTCGCCCAGCACCCGTGCCTCTATCTGTATTTTCTTGGTGTAGGTCTCCCACTTGACCTCGTTGCGGGCATGCAGCTCCTTCTCGCTTAACACGCCAATGGCCTCGAACATCTTCACCGATTGCTCCCGGGTGTACTCGTTGTACACGAGGGGAACGCTCATCTCGCAGTTAAGTCCCCTACGCTGGGCCTCCTCCTTCCATTCGTCGCTATAGCCATTTCCCTCGAAGCGGATGGGCTTTGACTCACGGATGTAGGTGCGGAGGGTGTCGAAGATGGCCTCTTCTTTCCTTAACCCGCGTTCCATCTTCTCATCGATCTCTTTCTTGAAGGCGATAAGCTGCGATGCCATGGCCGAGTTGAGCGCGATCATGGCCGAGGAGCAGTTAGCTGACGAGCCCACGGCGCGGAACTCGAACCGGTTTCCGGTGAAGGCGAAGGGCGACGTGCGGTTCCGGTCGGTATTGTCGATCAATACCTCCGGGATGTGCGCTATGCCTAACTTCATCTGCTTGATCTCTTCATCCACGGTGATATCGTCATCGCGGGAGCTCTGCTCAATCTTGTCCAGCACGGCCGATATCTGTTTCCCAAGGAAAACGGAGACGATGGCGGGGGGAGCTTCATTGGCGCCAAGGCGGTGGGCGTTGCCGGCCGACATGATAGAGGCTTTCAGCAGCCCATTGTGCTTATAAACGGCCATGAGGGCGTTCACGAGGAAGGTGACGAACAGCAGGTTCTCGTACGCCGTTTTCCCAGGGGTGAACAGGCCAATCCCGGTATCGGTACAGAGCGACCAGTTGTTGTGCTTACCGGAACCGTTTACCCCGGCGAAAGGTTTCTCGTGCAAGAGTAGCCGGAAGCGATGCTTCGAAGCGATGCGCCGCATCAGGGTCATCACCAGCAGGTTCTGGTCCACCGAGAGGTTGGTGTCCCGGTAGATCGAGGCTAACTCGAACTGGTTGGGGGCCACCTCGTTATGTCTTGTCTTTAACGGGATGCCATACTTGTAGGCCTCTTGCTCCACCTCCCGCATGAAGGCGACCACCCGCGGGGGGATGGCCCCGAAGTAGTGATCCTCAAGCTGCTGGTTTTTCGCGCTCTCGTGGCCCATTAAGGTGCGGTCGGTAAGGATAAGGTCTGGCCGGGCCGCGTAGAGCGCCTCGTCTACCAGGAAGTACTCCTGTTCCCAGCCAAGGTATGAGTAGACTTTTTTCACGTCGGGGTGGAACAGCCTGCAAACCTCTACCGATGCCTTGTCGACCGCGGAAAGCGCTTTTAGCAGGGGGGTCTTGTAGTCCAACGCCTCGCCCGTGTAGGAGATGAACACGGTGGGGATACAGAGGGTGTCATCGATGATAAAAGCGGGAGAACTCGGGTCCCACGCGGTGTAACCCCTCGCTTCAAAAGTGTTGCGTATGCCCCCGCTGGGGAAGCTCGACGCGTCGGGCTCCTGTTGGGCCAACAGCTTGCCGGAAAAGCGCTCGATGATGTTTTCCCCTGGGCCGCCCGCGAAATCGATAAACGAGTCGTGCTTCTCGGCAGTACCCCCGGTGAGCGGCTGGAACCAGTGGGTGTAATGGGTGGCGCCCATCTCGATGGCCCACATTTTCATCCCGGCGGCCACGTGCTCGGCAATACCGCGGTGCAGCGTGGTGCCCCGGTCAATAGCCTCCAGCACGATGTTCATGGTCTCCTTCGAGAGGTACTTCGACATGCGCTCGCGGTTGAACACGTACTTGCCGAAATACTCCGAGGGCAACTTGTCGGGGCTGGTTACCTCCACCGGAACCCTCCTTGACGCCTCCTCTACCGCGTTAAAACGTAACGTTGACATAGATCCCTCCTGTTTAATTAGCTTTCGCATCTGAATTGTTTCTACCAGTTTGCCCTAAGTTCCCTTAAAACGAGACGCCACTCGCAAATCGACGATGGCCTGATCGTTAAAAACGGGCTCTTTTCACCAATTCGACGGTAAGATGGTGCAAAAATATACAAAATGATTTAAATATTGGGCAAATCTGACTTTCCTCTACGCTTTTTCCCTGTAAATAACCCTTGATTTCGAGTTGATCCTGTATGAAGTCGCCACAATCGTAACAGGTGAATCGGTTTTCGCATTCACGTTTAATTATTGATTTCAAGATAATGACTTCGTAAAAGTTACATCAGTCTGTTTGAAAGGAATTTATGGCATGCGATAGTTAAGCGAGTTGGGTTGTCGGTTGAGGGTGGAATTTTTTTATGTAGTTTTTTTCATGTAATTTTGAAGTTAATCGTTAGGAGCGCATTATAAAGCTAGAGAATGAACGAAGAAAGCGAAATAAACGGAACAAACACGGCAAACGAAGTCAACAAACAGGAGGGGTACGTAAAAGAGAAAAGGATCATCGATATTGTTGCGGCAAGCAAGTGGGCCTTGGCAATCATAGGTTTCTCGGTGGTGCTTCTGGGGGTTCCGTTCTACTTGATTTGGAAACCCGCGTTAGCGATTACCTGGCAGGGATGTCTCCTTTTTTTCCTGCTTTTTATCGCGGGGGTGGCCATGCACGAGTTGATTCACGGGATATTTTTCGGGCTCTTTGCCGAATCGGGTTTTTCCAGCGTCCGGTTCGGTTTTACGCGTGAATACCTCACGCCCTATTGTCATTGCAACGAGCCGTTGAAGGTGAAGCACTACTCCCTGGCGGCCCTTATGCCCGCCCTGCTGCTTGGTCTCCTACCCATGGTCGTCGCCTTTTTCGTGGGCAGTCTCTTTTGGTTGCTTTTCGGTATCGTTTTCCTCAGTGCCGCGGCGGGCGACCTGATGGTGGTGTGGATATTAAGGAAAGAGATCTCTGAAACACTTGTGCACGACCATGTCTCGGAGCCGGGCTGTTGGGTGTACAAGAAATCGCTTAACCAAGAATAGCGTTGGAATGAAAACAGTCGGCATGGGTGGAGTCATGAATGGTGTTGGAAGCTTAAGGAGGCGGAGACCCCGATCCCGGATCACGAAGCGGGCTAATAAAACTCGCCCTGTTCACCCTAGGGGTTACACGCTTTTGGAAAGGAGAAAACGGCGGCGTACGCTTATCATCTCTGTCGCCTTGTTCGCACTTGTTTTCCTGTTTAGTTATGTCCCGTCGCTCTCCGAATGGTACATGCGTGCGCTCTACCCGGGGGTGGCCACGCTGCTATCCTCTATCTCCACCCTGTTTCCTTTCTCGCTATTTGATCTGTTCCTGATTGTGGCGGTATTTTGCTTGCTGATGATCATCGTGCTTGCCATTGCCCGAAGGAGCGGGTTCGTCCGGTTCCTTTTTTCATTGCTGCGCTTTGTGACGGTTCTCGTCGCGTGGTTCTACTTTAGCTGGGGGATTGCCTACTTCAGGGAGGATTTTTATACCCGCTGCCAGGTAGAGGAGGTGGCTTACGACAGCGAAGGTTTTCGCGATTTTACGACTTGGTTTATCGAGCACGCGAACCAGTCGTACCTCGATTTCGCGGGTGAAGGAGGTGCGGAAACAGGTGGACATAGTGTAACGGGCAGGGTGAGTGGAATGAAAGGGCAGAGCGGAATTGGAGGGTGCGGTAGAATGGACAAGGAGGCGATTCAGGCAGAACTCGAGTCGGTCTACCAGGAACTGCATGAACCGCTTCGACTGGCTTTCCCCAATGGCAAACGAAGGGCGAAGCCGATGATGTTCGAGCCGCTCCATACCCAAACGGGTGTATCGGGGTACTTCGGACCGTTCTTCAACGAGGTGCACGTGAACCACTACAGCCTCGACTTTACCTACCCTTTCACCCTTGCGCACGAGATGGCGCACCAGTTCGGTATCGGTCTCGAGTCTGAAGCCAACCTCTACGCGTTTATCGTCTGCGCGGCGAGCGATGACAAGCAGGTGCGCTACAGCGCGTACGTCTCCACGCTTGGGTACGTGTTAAACGACGCACGCCGCTTTCTCCCCGACGAATACAAAGCGATCTATCAATCCGTGCGGCCGGAGATCTTGAACCATGTAAAGCAAAACAGGGAACATTGGTTGGCAGTCAGGAGCGAACCGCTCTCGAACGCGCAAGACAAGGTGTATGACGCGTACTTGAAAACCAATCGGGTGAGTTCTGGACAGGTCAACTACTCTGAGGTGGTAGGGTTGCTCGTCTCGAGTTACAACAAGTTCTCCCGCTTTTGGTAAGCCGTTCTGGGTTTTGTAGGGCACATTAATTTGGCAGTTTGTCGTGAATGGGATACCATTAACCACTTCTAATATAATTTATAGGAACACAATAGTTTGGCGGTCTGATGGGATGCCGCGGTTTTGTAAATGCAATGCACTTTAGAAATACGATAGCGTGATGAACCGTAAAAGTTGGAAAACCCACGAAAGTTAGGGGAGGATTCGGTGTTTTAGTAAAACGCAGCGGGTCTAGTGAACTGTGCTGGATTCGAACCAGCGACCTCTGCCCTGTCAAGGCAGCGCTCTAAACCAGCTGAGCTAACAATTCAGTTTCGTATCGCGAATATACGAACATCCAATCAATTTTACCCCATTTTCGTTGAACAATTTTCCTTCCGCTCTCCATCGCGGAACATTATTCCTTTAAAATGCCTTTACCCTCATCACCTATCATCGTGTTCCGCGATTTTGTAAAGTAGAGGCATATGACCAATATAGTTGGCTTTTCATCCCTATTAAGTCGCCGTTTACCTTGATCGCGTAAAAAAAGAGGTATTGGACATAACTCCTGCCCGTTTAGCCATGATGAGTCGATTGATTTGCACGAGTTTTGCATGCTATTCATTGCTAAGTAAAACTGAAATCAAATAATAAAATCAACTTATGGCGGTAGAACAACAGAACGAGGATAGGGTAAGACATAACCCATACTACGGGATTATATTTGGTATCATCCTGGTGCTGCTTTTAAACGGGTTAATCATGCCCAAGCTGGTGCAGCAGAAGATTATCGATACCGATTACGGCAGCTTTATCCAGATGGTAGAAGAGGGGAAGGTGAAAAAGGTGCAAATTGAAGAGAACCGTGTCTTTTTCTCCGCGGTGACCTCCGGGAACGAAGAGCAGGTGTACCAAACCGGTTGCGTGAATGATCCCGATTTGGTTAACCGGCTACTGAACGCCGGGAGCCCGAACGAAACGGGGAGTATCGAGTTTACCAAGACCATCCCCCGCGAAAGTTCCCCGCTCATTAACTTCTTGTTGCTATGGGTGCTTCCCGGTGTGATTTTCTACCTACTATGGCGGCAGATGTCGAAATCGATTCAGGGGCGGATGGCCGGGGGGAACAACGTGTTGTCCTTTGGGAAGAGCGGAGCGAAGATTTACGCCGATTCTGATATTTCCACCACGTTTGCCGACGTAGCGGGACAAGATGAGGCGAAGGAGGCGTTGAGCGAGGTGGTCGACTTCTTGCATAACCCCGATAAATACACCAAGGTGGGGGCCACGTTGCCCAAGGGTGCGCTCTTGGTGGGGCCTCCCGGTACCGGGAAAACGTTGATCGCCCGGGCGGTCGCCGGTGAAGCCAAGGTGCCTTTCTTCTCCATCTCCGGTTCCGAGTTCGTGCAGATGTTCGTGGGCATGGGAGCGGCCAAGGTGCGCGACCTTTTCAAACAGGCCAACGAGAAGGCACCTTGTATTATCTTTATTGACGAGATTGACGCTATCGGCAAGCGGCGCGATGGCATGAGTAGCAACGATGAGCGAGAGCAGACGCTGAATCAGCTGCTGACCGAGATGGACGGGTTTGATAGCAAGAAGGGGGTGGTCATCCTGGCGGCGACGAACCGACCTGAGAGCCTGGATAAGGCATTGCTGAGGGCGGGACGATTCGATCGGCGTATCCAGATGGAACTACCCGACCTGCAGGGGCGGAAGGCGATACTGGAGGTGCACCTTAAGAAGGTGAAACACGAGGAGATAGATATCGACCTTGTGGCACGGGCCACGGCGGGTTCCTCCGGGGCGGATTTGGCCAACATCGTGAACGAGGGTGCGCTAAGGGCAGTGCGGATGGGGCGTGATGTAGTAACGACGGAAGACCTGGAAGAGTCGGTGGAGACGGTCATCGCCGGTGCGCAGAAGAAGGGGATGGTTATCTCCGAAACGGAAAAGAAGGTCATCGCTTACCACGAGATCGGGCACGCCATGGTGGCTGCCAAGCAGACTAACTCCGCGCCGGTGCACAAGATCACGATTATCCCCCGAACATCAGGCGCGCTGGGGTATACCATGCAGGTTGATGAGGGCGAACAGTACCTGATGAGCCGCGAAGATCTGTTCAACCGGATCGCGACCCTCACCGGTGGCAGAGCGGCGGAAGAGATCATTTGCGGGACCATCACCACGGGAGCCTCGAACGATATTGAACGGGCTACCCAAATGGCACGCTCCATGGTGACCCGCTACGGGATGAGTGACAAGTACGGCATGATGGCGTTGGAGACGGTAAACAACGCGTACCTAGGTGGGGATTCTTCCCTTGCCTGTTCTGATGAGACCGCGGCCGATATCGACAAAGAGGTGCACCGAATCATCAACGAGGCACACGATAAAGCGCGGCAAATCATCACGGATAACCTGGACAAAATGCACGAGGCGACCAGCTTCCTGCTCGAGAAGGAGACGATAACGGGCGAGGAGTTCATGAAGATCCTGAATGATGCATCAACGGAATCGGCTGGGTCAATTAACAACGCCACCAAGGGTTCATAATTTAACTTTTCCTGAACTGCAGCGGGGTCATGCCGGTGTGCTGCTTGAAGAAGCGACCGAAAAAGGAGGGGTTAGGGAAATTTAACTCCTCCGATATTTGCAACGCGGTAAGCTCGGTTGCTTTCAATAACCTCTTCGCCTCTAATATAACCATCTCGTTGATCCAGCTGCTTGCTGGGTGACCGGTGACCTCTTTGATGGTCATGGAGAGGTATTTCGGACTGAGACATAGCTTGTCGGCGAAGAAAGTCACCTGGCGTTCTTTTTGGAACGACTCGAACAGCAGTTTGAAAAAATCATCCGTGATAGCCTCTTTTCTTGACTTATCGGTTACCGTGGAGGGTACCGATACCGAGAAATGCGACATGATATCCATTATTAGGGCGTAGATAAGGGCTTCGGTTCGTTTTTCATGAAAATGGTTGTTCTCTGCATTGTGCGATTTGGTCACGAGTGTACGCAGATCGATTAAATCGCGTACTGCCTCTGCGCTTACCGTGCGCACGGGATCGGTTCTTATCCGCTTCAACAACTTGAAATCTTTAGGTAGTGGTAGCTTGATAACGTAGTCGGTGGAAAGGAAAAGGCTCTCCAGGGACAGGTCGTCCGTACGCTTCACCAGCGTGAATATCTGCCCCGGCGTGTAGAGGTGGATGGAGTTGGGTTTCAAGGTGTATTCCCGGTGGTTCTGCCTAATGGTGGCCTCTCCTTTCAAGCATACCATGAAGATGAACCCGCTAAAGAAAAACGGCTCCTCAAACGACTGTCCTTTGATGATCTCCGAGGAGCTCTTCAAAACGAAATTCTTGGTCGAGAAGGAGTCGGAAAAAACCGTCAACTCCTCCCCACGTGATTTTCTACCGTTGCGGCTATGCCAGTGCATGTTCTGTTTACTCTTGTTGATGTTTACTCTCAAGATGGAACGAGCTTGAAAGTGAAAAACTTGTGCGTAAAAGGCAATCTACAAGTAAAACAAGGATTGGCCATTTTTGTTTTGTCGGATATTGTTTCTTACCTTTAGCGGTAATTTGTCAATGTGCGGTGATCAGGTACTTTGATGGGCTGTCGATAACCCTTTCATGTTCAAAGAGGTGAATGTAATATACCGGTAAAGCAATTAACAATTAACAATTAACAATTAACGTTAAGTGATATGATGAAAAATAAAATGAACTTGTTAGCCGTAGTTTTCGGGCTGTTGTTGGTCAACTACGCATGCGTGGAAAATCGAGAGACAGATGTCACAAAATCTGATGAGTATTATGTGGCCGCCTATATATGGCCATCCTGTCACGATGATTCGTTAGGAAGGGTAAAGTTATGGGCGGATGGAACCGGTGAGTGGGAGGTGATTAAAAAGGGTAACCCGAGGTACGAGGGACATTACCAGCCCCGTCAACCGCTATGGGGATACGAGCTAGATAACGACCCGGAGGTGGTGGAGCGCTGGATTGACGTGGCCGTTGACCATGGCGTGAACGTGTTCGTGTACGACTGGTACTGGTACGAAGGGGGTCCCTACCTGGAAAGCGCGCTGAACGATGGCTTTTTAAAAGCCAGAAACAACCATAAAATGCAGTTCTACATCATGTGGGCTAACCACGATGTAAGGCATAACTACTGGAACTACCACCGCTACGGGGATGATGTTTCCATCCTTTGGGACGCCAAGGTGGATTGGGAAAACTATAAAATAATCGTCGACCGGGTCATCAACCAGTACTTCAAACAACCCAATTACTTTAAAATCGAAGGCGAACCCGTTTTTTCCATTTTTAGTATCCATAAGCTGATGGAGAGTTTCGGTGGGGATACCCAAAAAACAAGCGAAGCACTCGATTACTTCAGGGAGGAGGTGAAAAAAGCGGGATTCCCGGGGCTGCATATTCAATGGAATCAGGGGGGCGGCTCCATCATGTCGGAAGAGGCAGCGACTCACTTCTCTAACCGGGTAAAAGAGATGGGGTTCAACAGCGTGGCCATGTATAACATGGGGGGGATGGCTGAAGATTACCTTCTCTACGGGGCCAACGCGCGAAAAATACGGGAGCAGATGGACGAAATATTAGATGTTCCGGTTTTTCCATGCGTATCCATCGGCTGGGACGATACACCCCGGTTTCCTGCGAAGGGACAAAAGGATATAGTGCATTACCACAACACGCCTACCAGCTTCGCCACGTTGCTCTCGAAGGCGAAAGAGTACGCGGATCAACACCCTGATCAGCCTAAGTTGATAACGATTAACGCGTGGAACGAGTGGGTAGAGGGGAGTTATTTACTGCCCGATATGCTCTACGGCTTTGAATACCTGGAGGCGGTGAAAGATGTGTTTGTCGAGAAGAAATATGACCGGTATCAAAGGATAAAATAAAATAATCGTATGAAACTAAGGGAACTGATTGAGAAACTGCTCTGCTCGCTGATTTTCCTGAGCCTTTTGGGATGCGCCCAAAACGGTATCTCTTGGGTGGTTGAGCTGAAGTGCGAGCATATGTATGATCCCCTGGGCGTCAGCACGCGGCAACCGCGGTTTAGCTGGAAAAACTGGCTTGGAAAAGAGGGGGCCCGACAAACCGCGTACCAGCTGCTCGTGGCGACGAGTGCCGATGCGCTAAACGAAGAGAAGGTCGACCTCTGGAATTCCGGGAAGGTGACCTCCCCGTCGAATCACCTGATTGAATACCAGGGCGAACCCCTTCAATCTAGGGGGGTGCTCTATTGGAAAGTCCGCGTGTGGGACGAAGAGGACAACGTTTCAAAGTGGAGTAAGCCGGCCACCTTTAGCATCGGCATCCTGGAGGAGAGCGACTGGGAGGCTTCCTACGTCGGCTACCCCTCTGAGAACGGATTCCAACAGTGTCCCCAGTTCAGGAAGCTGTTTTCGGTGGGGAAGATGGAGAAGGGCGCCTCTTACCTGCTTCACGTCAACAGCTTGGGCTATCACGAGCTGTTCCTGAACGGGCAGCGGGTGGGTGACGAGGTCTTCTCACCCGCCGTGTCTCAATTCAACAAACGGTCGCTGGTCAACACCTACAACGTGACGCCATACCTCAAGTCAGGGGATAACGACCTGGTGATTTGGCTGGGTAGCGGCTGGTATTCAGAAGGGCTGCCGGGAGTGGTGGGCGAAGGGCCGAAGGTGAGGGCCCAACTGGAGAAAAACTCGGGGCAGTCGACGGAGACGGTGGTCGTGACTAACGACACTTGGCAGGCGCGTAATAGCGAGTACAGACGCATCGGCGACTGGAGGGCCGGTAGGTTCGGCGGGGAAGAGGTTACCGGTAACCTGGAGACGACAACCCTCGCGTTCAAGGAGCCGGAAAAAGTGACCTGGGGTAGTGCGACCGTAGTGGAAGTACCCGAGCATACGGTAACCCCACAACGGGTGGAACCCAACCGGATCGTGGAGGAAATCTCTCCTTCAACAGTGCAGAAGTTGAACGACAGTACCTACCTGGTGGATATGGGAACCACCTTGGCAGGCTGGTTCGAGATTACCTTCCCCCCATTGGAGGCAGGCCAGCGGGTGGTGCTGGAGTACGCGGATCACCTGAAAGAGAATGGAGAGTTGGCCCGCCAAGGTCAGGTAGACCACTACATCGCTTCCGGTAGCGGCATTGAGCTATTTAAAAACAGATTTAACTACCACGGCTTCAGGTACGTGAAGCTATCGAACCTACGTGAGTCTCCCAGCCTGGCAAACATAAAAGGGTACCTGATTCATACCGATTTTGAACCCACCTCTAGTTTCGAGTGTTCCGATACCGACCTGAACCGCATCCACGATATGGTGGTGTACACGCTCCGGTGCCTCGGCTTAGGGGGCTACCTGGTGGACTGCCCGCAGATCGAAAGGCTGGGTTACGGGGGAGATGGCAACGCGTCTACCGTTACGGCGCAGACCATGTTTAACCTTGCCCCGTTGTACAACAACTGGTTGGATGCCTGGATGGACGTGGTTCGGGAGGATGGGGGGATGCCGCATACCGCTCCCAACCCGTACCGCGCCGGGGGAGGACCTTACTGGTGTGGTTTCATCATATCGGCATCGTGGCATGCCTACCAGCATTACGGGGATATCCGTGTGTTGGAGAAGTACTACCCGATAATGCAGCAGTGGCTAGGGTATGTCGAAGCTCATAGCGTGGACGGGCTGCTTAAACGTTGGCCCGACACCGATTACAGGAACTGGTACCTGGGGGATTGGGCCACGCCCGATGGTGTTGGGAACCCCAATCACCTAGACGAGCGGTCGGTCGATCTGGTCAACAACAGCTACCTCTCCGTCTGTTTCAGCCAGATGGCGGATATAGCCGGCTACCTGAACCGGGAAGAGGATAAAGCAGGCTACCTGGAGATGAAGGGGCAGCTGAACGCGATCATCCATGACACCTTCTTTGACGAGGAGACGGGAAATTACGGCACCGGATCGCAATTAGACCTCATCTTCCCGCTCCTTGCTGACGTTGTGCCCCAATCGCTGCGGGATAACGTGGTGAACAGGCTGATAGAGAGAACAGAGAAAGAGGATAATGGCCACCTCAATACCGGCCTGGTAGGGATACCGATTATGATGGAGTGGGCGGCGAAAAACGACCAGCCGGAATTTATCTACTCCATGCTGAAGAAGAAGACGTACCCCGGGTACCTCTATATGCTCGAGAATGGCGCCACGACCACATGGGAGCACTGGAACGGTGAGAGGAGCCATATTCACAACTGCTTCAACGGCGTGGGGCAGTGGTTTTACCAATCGGTAGGGGGTATCCGCCCCATTGATGGGAAGGTCGCGTACAGTGAAATATGCATCGACCCGCAGATACCGAGCGGGGTGACCTGGGCCAAAACGCGCATCAAGACGCCTAACGGATGGGTAGGCCTCCATTGGGAGGTGACGGATAACCGGATGACCATGAACGTGGAGGTTCCCGTCGGTTCCATCGCCAAAGTAAAATGCCCCGACACGGTCACCGAGGTGACCGTGAACCAACAGTTGCTCTCCCTTACGGGAGAATCGGGGGGACTTGAGTTGGCAAGCGGGAAGCATACCGTGGAGTATGTATGGTGACAATCGAAAAGTTTCCGCTCAAACGATTCTCGCGGCTGGCACTATACCGCGAAATATGTTTGACAACAATGTAAAAATATAATTATCGTATGAATTACAGAACCCTGTTTTTTTACCTACTGCTCTGTTGCTTTCAGTACAGCAGCTACGCGCAAGTGACCGTTACAAACCTCAAGTGCGAGTATTTGGAGGATCCCGTGGGACTGGACGAAACCCGTCCCCGTTTCACGTGGCAGATGGTATCGCCTAAACCTGGGGACTACCAGTCGGCTTACGAGCTGGTGGTGGGAACCGCGGAGGTTGAGGTGGCCTCGGGTAGGGGCGATGCCTGGCAGTCGGGAGCGGTGGAAAGTTCCATGATTCCCGTGGTTTACGAGGGCGAAGAACTGGAGCCGTTTACCCGCTACTTTTGGAGCGTGCGGGTGAGGGATGAAGGTCGGCAATGGTCCGACTGGGCACCCCCCCGCTTCTTCGAGACCGGGATGATGGGGCAGTTCCGTTGGAAGGGGAAATGGATAACCGACACGTACGACATCAACGTGAAGCCGGCGGCCTACTTCCGAAGGGTATTCAAAGCGGAGAAGACCATCGAGTCGGCCCGGGTGTACATCGCGGCGGCAGGCCTCTACGAGCTCTCCATTAACGGGGAGCGGGTAGGGGATCACCGGCTTGATCCCACCTACACGCGGTTCGATCGGCGTACCCTGTACGTGACCTACGATGTTACGGATCATCTACAACAGGGAGATAACGCGGTGGGTGTTCTGCTGGGCAACGGCTGGTATAATCACCAATCCACGGCGGTGTGGTATTTTGACCAGGCCCCGTGGCGGGCGCGGCCGAAGTTCTGTTTGGACCTGCACGTGACCTATACCGATGGCACCAAAGAGGTCATCGCGACGGATGAACGGTGGCGAACATCGCACAGCCCCGTTATCTTTAACAGCATCTACACGGCCGAGCATTACGACGCCCGAAAAGAGCAGCCCGGGTGGGACACGCCCGGGTTTAAAGCGGAAGGATGGGGAGGCATTCACACCACGGGTACTCCCTCCAACAACATCGTGGCGCAAGCGTTGCACCCCATTCGAAATGTTAAGGAGTACCGACCGGTGAGCCTTACGAGAATTGATGACCGGACGTGGCTTTACGATTTCGGGCAGAACATGTCGGGTGTCACCCGGTTGAAAGTCAGCGGTCCTGAAGGCACCACGGTTCGCTTGAAGCACGTGGAGCGCCTCGATTCGAATGGACGTGCCGATATGTCGAATATCGATGTTCACTACCGGCCCACGGACGANNCTACAAGGGGTTCCGGTACGTGGAGGTGACCGCCGACCAGCCGCTGGAGCTGTCGGAAGAGAACCTGACCGCCTACTTCATGCACAGCGACGTGCCGTCAGTCGGAAGGATTGCTTCCTCAAATAGCACCCTTGATAAAACCTGGCAGGCATCTAATGTATCCTACCTCTCCAACCTGTTCGGGTACCCCACCGATTGCCCGCAACGGGAGAAAAACGGCTGGACGGGCGATGCCCATATCGCCATTGAAGTGGGGCTGTACAACTTCGACGGGATTACCGTCTACGAGAAGTGGCTGGCCGATCACCGGGACGAACAACAACCTAACGGCGTGCTGCCGGCTATCATACCAACGAGCGGGTGGGGTTACCATTGGGCCAACGGGCCGGATTGGACCAGCACCATCGCCATCATCCCGTGGAATATCTACCTTTTTTACGGTGATACGCGGCTTCTGGAGCTGTGCTACGACAACATCAAGCGGTACGTGAACTATATAGACGAGCATTACCCCTCTGGAATAACCGACTGGGGGCTGGGCGACTGGGTACCGGTGAAATCGGTGACGCCGAAGGAGTACACCTCAAGCGCCTATTTTTATGTCGATGCACTTATCCTGGCCAAAACGGCCAAGCTATTCGGGAAAACGGCCGATTTTGAACACTACTCGGCCCTCGCGGAGAAGATAAAGGCGGCCATCAACCGGAAATACCTCGACTACGAAACCGGTATCTACGGGAGCGGTTTGCAAACGGAGTTGAGCGTGGCCTTGCACTGGGGGCTAGTCCCCGATGAGCTGAGGGGCAAGGTGGCCGATAACCTGGCACGACGCGTGGAGCAGGACGACAAGCATATCGACGTGGGGTTGCTGGGGACCAAGACCATCCTGAACGCGTTGAGCGATAACGGCTACGCGCAGTTGGCTTACGAGGTGGCATCGCGGGAGACCTTCCCATCCTGGGGCTGGTGGATCGTGAACGGGGCCACTACCTTCTATGAGAACTGGCCGCTTGACGCGGGGAGCGATATCTCCCTGAACCATATCATGTTTGGCGAGATAAACGCCTGGTACTACAAAGCGTTGGGGGGTATCTTCCCTGACGAGGAACAGCCCGGGTTCAAGAACATTATCTTGAAGCCCCACTTCGTTACGGGGTTGTCCCATTTCGAGGCTTCGCACGAAGGCCCCTACGGCCTTATCGTCTCCTCCTGGAAGAGAAAGGGCAAGGTGATCAAGTATAACGTGACGGTTCCCACGAACAGTACCGCCACGCTGTACCTGGACGGGAAGCGAATTAGGGAGAACAACCAGTCGCTGGAGAAAAACCCGATGATTGAGGTGGAAGAGTCGGGACAGAACCAGTACATGCTGAAGCTACAGTCGGGTTCTTACACCTTCTCCATCACGGTTTAATTTTTAATGCTTTCCCACGTTGGGTGATCTCGCTTGCTCTCCTCTGGTCTCGTTGTTTCGTCTGACCTTGTTCGACCTTGTTCGACTTCGCCCAACGTGGAGGTATCCCTAATGTTTTACTCCTTCAACTGCTTGCCTATTTGCCTGAACTCAAAGGCCATCACGATACGGAAAATTCCGTACACAAGCATGGATATACCCACGAGGGCAATGACGAACACGCCCTTGCTAAAGGTAGGACTTAACAGGTACAAGAAAGAGAGGATAGCACATAAGATGCTGAGCGCTAATGTCCATCCCCAGCCTTTCACTCCCATCATCCGGAGCTGGGCAGATTCTCCAATGCTCCATATGGAACGGAAAAGAATCCAAAACCCCACGAAGTAGACAAGGATGACGGTGATAGACGCAGTGGGCAGGGTAAAGAGCATAACACCTAACAGCAGTTCTAAAATCCCCGCAGCCAAGGTCCATCCCCAGCCATACACGTAATCGCGGTTCGACACGGCGAAAATGATGTCCAAAATCCCACCCAGGATAAAGCCGATAACGAAAACGTA
>MTKW01000319.1_pt1 | contig 19817 bp, 18 predicted proteins | sample 1042761 | NCBI WGS metagenome assembly MTKW01 (sample SAMN06205366, study PRJNA360243) | anaerobic digester metagenome | biome: Wastewater treatment plant; feature: Anaerobic digester sludge; material: sludge; isolation source: anaerobic digester fed with sludge from wastewater treatment plant ... | reverse complement strand
GCAAACTCAGATTTGCCCTCGTACTTCTTCAGAAAAAAGTTTTATCGGACAACAGTGAATTTATTTGACGATAATACTCTCTTCCAATCGTACCATAGTGGAATTGAAATGTTGAAAATTTTAATTGGGGGCCCTATGATGGGGCTTCCAATCGTACCATAGTGGAATTGAAATGAGAAAACTTTCCTGTTTAGGATAGGGGCATGGGTATTCCAAACAGGAGTGATTCTGTAGATTTCGGATTCATTTAACTAACATAGTTTTTACCTCCTTAGGTGTGGTTACTACAACCCTCACTATATGTCGATTGACGCGAAATGTTTTGGACTTAGCATTTTAATTTGTTACTTTGTGCACGCCTAAACGTTGGATAAAGACTGACATGAAGATAGATGAGATTTTGAAATCACGCATCCTCATTCTTGATGGAGCAATGGGGACAATGATACAGCGCTACAAACTCACTGAAGAGGGGTATCGTGGCGAACGGTTCAAGGATGTTGCGAAGCTGCAGAAAGGGAACAACGATCTGCTCTGCATCACGCAACCGGAAATCATTGAGGAGATCCATTGCAGCTATCTGGCTGCCGGTGCAGACATCATCGAAACAAATACCTTCAATGCCAATGCCATTTCGATGGAAGATTACGGGATGTCGCACCTGGTAAGGGAGATCAATGCATCGGCGGTGAGAATTGCACGAAAGGCCGCAGAGAAGTTTACTGCGCTCGATCCGGATAAACCCCGTTTTGTGGCCGGATCTATCGGTCCCACCAATAAGACCGCATCGATGAGTCCCGACGTGGAGAACCCGATGTATCGTGCCGTTACCTTCGACGATCTGCGTGATGCCTATTTCGAGCAGATCGATGCTTTGGTGGAGGGCGGGGTGGATATCCTGCTGATCGAGACGATTTTCGATACCCTTAACGCCAAGGCTGCCCTGTTTGCTGCCGGCGAGGTGGCCAGGAAGCATGGAAAGAGTATCCCCGTCTCACTTTCGGTGACACTTTCTGACAAGGCGGGCAGGACACTTTCAGGTCAAACGATCGAGGCTTTTCTCATATCGGTAAGTCATGTTCAGTTGCTTTCGGTGGGATTGAACTGCTCATTCGGCGCATCCGATATGAAGCCCTATATAAAACAGCTGCGACGCGTCTCTCCCTTTTACATAAGTGCCTATCCCAATGCAGGGCTGCCCAATCAGCTGGGCGAGTATGACGAGACGCCCGAAACGATGGCCGCCCAGATCAGGGAATATATCGACGAGGGATTGGTGAATATTATCGGTGGTTGCTGTGGAACCACTCCCCAACATATTGCGAAGTATGCCGAACTGGTAAGCGGTGTTGTGCCACCGAAACCGATGAAGCAGCCAAATTTGATGCGGCTTTCGGGTCTGGAGGAGTTTGTGCTCACGCCCGGAATCAACTTTGTGAATATCGGTGAACGTTGTAACGTGGCCGGTTCCCGCAGGTTTCTGCGACTGATCCAGGAGGAGAAATATGAGGAGGCCCTGCAGATAGCCCGGCAACAGGTGGAGGATGGTGCGCAGATCATCGACATAAATATGGATGATGGTCTGCTGGACGGTGTGCGTGAGATGACCCGCTTCCTCAACCTGCTGGCGTCCGATCCTGATATCTCGCGGATCCCGGTGATGATAGACTCGTCGAACTGGGAGGTGATCGAGGCCGGATTGAAGTGCGTGCAGGGAAAATCCATTGTCAACTCCATTTCACTGAAGAACGGCGAGAAGCAATTCCTGGAGGAGGCCGACAAGGTGAGGGCGTATGGTGCTGCCGTGGTGGTGATGGCTTTTGACGAGAAGGGGCAGGCCGACAATTTCGAGCGCCGCATCGAGATCTGCGAAAGGGCATACCGGTTGCTGGTCGGCAACGGTTTTCCTTCGCAGGATATCATATTCGATCCCAACGTGCTGGCTATCGCTACCGGAATGGAGGAGCACCGCAACTACGCTCTCGATTACCTGAAGAGCGTGAAGTGGATCAAGTCCAACCTCCCGGGGGCCAAGGTGAGCGGGGGGGTGAGCAACCTCTCATTCTCGTTCCGGGGAAACAGCTACGTCAGGGAGGCGATGCACTCGGTTTTTCTCTACCATGCCATCCAGGCAGGAATGGATATGGGGATTGTCAACCCGGCAGAATCGGTGTTGTATGAGGATATAGCTGCCGAGGTGAAGGAGTTGATGGAGGATATTATCTTCAATCGCAGGGAAGATGCCACGGAGCGTCTCATGGAGTATGCCCAGAGTATCAAGGGAAAGGCTGCCGAGGAGTCGAAAGAGAAGGTGCTCGAATGGCGTTCGCTGCCCCTCGATGAGCGGCTGAGCTACGCCCTAGTCAAGGGGATAAGTGATTTTATGGAGGAGGATATTGCGGAAGCGCTGACCGTATACCCGCGTGCAGTGGATGTGATTGACAAGCCATTGATGAGAGGAATGAACGTGGTGGGAGAGCTGTTCGGTTCAGGCAGGATGTTCCTACCGCAAGTGGTAAAGGCTGCCCGGACCATGAAGAGGGCAGTCTCCATTCTCCAGCCCGTGATCGAAGCCGAGAAATCTTCAGGGGAGGCACAGAAAGCGGGCAAGGTTGTCTTGGCCACCGTGAAGGGAGATGTGCACGATATCGGGAAAAATATCGTTTCCATTGTGCTGTCGTGCAATAATTACGAAATTGTGGATCTGGGGGTGATGGTTTCCCCTGAAAAGATCATCGAGACGGTTATGCGCGAGCAACCCGATATTGTGGGATTAAGCGGACTGATCACACCGTCGCTCGAAGAGATGAGTATTGTGGCAGCAGAAATGGAGAAGGCCGGGTTTCAGATGCCTTTGCTTATCGGTGGTGCCACTACATCGAAACTGCACACGGCCTTGAAAATTGAACCGAAATACAGAAGGGGTGCTGTGGTATATGTGAAGGATGCATCACAGAGTCCGGGCGTAGCCGCTAACCTGTTGAATTCCGAATCGAAGGAGCAATATCTCCGGCAGATACGGGATGAATATGCCGAACTGCGTGAAAACAACATGGACCGAAACGTGGAGCTGGTTCCGCTGCAAGAGGCGCGTGAAAAGAGGTTCAGGATCGACTGGAGCGGCTTCGTTGCCGAGAAGCCCAGGATGATGGGGCGGAAAGTGCTGAAACAGATCCCAGTGGAGGAGATCATCCCCTATATCGACTGGAAGTTTTTCTTTCATGGCTGGAACCTGTCGGCAAAGTTCGCCTCCATTGCACAGTCTGGCTACACGCCGGAAGAGCGCGATGCGTGGGCGGTCCGTTTCAGGGAGGACGAGCAGGAGAAAGCGAGGGAGGCGGCAAAACTATACGACGACGCAAGCAGTATGCTCCGGAGGTTGGTAAATGATAAGGCCGACTATATCCGTGCTGTTTGCGGACTCTATGAGGCGTATAGTGAAAACGACACCATAGTGGCCGGAGGGATCTCCATTCCCATGCTGCGTCAGCAGAAAAAGAGCGAGAAGGATGAATATCTCTGCCTGAGCGATTTCATTGCACCGGTAACCTCGGGGAAAAAGGACTATATCGGTGCTTTTGCGGTTACGGCAGGATTTGGTGCAGAGGAGTTGCTGAAGGTTTTCGAAGCCGACGAGGATGAGTATGCGGCTCTGTTGCTGAAATCATTGCTCGAGCGACTGGCCGAGGCTGCAACCGAATGGCTGCACTACATGATCAGGACAGAGTACTGGGGATTTGCGGCGGATGAGAAGCTGTCGATCGCCGACATGCTGGCATCGAGATTCAGGGGAATCCGGCCGGCAGTGGGATATCCCTCCATTCCCGACCAGACGATGAACTTCCTGCTGCACGATATGCTCCGGACGGAAGAGATCGGGATCACGTTGACTGAAAATGGGATGATGAATCCTCCGGCTTCGGTCAGCGGTTTTGTATTTGCCCATCCACGGTCGAAATACTTCGTTATCGGTCCCCTCTCCGAAGATCAGTTCAACGATTATGCCGTTCGGCGGAATGTCGACAAGGAGATGATCCGGAAGTTTCTGTCGGCAAATCTGTAAAACCGGATCCGGAAGAGCTCCTCTTTGGTCTCTTGCTTCAACGGAGTTGCTTCCCAGACAGTGGGCACGCCTGGCCGGAGATCTGAAAGAATTCTCTTGTTTCGACAGAGTTGCCTTCAAGGTCCGTAAAACAGGATGGGGCGGTTATTTTTTTAACGAAAAATGGCCGGCTTTTTTGTTAAATCCGGCGAAAACCGGTACTTTTGGGAAAAATTATTGCTATGATGAATACCCTCAAAGTACCCAAGCAACATATTTCACAATGTGAAACCATTTTCGACAGGATCAATCTGCTGCGTGAAGCGGGGGCAGTGGCCCGGATCGACCGGGTGAACTGGAAAGAGGAGTTCCCGAAATCTTTACCGGTCTCGGTGAGGGTTGCCCATGACGGCGAAAGGATCTACCTCTGTTATGAGGTGATTGGCGAGGAGATACGGGCGGTGAATACCGAAGATTTCGGCTCGGTCTGGGAAGACAGTTGTGTGGAGTTCTTCATGCAGCGTGAAGGAGAGAGTGTTTACAGGAATTTCGAGTGTAATGTGCTGGGGGCGCTGCTTGCAGCAAAACATAAAACCCGGAGCGAAGCGGAGAACCTTACCGGACATATGGCTTCGATCGACCGTTTTTCCACAATCCGGCACCGATATGAAAGTGGCAAGCAGGTAAGCGACTGGACGCTATATCTGGCTATTCCACGGCAGGCAATGGGTTTTAGTGACGATGAGGAGCTGTCGGGAAAAAAGATTAGGGTAAACTTCTATAAATGTGGAGACAAGACTCCCCAGCCCCATTTTATCAGTTGGAACCCCATCGATCTGCCTTCGCCCAATTTTCACGTCCCGCAGTTTTTCGGGCTATTGGAACTGGAATAAGCGATCATTTGTAACGCATCATAATCTTATCAATATTATGCAAGAAGTTAATAAATTAAAAGAGATTGTAGCCCGGTTTACCGGCAATGTCGAGGGCGTTGAGGTGAAGCCGTTGGGAGCGGGTCATATCAACGACTCTTTCAAGGTGGTAGCCGGAGAGAAAGAGTATGTACTGCAGCGTATCAACCATGCCATCTTTAAAAATGTTCCGCAACTTCAAAACAATATTTTGCGCGTGACGATGCACATCCGACAAAAGTTGATGGATGCGGGAGTGCAGGATGTCGATCGCAGGGTCTTGACGCTCATTCCCACACCCGACGGAAAGCTTTTCTGCCAGGATGAAGACGGCAACTACTGGAGGATGATGGACTTTATCAGGGACAGCAAGAGTTATGATGAGATAAATCCTGAACTGGCCTACAGGGCCGGATTGGCTTTCGGCGATTTCCAGAAGATGTTGGCCGACCTGCCGGGTGGTCCGCTGTTTGAGACCATACCTAACTTCCACAACATCGAGTCGAGGCTGGAAACATTCAGGGACTCGGTCAGGGCAAACAAGGTTGGTCGTCTCGCCGAGGTGCAGGGACTGGTAAACGAACTGGAGGCCCGTGCAGACGAGATGTGCAAGGCTGAGAGGCTGCACCGGGAGGGCAAACTGGTCAAGCGTACCAACCATTGCGATACCAAAGTGAACAATATCCTTTTTGATAGAAATGACGAGGTGTTGTGCGTGGTGGACCTGGATACGGTGATGCCGGGATATGTCCTGTCGGATTTCGGCGATTTTATCCGTACGGGTGCGAACAAGGGGGCGGAAGATGATCCCAATCTGGATAATGTTGAGGTTGATCTGGAGATCTTTGAAGGATATGCGAACGGATATCTGGAAAATGCAGCCTCTTTCCTCACCGACATTGAGATCGAGAATCTTGCCTTTGGTGCCAAGCTGCTTACCTACATGCAGACTGTACGCTTTCTGACAGATTACATCGATGGAGATAACTATTACAAGATCTCGTACGGAAACCATAACCTGGTCCGGTCGAAAGCACAGTTCAAGTTGCTGCAGAGTCTCGAGGAGAATTTCGACAAGATGCAGGAGATCGTCTTGAAGAGCGCGGCAAAGTTTAAGGCCTGATCTTTTGAAGGTGCTCTCTTGCCGTTATTGTATGCGGCAGCGAGGGTCCATTTATACGTGAAAATAAATAATGTAAAAAAAAAGAGCAGTGTGAAGAAAAAAATCACTATCTTTGCACCGCTTTATTTTTCAGGTTAAAAAGTGGCAAAGTTTAGCTTATACAAGATTCCTTTAAAAAATCTTTCGCAGGGAAAACATACTTATGAGTATGAATTAGATAGAAAATTTTTCGAAGCGATTGATGGAGATGAGGTGAAGAAAGGCCATGTCAACGTAACACTGACGATCAAAAAGACATCGTCCATGTATGAGTTCAATTTTGATCTGAAGGGAGTTGTCCAGGTGCCTTGCGATCGTTGTCTCGATGATATGGATCAGGAGATAGATTCTCAAAACCGCCTGATTGTAAAGCTCGGCAGGGAATATTCCGAAGAGAGCGACGAAGTGGTGATCATCCCCGAAGAGGAGGGTGAGATCAATATCGCTTGGTTCTTGTATGAGTTTGTGGTGTTGGATATTCCCATCAAGCATGTTCATGAACCGGGAAAATGTAACAAGGCCATGTCTTCCAAGCTCCGGAAACACCGGGCGGTTAGCAGGGATGAGGATGATGATGGCGGTGAAATGGAGGATGATGATGGAGATTTTGCCGATGAGGAAGAGATTACAGAAAATATCGATCCGAGATGGGAAGGTCTGAAAGGATTAAACCTGGAATGATTTTTAAATATAAACGTTAATAATAAATATACAAAATGGCACATCCAAAAAGAAGACAGTCGTCTGCAAGACAAGGAAAAAGAAGATCGCACGACCACGCCAAGATGCCAACCATGGCCATCTGCCCCAATTGCGGAGCATGGCATATCTACCACACAGTATGTGGCGAGTGCGGATATTACAGAGGAAAATTGGCAATTGAGAAAGAAGTTGCGGTATAAACTCATTTATTCGTAATAAATGGAACCCTGAATAACCTTGTTTTTCGGGGTTTTTTTCAATATAACAGGATAATGACAAATTTAAACGCTGTCATCACGGGAATTACAGCAGCAGTTCCTGATTACATCCTTACCAACGAGGAGTTGTCGAGGATGGTGGATACATCCGACGAGTGGATAATGACCCGCGTGGGTATCAAGGAGAGGCGAATCCTGAAAGGGGAGGAGCAAGGTATATCTGTACTGGGAACAAAGGCTGTAAGGGAGTTGCTCGAGAAGACAAACACCCGGCCTGAAGAGGTAGACGGGGTGGTCTTTGCGACAACAACACCCGATCATCTCTTCCCCTCTGCAGCGTCAATCGTAGCCGAAAATACGGGGATAAAGAATGCTTTCTGTTTCGACATGGAGGTGGCCTGCTCCGGATTTGTCTACGGTCTTGAAGTGTGTAACGGTTTTATCAAAACCGGAAAATACAGGAAGATTATCCTGATTGCCGGAGACAAGATGTCTTCGGTAACAAACTATACCGACCGCACCACCTGTCCGCTTTTCGGTGACGCGGCAGGTGCCGTGATGATTGAGCCTACCGAAGAGCATCTGGGTATCATTGACGCGATCCTGCGTGCCGATGGAGTGGGGTACGCTCCCTTGCAGCTGAAGGCTGGCGGCAGCAAATATCCCGCTTCCCGCGATACGGTGGAACGGAATGAACATACCGTATATCAGGAGGGAAAGGTGGTGTTTAAATATGCCGTATCCAATATGGCCCAGGTTTCGCTCGACATTATGGAGCGGAATAACCTCACCCTCGATGAGCTGGATTGGTTTGTTCCCCATCAGGCCAATATCCGCATTATCGACGCGGCGGTGACTCGTGCCGGGATTGCCCCGGAGAAGGTGATGGTCAATATCGAACGTTACGGCAATACCAGCGCCGGAACAATTCCTCTCTGCCTGTGGGAGTGGGAAAAGAAGCTCCGCAAGGGCGACAATATCATCCTGGCCGCATTCGGAGCCGGTTTCTCCTGGGGGAGCGTATACCTGAAATGGGGATACGATGGCGACAAGGTGAAGTGATTTCACACCTGACCCCTTGATGTTTTTCATACCCCTCTACAACAACTATGGCGGTTAACCGCCTTGCCCTGCATCCGATGCATTGCTCCCTGTTCACCACGTGAACGAGCCGCAAGTCGACGCTGCCGCTTTCGGGCCGGTATGTCTACCGCCCCGGGGCTCTCCTTCGTGAAATGTGTCGATTTCCGTAACCCTTTTCCATAGCATACAGTTGCTTTTTTGTCTCCGCACAATTAGTAAAATTTTCTCATGTTTACCGTTTTTACTATCTTTGCAGCTACGTTTTGCAGGGGGGTGGAATTTCACCCCTTTGTAGCATATAAAAAAGAGCATGAATTCAACTGATATAGATTTGGTTTATTTGTGGGTCGACGGCAGCGATCCCCGGTGGCTCGAAAAGAAGATCCGGTTCACCGGTGCAGTGTCGGACAACTCGGAAGTAAACAACAAGGGGCGCTACATGAACAATGATGAACTGAGATATTCGCTTCGTTCGGTAGAACGCTATCTCCCCTGGATACGGAAAATCTTTATCGTGACGGACGACCAGTGTCCCGAATGGCTGGTGAAAGAACATCCGAAAATTCAGCTGGTAGACCATAAGGAGATCCTTCCCGAGGAGGCGCTTCCCTGTTTCAACTCCAGTGTGATAGAATATTACCTTTACCGTATTCCCGGCCTTGCAGAACGTTTCCTCTTCGCGAACGATGACATGTTTTTTAACAAACCGCTCACGCCCGACTTTTTTTTCAATGAGAAAGGGTTACCATACGTCCGGTTGAAACGGAAATTGCTGGGCAGATGGCACTATCAGGTCAAGCTGCTTCTCCGGGGACGGCTGGGACAATACATCTCCACGGTTATAGGAGGGGCTGCTCTGGTGAAGGAGCGGTTTGGCATCTACTATTCGGGAATTCCACATCACAATATTGATGCATATGTGACAGCCGATTACCGTCATGCTGTCGAGCAGGTATTTGCAGAGCAGGTGGCTAGCTCGGTCCACAGTCATACGAGGCAGTATGGCGACCTGCAGCGCTCCGTCTTTTCCTATTATGCGTTGGCCGTAGGCAGGGCCGAATTGAAGTATGTAGGCCGGCGAAATTCGCTGCGGCTGAATCTCTATCGCGGGAAGTTCATGGAGCGGTTGAAGCGATACAACCCCGCTCTCTTTTGCCTGAACGACAGTCAGCGGGTCAAGGATGCCGACCGTATGATGGTAAAACCTTTCCTCGAAGAACTCTTTCCTGAAAAATCCTCATTCGAAACATCAACCCGATCCTGAATGTTCCGGCTACAACTCGAAAGTCGATTTGTCGGGCAAGATGGATTGGAACGCCTTGTCCAGTTCCCGGATAACTGCGGCATAGTTGCGAATATGCGCATTGTCGTTCAGACAGATCAGTTTGTAGCGCTGTTCGTAGATGGCCCTAATGGCCTGCTTTGATTTCAGGATCAGCGGGAACATCTTCGTATCGCTGTAGGTGTTGTAGGGTAGGAAGTTGGAACGGCAGATCTGCCAGGTCCGGAACAGCTCCTGGGTGTAGTCGTTCGGACTCCGGAAACGATTCTCCGAAGCTTTTGTCAGTTCCGCACCCGCATACTCCCACACCTCCTCGAAAGTCGACTTGAGATAGGGTTGCGCGTTGTGCGGCGTGATCAGCGTGATGAATTTGTTATAAGGTTTGAGAAGGCGGGTGAGCCTGCTCTTCTTGCCATAGGAGGGGTGGAACCACTTCTCGTGGTCGCGTTGCATCACCTCCTGCTTGTTGAACCGCCTGTTGATGATCCGGATGTTGTTCTTGAGACATTTCGACCATAACCCCATGCCGGAGTTATAGCGAAAAGCGGCAATGTCGTTGGGTACCCCGTCGATGAAAAAGCGTTCCTGCGGGAGTTGGTTGGTGATGAAGAAATCGTCGTTGAAATAGACAAACCTGTCTGCCAGATCCGGAATCTTGTGAAGGTAGATCTCAATAAGCGAGGAGTTGAATACCGGAAGAAAATGTTGCGGGATATAGTCGGCATGATTCACCAGCGATAGTTTCGGGTGATCTGCATTCAGCCACTCGGGCTTCTGTCCGCAGGTGACAAAATGGATCTTCCTTACCCATGGCGTGAATTTCTCAACCCCCCTGAACCAGTACTTGAGAAAACCATAATCCCTGAACCGGGCTTCAGACAGTTCGTTCACAGTGTTGTCGATCTTTCCCGAATAGGTTGCGAAATCTTTCTGCCATTTCGGGTCATTCATGTCGACCCACGTTATTACAAAATCAATTTCCACGTCTTTGTTTTATGAATTCAACCAAGGAGCACTTTCTTATCAACTGCCCAATCAGTTTGTCTTGAATTTATACTTGATGTTGGCCAGCTCTTCGTTGGCCTGTGTGATTTTAACCTTCAACTCATCCTTGTAGGCTGCCAGTTTCTGCTGGAGTGACTCATCTCCGGTTGCGATCATCTGCACGGCAAGGATGGCAGCATTCAGCGACCCGTTGATGCCGACAGTGGCAACGGGAATTCCCGGCGGCATCTGAACAATGGCGAGCAGTGCATCCATGCCGTCGAGTGATGCGTTTATGGGTACGCCGATCACGGGAAGGGTGGTCATCGATGCAATTACACCCGGCAAATGGGCGGCCATTCCGGCAGCCGCAATAATCACCTTGATGCCCCGTTGACGAGCATTCTTGGCAAATTGCTCAACGGCCTCCGGTGTGCGGTGAGCCGAGAGGGCGTTTATTTCGAACGGGATCTCCATCTCGTCGAAAAAAAGGGCAGCCTTCTCCATCACGGGGAGATCAGAAGTGCTGCCCATTATTATGCTAATGATCGGATTCATCTGCTTACTGTCCAATAAAGGCTTTGTATGCTTCGCTGGAGAGAAGGTCGTCGAGATCGGCTTCATCCTCGATGGTTACCTTTACGATCCATCCTTCACCGTATGGGTCCTTGTTCACCAGTTCGGGCTGGTCGTCGAGTTTCGGATTCACCTCAAGCACTTCGCCGGTTACAGGCATTAAAAGGTCTGAAACGGTCTTTACAGCTTCAATGCTGCCAAAAACGGCTCCCTTTTCAACCTTTTCTCCTTCAGTGGTGACGTCGACAAAGACAATTTCTCCGAGTTCGCTCTGCGCAAAATCTGAAATCCCGACGTATGCCTCTTTTCCGTTTACTCTTATCCATTCGTGGTCGTTTGAGTACTTTAAATCTTCAGGAAAATTCATAGAAGTAATTTTTAATGTGAGTGGTTTAATTGCAGGGTAAAAATAATATTTATTTTCTTTATTGCAAAATCATTTTGAGTGTGGCTCAGGCAGATCAGAAATGGGTTCCTGTCCTGACCGAGAGGATGGCGATGATCAGTCCGAGAATAAAACCTCCAATAACCTGTCCCAATGTGTGGCGTTGCAATTTCAGCCGCGACACGCCAACCAGTCCGGCAATGACGAAAAGCACCATGAAGAGTTGATAGGGGTTGGATTTCTCGATGAAATAGCTCACCGACATCACTCCTCCCAGCAGCCCGCCGATACCGAACATGTGGGCGCTGATTTTCCACCAGATGGTGATGAAGATGGCGATGAGGATTACGGCGATGGAGGAGGCGGCAAGCATGAGGAACCACCACGGCATTCCGATCCGGTAATAGTAGAATATCATGATCAGGTATGAAACCAGTACGATGGTGTAGGGGATAAAGCGCTCCTTCCTGACCTTGAGCGACAGGTCCGATATCAATCTCAGCCGGTATACGATAAAGATCAGGATGCCGGGAATCACAAACGAGAAGAGGATTGCAGGCATCATTATTGTCCAGAACTGATTTGCATACAGCAGTTTGAAATGTGTATAGACAAAGAGCAGCAAAATGCTGTATACGGGCATTAACAGCGGCTGGAAGACCGACGATATGATACGGGCAAATTGTTTCATTGCGGAGTTCTATTTTGAAACAGCAAAGTTAAATTTTTTTTCTTAATCGAGCCACAGGAATGTTCAACTGTTCACGATATTTTGCTACCGTACGCCGGGCGATGATGTACCCCTTCCGGTTCAACTGTGCCGTCAGCTGCTCGTCGGTAAGCGGCTTGGAGGGATTCTCGTTTTCGATGAGCTCTTTCAAGAGAGATTTTATCTCGCGCGACGATACATCTTCGCCTGCCTCATTCTGCATTGCCTCCGAAAAGAAGAACTTGAGGGGATAGATACCGTTGTTTGTCTGGACATACTTGCTGCTGCTTACCCGTGATATGGTGGATATGTCGAATCCGGTTCGCTGTGCGATATCTTTGAGAATCATTGGTTTGAGCATCGATTCGTCTTCAGACAGAAAAAAGTCGTACTGAAAATTGACAATGGCCTCCATGGTCTTCTGGAGCGTGTTCTGACGTTGCCTGACAGCATCGATAAACCATTTTGCAGCATCAACCTTCTGTTTCATGAACATGACGGCCTGCTTGGCATCGTTGCTCATGCTCTCCTTGTTTTGGGCGTATCCTTGCAGCATTTCGGAAAAATCGCGGTTGATCTTCAGCTCCGGAATGTTCTTGTTGTTCAGGTACATGTTGACCTCGCCGTTGTATGACTCCACTATAAAGTCGGGAGTGATATTGCTCATGGCAATCTCTATCGAATCGCCGAGGCTGTTGCCGGGTTTTGGGTTGAGCGAGACAATTTCACGGATGGCATCGCGCAGCTCATCCTGTGAAATGTTCAGTTGACGGATAATCTTGTCGTAATGTTTTCGCGTAAACTCTTCGAAATAGTTGGTGACAATTTCCAGCGCCAGCCTGTTCTGTCTCGTGGGCGTGTTGCGTTTAAGCTGCAGCCTGAGGCACTCCTGCAGATCGCTTGCCCCCACACCTGCCGGGTCGAGGTCCTGGATGATCTCCAGTATGGACTGCAATTTTGTCTCCGGAACATCCATGTTCTGTTGAAAGAGCAGATCGTCTGAGATGGCTTGCAGGCTCCGCTGCAGGTATCCATTCTCGTCGAGGTTGCCAATGATATATTCGGCGATTTTCTGATCCTGCTCATTCAGGTGGAGCAGCCCGATCTGCTCCAGCAATACCTCGTTGAGACTCTTGTCGTTGGAATAGGTGGCCTCGATAAAGTCGGGACCGCTTTTTTTCTGGGTCTTGTTCAATTGGTAGTCGGGAATATCCTCTTCCGAGAAATAATCACCCATCAGAATATCCTCTTCCGAGAGCTGTTCTTCGCTCTCCGCAAAGTTTTCGCCCTCCTCCTGTCCAAGTTGCTCGCTCCCTTCCTCCAGGGCAGGATTGTCTTCCAGCTCCTGTTTTATCTTGTCCTCCAGCTCAACCGAATTCAATTCAACCAGTTTTATCACCTGCATTTGCAGCGGTGATAGTTTCTGTGTCTGTTTGAGTTCCTGTTGTTGCCTAAGTGCCATAAGTGATTTTCAATCCTTTTATGAAAGCAAAGATAGTTAAATTACCTCTTTTTGTCGTTCAACATAACCATTTTTTTCTCCGCATCGTTACGGTTGAAACCTGTCCATGGAGGGCTAGCACTCGTCGTCGTATCCCGCCTTACAGGTAAGCGGGGCGAGCGCATAGGCGTCGTACTCATCGTAAGCGGGACCGGGTTTGCCGTTGTAGGCAATGATCCTGTCTGTCCTTACCTGGTCGCCGTTCGCAAAAACCATAAACTGGCCCGATCTCCCCTTATCGATGATCGCCGTTACGGCTCCGTTCGATTCTTTCAGGTCGGGGTACTGCTCCGTATCGAAATAGATCACTTTTACTGACCCTTTTTCAATCTCCCGTTGAAACAGATCGGGGAAGTCGGGATCGATTGGTGTAAACGCTGGCTGTTTCATATCATATTTCTCCTTTCAACTATTAAACAGCAGAGCGTGGTATTGGTTCAACAACCCCTTTTCAGGATCATCGCTTGATCATGCGGATAGAGGCTTCCACCGCGTCGATGCTGCTGTCTGAAAGGTCGATCCAGTTGATCTCCGCATCCTTTTTAAACCAGGTCATCTGTTTGCGTGCATAGTTCCTTGAATGCTGCTTTATTTTCCCGATGGCATATTCAAGGGAGCAGTTGCCGTCGAAATATTCAAACAGCTCTTTATAACCGATTGTATTTAATGAGTTCAGATGCCGTTTCGGATAGAGTTTGCGGGCCTCTTCCACCAGTCCATCCTCAATCATCTGGTCTACACGGCGGTCGATTCGCGCATATAGCTCTTCCCGGGGACGTGTAAAACCTACCTTTACGATGTTGAAACTTCGTCTCTTTTGGGGATTGGTGCGTAACGAGGAGTAGGGTTTCCCGGCCATCAGGCAGACTTCGAGCGCGTGGATCACCCGTTTGGGATTTTTCAGGTCGACTGTGCGATAGAATACCGGATCGAGTATCTTCAGGCGGGATCGGATGGCATCCAATCCCTCTTTGCGGTAGAGCTCGTTCACCTCCCGTCGCAGTTTTTCGTCGATGGTCGGAATCTCGTCAATCCCCTTACAGACGGCATCGATATAGAGCATCGAGCCGCCCGACATCACCACATAGGGGTGAGTCTCGAGCAGGCGCTCGATCAGGGGGATTGCATCCTCCTCGAACTGGCTGGCACTATAATAGTCTTCAGGCTCGAACATCCCCACGAAATAATGGGGAATCCGCTCCAGCTGCTCAGCAGTTGGAGCTGCTGTTCCGATGGAGATCTGCCGGTATATTTGCCGGGAATCTGAAGAGATAATGGGACTTCCCAGCCGTTCGGCTATCTGAAGGCTTGTTTCTGTTTTGCCCACGCCGGTCGGCCCCAGAAGCACGAGCAAAGTATTCATGAAAGAGGCTGGTTGTTGCGGTTTATGCGAATGGTCGGTAAAGTGCAGTCAAAATCAATAGAGGTCGTTCTCTTCCGTCGATATCTCCATGTCGTCAAGTCCATCGAATCCCTCCTTGTCCAGTTCATCGAGGTTGTAGTCCTCGTCCCCGAAAAAGGTCTCATCCACATCCAGCGAGGCTGACGCGCTGGAGACCTCGTCGAGATTGAGCGATTGCCGGGGTGCTTCTCCCATCGAAAGGGTGCAGACCGGTCTCTTCAGGTTCTTGCCGGTGATAATCTCGGAGAGCTCTATGAAAAGTGCTCTTTCGGTAAGGTAGTCGAATACAAAGAGCATCTTCTGTTTTTCATCTTCAAGATAGTCACTCAAAACACATTCGGCCATAGTATATGGATCTTCATCGGAGTAGGTATCCATCTCCACAAGAGTGATCTCCTGTTCCTTTCGCCAATTGTCGTCACAAATAAAGAAAGAGGCCATCTCGTTTTCGCTGAAACCGGTACAGTCGACAATCGCTTTGAACAGATCATAAAAAGTGTTGTCGGCATCTATTTTTATTTCCCGTTTGAAGTTATCTACTTCGTCCGATATGATTACGAATCTGAAAATCATAAAAAAGTGTTTTAGTACTCGTTTATTTGCATTCAAAGGTAGTAAAAACTTTTTTAAATGGAGGGTGATCCATTGATAAAAACGGCTGTTGAAAATATATCGTTTAATTTTATCTCAAAGCTGTTGGAATATTTGAAAAAATGTACTACTTTTGCATCACTTTTCCAACAGGAAGAGGAAAAACTCTTCAGTAGCTCAGTCGGTTAGAGCATCTGACTGTTAATCAGAGGGTCGCTGGTTCAAGTCCAGCCTGAAGAGCTGAAAATGTGAGAAAATAAGAAGGAATATTCTTCAGTAGCTCAGTCGGTTAGAGCATCTGACTGTTAATCAGAGGGTCGCTGGTTCAAGTCCAGCCTGAAGAGCTGAAAATGAGTGAGTAGCGATGCTCACTCTTTTCATTATATTATATGGTTTTGATAATTTTCCGGCCGCCACCAGAAACAATTTCACGCATCGCCCGTTTAATGAAAAAATATCCCGATCATGAAGAAGATACTTGTTACAATTGCCCTGCACCGGGAACCACTTGCCGAGCTTTTTGAGAAGTTTGAGGTCTTTATGCCCCAGGATAAGGATCTGAAGCGGGATCAGGTATTGGAGATGATTCCCGATTTTGAGATACTGATACCCAATTTCAGTTTCTCTACAGACAAGGAGATCATGGACAAGGGAACCAGGCTTGAGCTGATTTCGAACTACGGTGTAGGTTACAACAATATTGATGTGGAGTATGCTACGCGGAAGGGGATTGTGGTGACCAACATTCCCAGGACGACGTGCGAACCTACGGCCGAGCTGGCATTTGCACTGCTGTTGGCTGCCGGAAGACGGATCGGCTATTACGACAGGAAACTGCGTGAGCACCGGATGGTCGATTGGGGAGTATACGGCGATGCCGGATTGCCGCTATTCGGGAAAAGACTCGGCATAATCGGGATGGGGAGAATTGGACAGGCCTTGGCCCGGCGTGCCGTTGCCTCCGGGATGAACATCATTTATCACAACCGGAACCGGTTGAGCCCGGAGATCGAGCAGCTTTACGGTGCCACCTATGTTACTTTTGAAGAGTTGTTGCGAACGGCCGACTATGTTTCGCTCAATGCTCCCTCTACCCCCGAAACCATAAGGATGATTGGCGAAAGCCAGTTCTCGATGATGAAACCCACCGCTGTCTTTATCAATACGGCCAGGGGGAACATGGTGGATGAAAAGGCATTGGCCAGGGCGCTGAGAGAGAAAAAGATCTGGGCGGCCGGGTTGGATGTATATGAGAATGAACCCAGAATCTCTCCCGAGTTGCTGGATCTGGACAATGTGGTGCTTGCTCCGCATGCGGGTACCAAAACGGTCGAGGACCGCAATCGGATGGCTGAAGAGATGGCGCAGAACATTGTCGGTTTTTATGAAGGTAAATATGAAGTGTCACGGGTAAATTAGATGAGAGCAGAGATTGTAAAAGAGCAGTTGCTCGCTTTCGGCAGCCCGCAAAAGGCGGCAGACTCCCTCCGTTTTTTCAAGACCGGGAAAGGAGAGTATGGCGAAGGCGACCAGTTTATCGGCTGCACGGTTCCCGAAACTAGAAGCGTGGCCAAAGCCTGTAAAAAGATCCCGCTGGAGGAGGTGAAGATCCTGTTGGACGACCCCTACCACGAGTGTCGGTTCTGTGCCCTGGTCATTCTGACGGAGCGGTTCAAAAAGGCAGAAGAGGAGGAACGGAAGGAGATATTCCAGTTTTACTTGGACAACAGGCGCCGGGTCAACAACTGGGACCTGGTGGATATATCTGCATACAATATTGTTGGCGAGTGGTTGGTGGACAAGGAGCGGTCTCTCTTGTACCGGCTGGCCGCCAGCGAGAATCTTTGGGAACAGCGCATCGCTGTAGTTTCCACCTTGGCCTTTATCCGGAAGCATGATTTTGACGACACGCTGAAACTCTCCGCCATGTTTCTGACTCACCGGCACGATCTGATGCATAAAGCGTGCGGCTGGATGCTGCGTGAAGCCGGAAAACGCGATGAGAAGGTGCTGACCGGCTTTCTGGATCTCCACTGCACCCGAATGCCCCGGACGATGTTGCGGTATGCCATCGAGAGACTGTCGCCGGACCAGAAAAGATCTTACATGACAAAATAGCTCTCCATATGTTTCAAACATATCAACTATCCAACGGTTTACGTCTTGTTCACCGCCCCTTCCCGTCGGAGATATCCTATTGCGGGATAGCGGTAAATACAGGTTCTCGCGACGAATTTCCCGACGAACATGGAATGGCCCATTTTGTGGAACATATGCTGTTCAAGGGGACTCGAAAGCGACAGGCCCACCATGTGGTCAACCGCATGGAAAACGTTGGTGGTGAGCTCAATGCTTATACCACAAAGGAGGAGACATTTATTTATGCAACATTCCTGGCCGAATATTTCGGCAGAGCGGTGGAGTTGCTGAGTGATGTTGTTTTTCATTCTACCTTTCCCGCTCATCAGATTGAACGGGAGAGGGACGTGATTCTGGATGAGATGAACAGTTACGCCGATTTCCCGTCGGAGCAGATATACGATGACTTCGAAAACCTGGTATTTCAAGGCCATGACCTGGGGCATTATATACTGGGTGACGCCGATAGCCTGGAAGGATTCACCACCCGTTCGCTGAAGCGGTTCGTGCAACGGCAGTATCAACCGTCTGAAATGATTTTCTTCTCTTTCGGCAAGACGCCGTTCACCCAGGTAACGCGCCAGCTCGAGAAGCACTTTTCGTTCCCGGCCCCCGGACGCGTTCCGGCGAAAGCGCGCGTGGCGCCCGGAAACTTAGTGCCGGTAGAAGTAGAATTGCAAAAAAACACCACCCAGGCACACGTGATGCTCGGGTGGGAGGCTTTTAGCATGCACCACCCCGATAAACACGCGCTGTACCTCCTTAACAATATCCTGGGCGGGGGGAGTTTGAACAGCCGGTTCAATACTTCGCTCCGGGAAAAAAACGGGCTGGTGTACCACGTGGAGTCGAGCGCCACCTTCTACAGCGACACCGGGCTTTTTAGTGTTTACTTTGCCTGTGACCCGAAATACCGGGAGCGGTGCGTCCGGTTAATCGAAAAAGAGATCGAGAAAATCAAGAAGAAAAAATTAACCCCGATGCAGTTATCCCAGGCAAAGCGCCAATGGAAAGGACAACTGGGCATTGCTGCCGAGAACAACGAGAACAGCTGCTTGAGCATGGCGAAGAACTTTCTCCACCAGAAGCGCTTCGTGCCGCTAAGCGAGGTGTTTAACCGTATCGATCAAATCACGGCCGACAAGATCCAGGAGGTAGCAAACGAGATTTTTTCCGGTTCTCGTTTCCGGTTGAGTTACCTGTAATTGCTGTTTTAGATTATTTCTAAATAACACCTGCCGCGGGCTCCTTCCGAACAAAAAAGCGGTAGGAACGTTTAATTCCTGTCTTAAGCGAACGCCCTCTCAAACAAAAAATCGGTGCGTTCGCGCGCGTCCAGGCGCGTAGATCGTGAATTCAGGAATTACTTAACTAAAATGATTGAATTATGAAGAAAATGAGAATTATGCTGGTGGTTGCTATGTTTGCCTTGGTATCCGCTGTAAGTGCGCAGACAAGCTTGGGAATTAAAGGCGGCGTTAACATGTCCAATTTTTATGGAGATTATCTGGACGACGAGAACGTGAAAATAGGCTTTCACATAGGTTTGGCGGCCGACTACGAGTTTGCATACAACTCAGCGATACAAACGGGGTTGTTTTTCACCACGAAAGGAGCAAAATATAGCGAGTCAATAGGCGATGCCACAGGAGATTTTACTGCAAACCCGATGTACCTCCAACTGCCGGTTCACTACGCGTATAAATTGGATGTAACCCCCGGAACACGCATCGTATTCCATGCCGGCCCGTATGTTGCTTATGGTATAGGCGGCAAATCAAAACTCAGCGGCTCGCTCGGAGATTGGGAAGACGAGACCGAGAGGGATGTATTCGGCGATAATGGCTTCCTCAAGAATTTCGATGCCGGTTTAGGCCTCGGCGTGGGCGCCGAGTTTGGCCCAATTCTGCTTGACCTCGGTTGGGATATGGGCCTTGTAGATATCGCGGACTCGGACCAAGGAAGTATAAAAAATCAAAACGCGTATCTATCGGTAGGGTACAAGTTCTAAAATCCCTTCCGGTAAAGGTGAAAAAATATTTATTCACATACTTAACAGGGCTGTCCAAACACTGGATGGCCCTTTTTTCTGCTGCTTGTTACCCTTTATTCACAAAGTATTGTTAAAAA
>MTKW01003526.1_pt1 | contig 19823 bp, 11 predicted proteins | sample 1042761 | NCBI WGS metagenome assembly MTKW01 (sample SAMN06205366, study PRJNA360243) | anaerobic digester metagenome | biome: Wastewater treatment plant; feature: Anaerobic digester sludge; material: sludge; isolation source: anaerobic digester fed with sludge from wastewater treatment plant ... | reverse complement strand
GAGTGCTTGACATTGCCGGCCATATTATCGAGACCAAGTCTACTGTGAGACAGACGGCCAAGCTATATAATGTCAGTAAGAGTACTGTGCACAAGGATGTAACAGAGAGACTTCCCATGATAAGTAAGCCTCTCTCGAAGAAAGTTAAGCGAGTACTGGAGCAGAACAAGGCAGAGCGCCACATTCGTGGCGGAGAAGCCACAAGGAGGAAATACAGAGAGAAAAAGAGGGGTTAGGTGTCTCCTTTCTTTGGAGGAAATCTTCGCAGTATGTAGAAGAAACTACCTTGCGACGGTTTTTTCTTATTTACACATTGGATAAGCCTTTCAATCCAACTGCATTATCAAATGGCTTGTTGAGGCTCCTAGGAGGAATAAGCCCATGCTGGGGCTGTCTGTGGACATCGGAATCGATCTGGGAACAGCCAATACAAGGGTTTACATCAAGGGTAAAGGCATAGTAATCAGCGAACCGTCAGTTGTTGCCGTTGATGGTGAAACGCGTAAAGTGTTGGCAGTTGGTGGAGAAGCCCGCAGGATGATTGGGAGAACTCCGGGTTCCATATTAGCTATTAGGCCGATGAAGGACGGAGTCATTGCTGACTATGAAATAACCGAGGCAATGCTCCGTTATTTCATAAATCGCGCATGCGGCCGTAGAGTTTTGATAAGGCCTCGAGTAATAATCTGTATTCCTTCCAGGGTGACAGGGGTCCATAAACGAGCAGTGCTTGAAGCTGCGTCACAATCAGGGGCCAGGCAGACTTTTCTCGTGGAAGAACCCATGGCTGCGGCCATTGGTGCGGGTCTCAATATATGGGAACCTTCAGGGCACATGGTTGTCGATGTAGGCGGAGGGACTACTGATATTGCTGTCATTTCCCTTGGAGGCATTGTTGTTGCTGACTCCTGTGCAGTCGGAGGAGACAAGTTTGATGAGTCAATCATAAGGTATGTCAGGCGAGAGCATAATCTCATGATAGGAGAGCGGACTGCGGAGGATATCAAGATACGAATTGGGTCAGCCTGTCCCGGGAGTCCCACTGAAACCGCGGAAATAAGGGGAAGGGATTTTGTCACAGGGTTACCGAAGATCCTCAACTTATCTTCTGAAGAGGCCTGTGAGGCCCTCTCTGAGCCTGTCAATGAAATCATCAACAGTGTAAAGGGAGTCCTGGAACGCACTCCTCCTGAGCTCGCCGCCGACATCGTTGACAGAGGGATAGTCTCAACCGGCGGAGGCGCTCTGCTTAACGGATTTGTGAAGCGGATGTCGGAAGAAATCGGAATTCCTGTTCATGTCGCAGAGGATCCTATGAATTGTGTTATTATGGGCGCAAGCAAGATTTTCGGATCTCCGGAGGTTCTCAAAAACAGTCTGGTGGCAGGCACGAAGTTTGTGTAAACCGGCATATCCCATGATCCGGCCTGCTCATTTCTGTAATCCCCAGGAAGCTTCATCCGTAACCATCTTTCTTACAAGAGGATAGTTGGCTTTTATATAGAACTGAAAGGTTAAGGTGACCTTTGGAAGGAGGTTTACTTATTTTATGAGACGTCAGTGGTATTATATGGGAATTCGTGCATGTATTGCTTCTTGTATCATCCTTTTTCTTGTTACGATAACTTGCAGCGCCGGGTGGGTGACAATCACTGAAGCTTCCAATATCAGTGAAGCGAAGCTGGTAATTGATGAGAGCGGAGCTGTTTCCCCCGTGCCTGCTGTTGCCAGAGGTCGCGTCCTTCTTGTGCCTGCGACTTTTGTAGCTGAAATTCTGAAAACTTCAATGAGGTACGATCCCGGGGCCTTGCGCCTCACTTACAGCATACCGGGTGGGGGATTTGAGCTTTTGCTGCATCAGAAGGAATGGACGTTATCTTCGGGTGAGAAGCGAACCTTCGATGAACCCCCGATAAGCATATACGGTGTTCCTTTTGTTCCTGTAGAGCTTCTCAGAGTAACCGGGGATTACGATGTGTCGTGGGATTCCAAAGCAATGGAAATCCATCTTCACCGGCCTGGCGATGAAATGGCAGCTCTGACCCAATCAAGGCATGGAATTCATTCTGATAAGGTCAGGATAGTATTTCATCTGACAAAGGAAGTCCCATTCAAGGTCATGCAGATGAAGAACCCGCCAAGGGTGGTAATTGATTTTGAAGATACATATGTAGAACGGGAATTTGATGCCCTCCTGGACCATGTAGCCATTGATCGAGTAAGAATTGCAATGGCGGAACAACGAAAAACCAGAGCGGTAATAGAACTCAATTATGCGCTCCCTGATGTGACTACATTCTGGCTACAAGATCCTATAAGGTTTGTTGTGGATGTGCCGACGCTCTACAGCAATAAGTCTGCGCTTACAATAGCTCCTGGTATCCGCTACATTACCTTGAACAGCGGCACTCCTTCCGGTCCTGTTACTGTTGACGTTCTGGAGATTGAGACAAGTGATGAGAACGTGACGGTAAAGACCGCTCTTGCAGGTTCTTTCGGAAGTTTTGGCTTGGCCCCTGTCAGTGAACTTGTGTCACGGTCTGGCGCGATAGCAGGGGTCAACGGAGTATTTCACGCGTCAGACGGTACCCCTCTCGGCCTGATTATTGTGGACGGCAGACTAAAGAGCGTGCCCATTATGGCCAGGACTGCTGTGGGGATAACCCGTGACGGAAGAATTCTGATTGACAATGTATCAGTGGACACAGCGGGCAACTTGATTCCTGATTGGTTGGGAGAAGGGGTAATCTACGCCGTAGGCGGCGGCCCACGACTGGTAAGAGACGGGGAAGTTAATGTGACTTCCAGTCAGGAACAGTTTAAGGCAGACGTGGCCCTAGGTCGTGCTCCTCGGACTGCGATAGGGGTAACAGGTGACGGCACGCTCCTTTTGATTGCCGTAACAGGACGTCAGGCATACCACAGCATAGGGGTAACCTTGGAGGAATTGGCTCATATTGCACTGGAATTAGGCGCAAAGGACGCGATGAATTTGGATGGCGGAGGCTCCTCCACAATGGTGGTTCGTGACTATGTCATGAATACTCCGTCAGACGGAAGAGAACGGAAGGTAGCTGATGCGATTCTTGTGTTTGCCGGCGCACCTAAGACAACTTCCGAAAGTCCATAAAGCAGGTGAGCAATTCGCAATTCGCGGAGGGCTGTGAAGGGAGAATCCTACTATTATGATTTCAGTTTCAATAACCGATAAACCGGCGGGCAAGAAGCTTATGGCCGCCGCTGTTACAGTCGTCTTAGGTTTGTTGCTAATAGGCATCGGAGCCTTCCCTCATTCCGGGGCAGAAGCGCAGCAGAACTCTGAGTTTATGCCTATTTCGCAGGTTTTGCCTGGGATGAAAGGTATTGCCAAGACTGTCATCTCGGGTACGAAGATAGATACGTTTGACATAGAAGTTTTGGGCGTTTTGAAAGGAGGAGCAGCCGCAGGGGACTTCATTTTTGTGAGGGCAAGCGGAGAAGCCATAGAAGCAGTAGGTGGGGTAGCAGCAGGAATGAGCGGCAGTCCGGTGTATGTGGACGGTCGCCTTATAGGCGCGGTAACCCACTCCTTGAGTGACGGCTCAGACCCGTATTTGGCTCTTGTGACTCCAATCGGGGAAATCCTCAGAGTTTTGGAAGCCTCGCAAGGATATCACGTTGGAGCGAGCCGGTTGGATGCCCCTGTCGCGATTAGTGAAGACTTGAAGACACAGATAGGCTTGGAGCCGGGGACGCCTTTGGTAATGACGCCTGTAAAGAGCCCTGTGATGATAAGCGGATTGGGAGGGCGGGCATTTCAGTCTCTGGCAGACGGATTGAAGGGCTACGGCCTTCAGCCGGTTACCATGGGGATTGCCCAAAACACATCTGCAAAGGATACAGCTTCACTTGAGCCAGGCTCGGCTCTGGGAGTGCAACTTATTAGGGGGGACGTTTCCGCTACTGTGCTCGGCACAGTAACTTATAGAAAAGGCGACCTTATGATAGCATTCGGTCACGACGTGCTTCTCCAAGGGAACTCGGGTTATATCGCAACCGGAGCTGAAGTTCATCGGGTTGTTTCTTCGATTCTAAAACCCTATAAGATAGGAAGCCCCCTTGATGTTGTGGGTACAGTAACCCAGGACCGCTCCAAGGGCGTCCTTGTTCAACTGGATGAGACACCTAAAACAATTCCCATAGCTTTGACTGTAANNTTCATTCATTTTAGAGTGCCTTGACTCTGCCATAGACAGAATCGGGCAAGGGACGAGTCTTGTGAGTTTTGAGATCCACGCTGAGAGTCTTGAAACACCGATCTCCAGGGAAAACATGTTTTTCAGCCCTGTGGACATATCCGCGATGTCCGGAGGCGAGCTTCTTGATATTCTGTTTACCTTGGTAGATAATGAGTTCACCAAGGTAAACGTGACCGGGATGAAAGCCTATGTCGAAGTTGAAGAGCGGCGGCAGACAGCCCGTATTGTCCACGCTGAGGCATCAAAAGACACTGTTTCGCCGGGGGAGACCGTAGAGGTAAAAGTCAGGCTCCGTCCATATAGAGGCGTACCCGAGATTAAAGGGATAAATGTGAAGATTCCTGAACACGCGGGTCCCGGGATTCTTTATCTTACGGTTCGAGGCGGAGGGGTTGTGCCTCCTGAGGATGAAGAAGAGAAGGTAGATAGCAAAGACGACCATTGTTCGCCTGCTGAGAGCCTGGAGAAGTTGATTCGCGATATGACCGATGTTGAAAAGAATAATGACATAGTGGTGGAGTTCTACGCCGGTGGGCAGGGAGATATCGATGAGGCAATCCCCATAGATGAAGGGGTCTTAGAAAATGACAGGTTCCCTCTCGCACTGAGCTCTCAGGTGGAAACTGAAATCCCTCCGCGTGCCGAAGACAAGCTTCCCCGTATTGAGGACAGTGAAATAGCCAAGGAAGATCAGGCTGATGTAGTGAAGGTCATATTGCCTACAGGTTACGTGATAGAGGGCGAGACAGATTTGGAACTGATTGTCGAGAAGTAGTTATTTGCGCTTTCCATTTGTTCCATGAACTGGAGCCCCTGCGCACAGCGTAGGGGCGTTTGTTTATGGAGGAATGAAATAGTTTGCGTCGAACTATGTTGAGGCTGGGAGGGTAGATTATGGCATCTTCGTTGCGCAAAAGGAGAACCGTGCTTATAGTGGTAGTTATTGTCATAGCTACAGCACTTCTCTTTGCTTACGCCAACCTCCTGAAGATCCAAAATGCCCTTCTCTTAGCTGCGCGTGATCCGATAGAGAAGGCGCTTGAAGAAGCGCTTGGAGTCAATGTGGAAATTGGATCTATCACCGGCAAGAACCTTAGCGAAGTAATAATATCTGATTTGTCTGTTTTTGCGAAATCCAGTGCTGATTCTCCTGTTCTTTCCGCTAACCATGTGGAAATAAGCTATTCACTGTTGGATGTTATCACTAAACGTAAGAATATCACTCAAGCCGTCACAGGCGTGCTCCTGATTGAACCCAGACTTATGATAGAGCTTCCGTCTGATTCCCGGTTTCCCCCGGATAAAGCGGGTTATGACTTAGGACAGGCAGTTGATGCCCTGGATGAGTTCGGAGGTTCCGTATCTGTTAAGGACGGTAGATGTGAGGTTGTTGGGATTCCGGGACTCGGCAGGCCTTTTGTGGTTTCAGGAATAACCGGAGGCGTCACGTTCACCAAGTCTGGAGCAGCAGGCCGAGTCCATTTGTTTACAGGTGATGAAAAGCGGACTCGTATTGCGGTAACAGGTGGATACCACCTGTCAACAGGCGCCATAACATGTGATGTTGGCCTTACCGGATCGCTGTCTTGTGGCCTGTTAAGAGATGTGCGCAATGTAATGGATGCGGTTTTCCCTCAGCCGGTTGGAGTGAAGGAAGAGACTGTTGCAAGCATAAGACAGATCCTAAATACCATTGACACAGTCAATCTGGAAGGCGGAACAGTTGACATAGAGGCTCATGTGAGGCCTGGGCCTCAAAAGGGAATCAGGATTCGGGGGAAGGCGAGCATAGCTGAAGCTGAACTCAGTGCGCCCAATATCACACCAGACGGTGTTTTGGCAGACGTCGGACAATTTTCGGATATTGCCGGCAGTCTGAACCTGGCTTTAGACTTCCAACTGGATGATGCCGGCCTCGCCTGTCAAGGGAAGAGTTCAGTGAATATTCGCAACGTGCAATGGCTTGACAATAGGTTCGGGTTTGGAGAGGTCTTGGCAAAAGGTAAAGCAGCAGTTGAGTTTTGGAAGAACTCTGAAGACGAATTTCTGTCTTTTGAAGGAAGCACGACCCTGGATACGCCTCACCTATCAGTAGGTGAGGCGCTAAAGAGGGTAGTGGGGCCGGAGGACTCTGTCGTGCAGGTGGAAGGCCCTGCACGCATGGACCTGGCGTTCGCAGGCAGGTCAGATAGGGACGTAGAAACGTACGGCACTCTGAAAATGGATAAAGGGGTTATGACTGCAGGTAATATTTTGCCGGAAGTCAAGGAAGTATCCGGGGATATGGAAGCATCTTTGACTTTTAGAAGTCTGGGAGGGACTCTCACCGATTATGAGGGACAGGTAAGGCTGATTTCAGGGCGCGCTGACGCGGCATTTCCCGCCCAAGGCATTGAGTTTGCTCAAGGGAACTTGACCGGGGCTGTGAGTTTTTCCGGCGAAGAAGCCCTGGGTGTCAGGTATAAGGGGTTCCTTAATGTCCGGGATGCTGACGTAGCTCTGGACCATAGACTTCAACCGGTTGGGTCTTCCCATGAAGGACATCCTTACGGAGAAATCAGGTTATCCAAAGGCACTGTACATGGAAGAGTCGAGTTCCAGGGCGAATCTCCCGGCGCTTTGAAGTTCGACGGCATGCTTAATCTCACAGACGGTGTGACAGAGGTATCAGGTACAACTGAAATTGCCAAACTTCAAATCGCACAATTGGAAGCTCGCGGAGACATTCTATTCCGCGGAGAATTACCGGGTAAGACCGAATACGGCGCAAAGATTAGTCTTACGGGCGGAGCAGCCAGAGTCCGCGGCGCGCTGCCATGGCTAAGACAGGCGGCGGGGCAGGTTTCCGGTGAAATGGATGTTGCGGGAGATTCTGAAGGCGGGCTCATGTACAGCGGGGATATGAGTGTCGCTCAAGTTATGATAGAAGCATCTGACGCGCCCGGCGGGATAAAGGAGTTTTCCGGTGAAGGCTCACTCGATGTCAGCTTCCGAGGCGGAGGAGACAGCGTTCTGAAGTATGAAGGCACTGGACATATAGAGCGAGGTAATCTTACAGCTCTGGAAATCGCAGGAGGTATACGAAGACTCGAAGGTCCGGTTACAGGCACTGTGGGTTTCAAAGGCAAATACAAAGAAGAGCCGGCTGTCGACGGGGTCATATCTACTGCCGGGTGCGCCATAGAGGTAGGCGAGATTGAAGGGTTTATAAGATCTCTGACAGGTGACGCACAAGGAGAGATCCACTTCCTTGCCCATGGGGCAAAGCTTGCAGGTTACTCCGGGGAAGCTACGATAAAGAGAGGCGCATTTGTGGCAGATGAGGCAGTACCCGGTTTATTGGAAGCCCGAGGCCTGGCTGATGTTGACTTAAGGTTCTCATCTTCCGGTGACGGCCACCTCGCTTATGATGGAAAGGCAAAGATACATTCAGGCAGTATAAATACAGAAGAGATTTATCCGGGGCTTCAGAACCTGGATGGGAACGTGACTTCTGAGTTTTCTTTCAGAAGCAGCGACGAAGGGGTCAGGTATGAGGGATTCGCAAATCTTGCATCCGGCAGGGTGATGCTTAAGGACGGGATTGAAGGGTTTGACTATTTGGACGGAGACATAACTGCGAATTTGAAATTCCAAGGTGTGGGGAGAGCGGGGGGGGCTTTCGAGGGAGATGCGGTTATTTCAGGGGGAACGCTCAAAGCAGGTCAAATACTAAAAGGAATTGAGTCCATTGAAGGCGCTGCCCGGCTTGAAGCAACGTTTTCCGGAGGCGCAGGCATAGCTCCGGCTTATGACGGCACGCTTATAGTGAGTGACGCTTCGTTTAGTGCGTCCGATGTCCTAGACGGTGTCAAGAGCATAGTAGGTAGGGCCAAGAGTACGATTGAGTTTGCAAGTCAGCCAAACGGCCCTTTTCTGTTCAAAGGCACAGCCGACATTTTAAATGTGTCTTTTGCAGCAGGTCAGGTTTATCCGGGGATCAAAGAGCTCAGCGGAAACGGTGTAGCTCAGTTGGTATTCGAGAGAGCCCGAGCAGGTGACGTATCTTACAGCGGGAAAGTTGTAGTGACGAAAGGGATCCTAAGTCTTGAGGCTATCAGCGCAAGACTTGATAATATTGCTGCTGAGGTGGATTTTGACCAGGAATCCTTGGATATCAGGGGAATGACGGGGGACTTCGGGAAGTCCGGGTTTGAAGCGAGGGGCCTTTTACATTTCGGCCAAAAGCCGGAGATAGATATTAGGGTGAAAAGCAAGCATCTGGCCTTCGAAGAACTAGGAGAAATCACTGTGGCAGGCGCGCCTCTTAATGTATCAGGTGATGCCACGCTAGATATCGGGGTTAAGGGATTCTACCCCGATTTGGATTTGAGCGGACAAGTATCATTGTCCGGTGTACAGATAGAACATGCCAAGTTACAATCACCTGCTTCGAATGTTGAAGGCATAGTCAAGCTTCTCGGGAACGGCATAAGCTCAGACCGGCTGACAATGATTTTCAGCGACTCTCCTGTAGAGGTTAAAGGTTCGGTCATTGATCTTGCCAATCCTCATTTTGATATCAATGCATTCTTTGGTGATATCCAATTGAGTCATGCCAAAGAAATGTTTGACCTGGATATCGCAGGTGATATACAAGGGCGGGGAAAAGTCTCTGTGAATCTTACCGGATCTCTTGACGAGCTTTGGACAGAGGGTGATTTCGAGTTATCAGATGTTTCCTTTGAAGTTTGGGGGAAATCACTTGAAGCCAGTGAGGCCAGAGGGAAGTTCCGCTATGGCAACAATGGGATAACTCTTTCTGATGCTGCAATTCTCACTATGGGTGGAGAGATTGCTGCCGACGGCGTTGTGCTCCTCAAGAAGGCGGAAGACGGGCAGGCTGTGAATCCGTGGACATGGCTGTCCCTCGATATTGGAGGGATCTTGGCAAAAGAAGCAGCATCCTACTTCGCGTGGGAGGACATTGTAACCTCAGGGGTCCTAGCTGCCAAGGTCGTGCTCGAAGCTGAAAAGGGCTTCTACAGTGTTCAAGGATCATGCAGTATAGAGTCGGGCAATGTTAAGAGCTATTCGTTTGACAATGCAAAAGCGGAGTTCAGAGCGGAGAACGGTAAAGTAATCATTGACCAACTGACCTCAGAAGGCCCTGACGGGCATCTGACTGCAAGGGGCATGGTTCATGATAACGCTGACTTCGAAATACAGGTGGCTGCAAAGGAATTTGACCTTCAGAAGTTAGGGGAATCATTTGACTATCACGAGATTAAAGGCACCGGAAATTTTGTAGGAACTGTCTCCTGCAAGGACAAGGCGCTTTCCATAGACGGACTCGCTGAACTGCTAAATCCTGTCATGTATGGGATTAGGCTGGACTCCGCAGCAGGCAGGGTCAGTTTTAAGGATAATACAATCCGTCTCTCAAATATCTTGATGGCTTTGGGAGATGCAGCGGGCCAAATTGCAGGAGTAATAGAATTAGGCCGGGAATACCCTGGTCTCGATCTTTTTGCGACTATTACCGGGCTGCCCGTTGCCGACCTGGTATCTACTTTGGGAATGAGCGAAATTCCCCTAGGAGGGCAGCTTTCCGGGAAAGTGGCTGTCAGAGGGACGACAAAGAACCCGGAGGCTGAAGGGGAAGCCAGGCTCTTATCAGGCGAAATATCCGGTATTAAGCTGGACGATGCCACCACAGGTTTTACATATGCCGGAGATACCATGAACGTAGAGAACTTGAGTATTGGGATAGGCGCTATCAGAATTATCGCATCCGGGACTGTAACGCGTGACGGCAGACTTGATCTTGATGTCGATGCACAAGATTTCGATTTATCCAAACTCCCGGTAGAACTCGGAAATAATCCCATAAAGAGGGGGAGCGCGGGTTTTAGCGGAAGGATAACAGGCGAGGTTGACAAGGCACAAGCGGAAGGGCGAATTGTGGCCACGAGTGTACAGGTCATGGATGCGATTCTGCCTGATGTAACATGTGATCTGGAATTGGGTTATGGGGAGGTGCGTGTGAGGCGGGCAGTAATCCATGACGGGACCGGCCAAGTCATAGTTGAAGGAAACATAAGCCTCAATAAGGGGAACCCTATGGACCTTACACTGACCGTTGATGAGCTGGACGTAAAGACTGCCCTTGGGATTGTGCGCCCCGGAAAGAGTGACCCCATCGATGGCAGAATCAGTGGTAAAGTCGTTGCCAAGGGCGATCTGTCCCATCCTGCTCTTGAACTGCAACTTGATACACGTCACCTATCCGTAGGGGGGATTCCCCTTGAAAGCGCCTCACTTGATGCGGGAATCTTAGGAGATCGTGTTGACGTGAGGCTCTTACAGTTGTTCCAGGCAGGCGGTGGCTACTTCGAGGCTAACGGTAGTCTGGGGACAGGTGAGCCGATTTCTCTTACGGCTTCCGCAAGGCATTTTGATATCAGCGCCTTGTCTGCAGTATTAGGATGGAAGTACCCATTGACAGGTAATGCAGATCTTGCCCTGAAAGCCGAGGGGGAACTTCATGACCCGTCTGTGACCTTGTCCCTTCGAATTGCCAACGGCAGTGTGGACAGGATCGGCTTTGATTTGCTGGCTGCAAGAATGACGTTCAGTGAAGGCGTAATCATCATTGAAGACGGCGAGATACTTCAGGGACGTCACAGAGCCACTGTATATGGCAGAGCCCCTATCCCGAAGGAGAGTCTCGAGGCGATTGGGATAACGGCTTACGCATCCGGCGAGGAATTGGACGTGCACCTCACGATGACCAATGCAAAGCTTGAACTTATCTCCGCATTTTACCAGGGAATTGAGTGGGCGGAAGGCAACACTGACATCGACCTTCATGTTGCAGGGACAATTGCATCCCCTAGGCTGTACGGCTCTGCCCTGGTGAATAACGGGACGGTAAAGCTCTTCCCTATTACTGACGTGTTCAGAAATATCGACGGCCAAGTCAAGTTCGAAGGGACTCAAGCAAGAATTGAAAGGTTTTCGTGCCTGCTTGGCGACGGGAAAGTCAACGTATCCGGTGCTGTAGCGTTGTTGGAGCAGCAAGAGGGATTAGGCCTGGATTTGAAGCTCACAACCCAGGATGCGCTGGTAAATACAGGCATGTTTAGGAGTCTTGTTAATTCTGATATCAAGGTATATGGCCCTATCAGTCATCCCCTAATCTCAGGGCGAATCAGGCTTGTAAAAGCGATAATGTCCCCGGACACGTGGTCTTTTGAGGGGGGCGTTTCATTTGATGCGGATCTAGCCTTGGCTATAGATACTGAAGGGGATCTTCGCCTCAGAACCAAGATCATGGACATCCCGGCATCAGGATCTTTGAAGATTGGCGGCACTCTCAAGCAGCCACAATTGTCAGGTAGAATGGAAGCTCGGAGAGGTTGGTTTGCGTACTTCGGAAATGAGTTTACCGTACGGCAAGCCTCGGCTGAGTTTGCTGAGAAGCAAGGCATCATGCCCAGAATCGAAGTGGAAGCCGAAACCAGCTCAGGCCAGGCGAGAATATTCATTGGGCTTCGTGGGGTCTTACCTGATGATCTGAGTTTGGAGTTATCGTCAAGTCCTCCTTTGACCCATGACGAGATCCTGGCGTTGCTGAACTACCCCGGTGCTGTGACGAAGATACTTGGCGGGGATGTTGAAGGAGCGTTCAAAGAGGAAATAACCAAAATCTTTGAGCAGGAACTTCGTCTGCAGGTATCAGGAGGAATTGGGAGAGTATTTGAGGACCTTCTGGCTTTAGACGAGTTTAGGCTACAGAGAGGCACTTCTAATCAGCTGACTCTGAAAGTCGGCAAATATCTCATAGACAGCCTCTATCTCAGTTACGAGAAAACATTGGGTCCTGAATCATACGGACTTTTAAGATTTGATTATTTTTACCGTCCAGGTGTAATATTTACAGGGACTTTTGACGAAAAGGGAGAGAAGGTTTTCGGTATCGAAGCCAGGCTCAGGTTCTAAGTAGATCACCATGAGTAATCGCCGGTTCCGGAAAGTGTACGTACCGTGCCGGGATGCCGGTGTTGCAATCGGGGACGGCTCCCCAGGCGGGTTGCCTTGATAAGATGAAGAACTGGGACTGTTTGCTGATACCATCAATATTTGGATGCGTAGATGGGAAGGATTTACGTGAGGTGGGTAGAAGAGGATACCCATGTTGTTCTCGAATTTTATCGGAACATGATTCAAATAGAACCGTTAGAACTATACGTAAGTGAATACATGCCTGTGTCGAATAAGGAGGGACAATTGTGAACCTATTATCCGGGCAAATCCAGTCAAGTGCCAAGAATATCCGCGCGCAATTCATTCAGGTAGCGCTGGTTGCAGCTATGATCTTAGCTTTCGCCGGTCTGCTTGCTCCCTGTGCTCTTGCGCAGGTGCCCACAGGTGAGAAAGTAATCTCAGTGGAAGTTGAGGGGCTTCAGAGTGTCTCCGAAGAAACGGTTATCGAAGCTGTTCAGGTGAAACCCGGAGATCTACTGACAGAGGAGGCAGTGAGATCAGACCTTGAGGCAATTAGTGGGACCGGGTTGTTTTTTGACGTGGCAGCAAGGTTTTATTCCCAGTTGGGAGGAATAAGGCTTGTATACGAGGTTGTAGAAAACCCGAAGATCACTTCTATCAACTTCAAGGGTAACGAGGCAGTCAACCGGGACAAGCTTGACCTGTTGATGAGTGTACGGCCGGGGGAGATTCTCAACTTGAAGAAGCTCAACGGCGATCTCGAACGAATTCTCAAGTATTATTATAACGAAGGCTACTCTGCCAAGATCAAAGACGTGAACATCACGGAACAGGGAGACGTCACGATAGAACTCGTAGAGCTCCGTGTGGCAGATGTCAGGATTGAAGGGCACAAGAAGACTAAGGATTACGTGGTGCGAAGATATATCACGGTGAAGCCCGGTGAATTGCTTGACGTCAACAAGCTCCGTGAGGACCAACGAAAGCTCGTGAACCTCGGGATTTTTGAGAGTATTGACATAAAGTTGGACGTAGCCGATGACGACGACGCCTACATAGTCACCTATGTTTTGAAGGAAGCCAGGACAGGCAGTGCAGGGATAGGCGCAGGGTACAGCAGCGCTGAGAAGTTCATCGGGTATATCGAGGTCACTGAATCCAACTTCCTCGGCAGGCTTCAGACTGTAAACGTTAATTGGCAGTTTGGAAAGGGCCGCAGTTCTTACACTCTGGGTTTCTATGACCCGTGGATTGACGCGAAGCAGACTTCATTCGGTATTAACCTCTATAACCGCCATCAGACAGTGACAAGGAAGTGGGACGATGAAAAATTTCAATGGAAGGAAGGGACTCCTCCCGCTGAAATTAGATATAATGAGCTTAGGAGAGGCGGAAACATATCTATAGGAAGGCCGCTGAAGCAGGATTTGAGGCTGTCTTTATCCCTCAGGATTGACGGCACAAGTCTTATTCCCATGCCTCAAGAAGGCAAGACCGAAGCAGGGTGGGCATGGATACCCGGACAGAACCCCAGCGGTGATACAAGAAGCCTTACACTGTCGCTCACTGGTGATACAAGAGATCACTACATGAACCCGACTAAGGGGCTCTACTGGCGAGCTTCTGCAGAAACCGCAGGCGGACTCCTTGGCGGAAGCTACACATTTTCGAAGTTCCAAGGAGAATGCAGCGGGTATCGGGAAGTCAGGCCTGATCAGGTGCTTGCAATCAGGCTGTCAGGCGGGCTGTCTACAGGAGAGCTTCCACTGCATGAGCAGTATCGTCTCGGCGGCGCTGAAACACTGCGTGGGTATGACTACGGTGAGTATTACGGTGACAACATGCTGCTTGCCAACGCCGAATACAGGTTCCGGATACTCAAGGGCGTGCAGGGAGTGGTGTTCGTGGATACAGGCGCCACATGGCTAAAGGAGCAGCAGATCGATGCAGTAGGCCTTTCAACAGGTGCAGGTCTTGGAGTCCGAGTCGAGACTCCTATAGGGATGCTCCGGGTTGACTATGGGTTTGGTAAGCAAGGAGGCCAGGCCTACCTCAGTTTTGGCCAAATGTTCTAGGAAATCCTGAAAGAAGCTAATGCAGTAAGGATGAGCCCCTGGAAAGTCCTTGCGGCTATATGATACCATTGATATAATTGGCGTATTGTAAGGGACACGCTCCCTTCTGTTTCCAGTCGAAGTGTTAGTGTTGGTGAAAGGAAGTGCAGGAATGTCAAAATCCCAAACAAAGATTCTGGGTTTACTGGTCGTCATTATTGCCGCTGTGGCAGTTGTTGTAAGCCTAATCGGAGACAAGAGTCTTAGAGCTGCAAACGGGGCAGGCCCGGTTGGATTCGTATACTCGTCAAAGATAATTGCGGCAGTGGAAGGCTCGTCTGAGTATACAAAAGCACAGAAGGATTACGAAGGCTTTGCCCAGAAACTTCAGAAGGAATACGAGTCTCAAGCTGAAGGGCTTGACGAAGAAAGCAAGCGGAAGAAACTTGTGGAGCTCGAGATGAAATTGACCGAGAAGCAAATTGAGTTAAACAAACCTTTCCAGGACAAGATTCAAAAGACTATCGAAGAAGTTGCCAAGAGCGAAGGTTGCTCTATTGTTCTCAGCCAGCGAGTAGAGTTCGAGGCGCTTGTGCCTATCCGCGACAAGAGCGAAAGCATTGTCGGCACGCAATCTGTACCAATGTCCATACCGATTGTTGTCACCGGAGGTAGGGATCTTACTGATCCTGTTTTGAAGAAGCTTGGGGTGAAATAACAGGCAAGTCGCCCAGGCTAGTTTGAATGCCGAGCTTTGGCGGGATACTGATGAAGCGGTTAGCATACGGTGTGACAATTGGACTTGTCGGAGTGCTGGCTGCCATGGCAGTCACGTTTCCGGCAACACAAGAGGTTTCACTACCCGGTGACACCTCTGTTCCTCATAGAACTCAGTACCTTATTGATTATCAAAACCAGCTTGAACCTATAAGGCCCCTCGTCATTAACAGAGGGGCCCCCACTCTCTCATTGCCTGCTTCAGCAGATTTCAAGATCCATGAGTTAGCTGATATTTCTTTATCTCGTGAGGCAGCGCCTTTTTCGCAAGACATCATGTCCGAAGAAGCAAGCAATCAAGGTTCTCATGCAGGAACAGACTTGCTCAGCCTGGAACATTTAGACATTGTCCATAGTGATGTCGGTAGGACTAATGAGCATACACTTGTGGAGCATCAGTCGGGAACCCCGGCAACTGACATCGTGGAAGATAACAGGGCGGGTTATGTCTTAGTGGATCAAGTAATGAAGAAGCATCCCTTGTGGATTGAATTAGTTCGTATTGAGCGAGAGATAGAGACATGTAAAAGCCGGTGGCGGAGTCATGTGGACGCGTCAGGTCTCACTGAAGAAGACGTGTTGAAGTGCATAGATGCTGCAGGACAGGTCTTAGAGGGGCAAGTTCTGATGGATCCTGACGAGGGTTTCAAGCTGACTGAGTATTCCGGCGCATTAGAGTCCAGGCTCGCCTTGATGGAGACATCTCTCATAGAGGAAGCTGAAGCGCGCATAGAGGCCAAGCAAATGGAGCTTCAGGCACGCCTGGAAGACAGGCTTTACGCAGAGCAGGCTCGTCTTAACAACGAATTTGACAAGTTTCGAGACAGGGTGGTCAAGGAAAGCTATCTTAGTATCATAAACATACAAATGAAATTACAACTCCTTGAGTTGCCGGATGATCAGCGGAATGCTCTCGAAGATGAGCTCAGGTGCATCACAGATGAAGTCGAGGCAAAACTTGATGCTAAGCGAAAAGAGCAAGATGATCTTTACGCGCTGTATGAAGCCAGGGAGACTGCTAAGGATGAACAGAGCCTCGTACGCTATAGAGAAGAACAAGCTAATTGGGTAGATTCCCAACTTCAAGAGGAACGAGAGAGAGTGGCTAAGGAAGTTGAGGGCTTGTTCTCTGACACACTGCCTGTAAGTGCTGATGATCTTAAGATGAGGCAGGATAGGGTCTCCAGGCGAGGGTTGATTGAGCTTTCAACGAGGCGTGCCGAGATATCCCAGGAATTCAAGGCCAGAGAGGCTCAGTTCACCAAGGAGCTTGGCGAACTTAGTGCAAGTCGAGATGAGACAGAAGACTGTATCAGGAAGGATATACACAGCGCAGTGTCGGTCCTCAGGGATAGGCTGGGTACTGACATAGAACTGGTTGAGGATGACTCCAAAGCCGGAGAAGCCGAGTATTTGGCGATTGATATGACGTCTGATATCATCCGGATTATCCGAAATTATGAGTGAGAGAGTGTCAATATGGGTAAAGAGATAACGCTTGAGGAATTGGCGAAGCTCGTTGGGGGTGTTCGGGTAGGGAACGCCCGGTTTCGTATTATGGGGGTAGCGCCTGTGGAAAATGCAGGTGTGCATGATATCACCTTTGCAGAAAACCCCAAGATCCTTGATATTGCCGTTAAGGGTGATGCAGGCGCTGTCATAGCGAAACACGGAGACAGTCTTCAGGGAAAATCCGGCATACTCGTGGATAATCCAAGACTTGCTTTTGCAAGAATACTCGAGATATTTGCGCCTCATATCCCTTGTCCCCCTGAGGGGGTTCACAGAGGGAGCATTGTGCATGAAACCGCGGTAATAGGCAAGGGAGCTCGGATAGGTTCTAATGTGACAATCGAAGCCCGCGTGGTCTTGGGGGAAGGGGTTGTTTTGTATCCCGGTGTTTATGTAGGGGAGGACACGAAGATTGGCCAAAGAACCGTAATCTATCCTAATGTGGTAATACGAGAGCGAGTGTCTATTGGAAGGGGCGTTATTATCCACGGAGGAGTAATAATCGGATCTGACGGGTTCGGCTTTGTGACTTCTGAAAACAAGCATCATAAGATCCCCCAGACAGGTGCTGTCATAATCGAGGACGACGTTGAGATCGGAGCAAACACGTCTATCGACAGAGGTACAATGGGTGCTACAATCATCGGCAAAGGCACAAAAATAGATAACCTGGTTCAGGTAGGGCACAACGTCCGAATCGGGGAAAACTGCATTGTAGTAGCACAGACCGGGATAGGCGGATCCAGCGAGATCGGGGAAGGGTCAGTCATTGCAGGGCAGGTAGGTATAAGGGACCATGTTAAGATTGGACCTGGCAGTACTGTAGCAGGCTTGACACTGGTATCTACGAATCTACCTCCGGGTTCTTTTGTGTCAGGCAGGCCGGCTCGTCCCCACAAGGAACAGCTTAAGATGGAAGCTGCATCCCGAAAGCTGCCGGAGGTTTTAGAGAGATTACGCGAACTGGAGAGAAGGATTGCCGAGATAGAACGAGGTATGTGAAATCGAATGCAGGCGCTTTTTGGATGAATGTGTAAGTAAATCATGTCAAGGTTAATGTAGGAAAACAAGGGTGTGTTGAAGAATAATCCTCCTAAGTGTTATTAAAGGGGGATTGTTTCATGAGAAGAAAGATCAACACATCAAGTCTGGCAACTATTGCAAGCATAATACTGGCGCTGATTGTCAGCGTGTCTCAGTTGACCTTTGCAGCCACATCCCAGTCGGGCAAGAGCGGGCTTTTGCTGGCGCCGTCCGCTGACACTCTGGGACAGGGTAGCTTCGCTATAGGATATAGTCGACTGGGTCTTACTGATTGCGTGTACATAAGTGCAGGAGTCATCCCTAATCTGGAAGTAGGTCTGGGTTCACGAGGGTTCAGCGACGGGGCTACTATCTATCCGATGTTGAAATTCAGGCTTCTGGGGGAAGCTGTGGATTTGCCTGCAGTCGCTGTAGGCCTTGAAGGTCAGGCCCTTTACGTTGCTGCCAGTAAACGTCTCATGTCATCCGGGCCCAGAGCCCATTTGGGGTTTGGAACAGGCAGGTTTAACGGCATATTCGTAGGGGTGGATCATGTCCTTAATCCTGTGACCATTTCAAGTGGTTCAGGGTTTCAGGCGCCGATTACCACTGTAATGGGGGAATATGTCGGAGGCGAGTTCAATATCGGAGCGCGGTTCGACTTTCCTAAGGGCCTTAGCTTCAGTATAGGGTTACTTGATACCAGCCGTTTGTCAGCAGGAGTGTCATTTACGACGAAGTTCTAGCTAAGTAGATCACCATAAGTAATCGCCGGTTCCGGAAAGTGTACGTACCATGTAGGGCGGCCCCTTAAGGTGTGTACGTTTTCTGAGGCCGGTGTTGCACTCGGGGACGGCTCCCCAAGCGGGTTGCCCAGGCAAAATCCGGCCCGTAGGCTAGTGGCCGAATTTTGACACCCCTCGTTGCAATCACCGGCCTCCACCATAGGTGATCGCTAGTTCCAGAAAGTATACGTACCGTGCGGGGCCACCCAAGACCTTGAAAAACCAGCGAAAACTAATGAACTCATACTTAATGCCTTTGGTCTTCTGACCAGGGGCGTATTTCTTCTTTTGGATACTTTCTCCCGCAGGCGTCTAAGAAGGGATTTACGGGGGTAAAGCGAAAATACTATGCGGGGGAGAGGAGAGTCTTCTATGGCAAGGCCTGGTAAGTGTGGGCTGTGCTTGATAATTGCTATTCTGGCAATTGTGATTGTCGCTTGTGCCTCAGAGTGTGCATGGGCTTGTGTAGGTGCGCGGCAAATGGCAATGGGAGGCACGTTTGTCGGGATCGCAGATGACATGAGTGCCGTGTACTGGAATCCTGCAGGCATCGCCATGTTGGATCAGAGGGGCTTTCATGTCACCACGACCCTTAGCAACAGGGATACGTACAACTACGATGATTTCTTGGTATGTATTTGGCCTGAACACGGTGACCTCACTGTCGGCCTTAGCTTGATCCGTGAACATCTCGGGGAGTTTGCGGCGAGCGGCCGGTATCAGGCAGCGGATTGGTTCATTTGCTCCATCGCTACAGTGGTAGCTGAAGGGCTTTCAGTTGGAGCGAATTTCAGATACGAAAACTACTCAATGCGACTTATGGGCGAAGATAGCATGGCAGGATCTCGTTTTGGGTTGGATGTGGGGCTTTTATACCATGTAAACAGTAAACTCTCAATTGGTTGCTTACTTCAAGACGCGGGATTATCTGAGTTGTATTGGGATGACGGGAGCAGTGAAAGAATAGGAATCAACATTCGTCCCGGAATCGGATATAGGCCGAATCCTCATACATTAATTGCCCTTGATATATACAACATAGGCGGGCGAGTCTCATCTTCCGGAGAGTATGAGAACGATACGCCGTGTCTCAGAGTCGGAGTGGAGCGGTGGCTGACTCCGAACGTGGCTGCAAGATTCGGTTACTATGGGATAAGGCTAGGTGAGGGAGCCGTAACTTACGGAATCGGATTACATGTTGGGAGATATTCTGTGGATTATGCTTACCTGGATGTTGCCACGGTTCCCGGCCATACCGGTCTGGGCGGCACTCATCAGATAGGAGTGACTGCAAAGTTCTGAAGATTATCGATCGATACATATCAAGAGAGTTCATCTTGCCTTTTCTTGGATGTATAGGCGGATTCATACTGATAATCCTCGCGAGCCAGCTATTTTGGCTCGCGGAATTGATAATTGTGAAGAAAGTCGCTACAAGCACAGTT
>MTKW01000203.1_pt1 | contig 19825 bp, 19 predicted proteins | sample 1042761 | NCBI WGS metagenome assembly MTKW01 (sample SAMN06205366, study PRJNA360243) | anaerobic digester metagenome | biome: Wastewater treatment plant; feature: Anaerobic digester sludge; material: sludge; isolation source: anaerobic digester fed with sludge from wastewater treatment plant ... | reverse complement strand
TCGTTACCTACCCGTGCAGGGGACTTACACCCCCATATGATGCGCCATGCCCGGCACACTCAGAAGAGTGCGCCGTTTAATTAATTAAACCGGCGCACTCTGTCGTTCTTCTTTATTATGACCTTATTTGCTAAAGTCGTAGAAGTCTGCAAGCATCAGATAGAAATTGTCAAGTTCCTTGCCATCTTCAACATACTTGGAAAGTGTAACCTCGACGCCGCCTGCAAGTTCATCGATGATACGTTTCAGCGCTTCCTGATCGTTACGTTCTGTGATTTTTCCTTCGATGAATTCTCTGGCGTATTCGACACCGGCTTCGATCATAAGCATGTTAATAGCGACGCCCCATGTGGACATACGTTTTTCTTGTCCGGCTTCTTTGAGTTTCAACCCGATTTGATCGAGCATATACTGCATATCACCCTCATGTCCTTTGACGTCCACATTAAGTGCACTGGGATAGGCGTGGTAAGGGCTAGGGCAGCATTGTTGCGGATAAATCGCGCCTTCAGTCAGGATTCCGCGGATCAAAGGCTCTTGCAGGCCACAGTTTGTGGAAAAGAACGCCGTGTCCTTTCCGTACTCCTGGATCTTGCGAGGGAGATCATCCACGATGAACTGTTGTGCGCCTGACATACCGGCTTCACCTGTGGGGTCCAACGCTGTCGCGGCTACAAACTCAAGACCGATCTCCTCACAGGTTTTCACCATAATGTCATACCGGGCTTTGATGGTCGCATAGCCCATGTGACGCGGGAAAGAGTAGTGAATCAGTGTTTTGGCGCCCATTTCTTTCGCTTTTGTCGGGATGGTACGGCCCATTGAGAGCTCATCGACCAGCAAGGCTATATCGGCGCGCTCAGCAATGGCGGCCGGGTCTTCATGGATGACGCCGCAGATAAACAGAATATCTTTCCGTGTTTCGCGGACTTTGTCAATCGCAGCGGCAGCTCCCGGAACAGCCTGGACGAATACGATCGCTTTGACCGCTTCGTCAGCGGCCATTTGTGTCACAAGGGAGATCGTCGTTTCAGTTTCTTCCTGGAATTTGTCGGGATACGTCGCTGTGACGATCATATCTCCATACTTCTTCTTCATGTTCGTGGCAGCGAGATATTCTTCTTCGCCTTGGGATACGGTGCCTGTGACAATCCCAATTTTGTAGTCAGCTTTGACATCAGGATCAGGCTTTTCAGGGTCGGTCTGCTTATTACAGGCAAATAATGAGAATGCCATGAGCAGAACGAGTACGATTGCTACTACCTTTTTCATTTGTTCCTCCTCAAATTTTGGTCAGTGTAGACACAAAAGTTATCACCCTGTAGACGACGCCCCATGTCGATCAAGTAAGGGTTATAACTTCCCTATATAGAGTATAGACGATTACTATACAATTCGCAATCTAACGAATTAATCAATTGAGGAAGGTTTATTCATCTAATACAAGCTCGTTCCGGTGCGCTTTGTAAACATACGGATCGTCGAAATAGACTATTCAATCATCAACAGCCACTCGCGCAACAGCTTGCACGCGACAGCCGTCGACGCGCCGGACAAATCGCACGGAGGCGACAACTCCATGATGTCGGTCGCCACGACACGAAGCTTGCCGAAGATCGAGAGCGCGCGGCGAAGCTCCGCGAACGATACGCCCTCCGGTTCCGGCGTCCCCGTTCCGGGACACACGGACGGATCGAGCACGTCGAGATCAATCGTGACGTAGACGGGCGCCTCCCCGATCATATCGACTGCCAGTCCCGCCTGTTCGAGCGAAAAGGGATAAAAACGAAGGTTTTCGCGCGCAAACGCGAACTCTTCGCGCAGTCCGGAACGCACGCCGAATGAATGGATACGTCCCTTGCCGAGAAATTCAAAGGCACGTCGCATGACGGAGCCGTGCGAAAGCGGATCCCCGAGATAATCCTCACGCAAATCCGTATGCGCATCGAGGTGAATAACGTGGAGATTCACATACCGCTTGGCGGCGGCTTGAATGCCGGCAAGTGTCATCGAGTGGTCTCCTCCCACCATGACGGGTATTTTTTTGTCTTCAAAAAACGACGTAAACGCCCGGCGGACACGAAGAAGCGATTCCGTCGTCGATCCGCACGGCAATTCAAGGTCGCCCGCGTCCGCGACACCGATCTCTTCCAAATCGCGGTCCAGCAAGGGACTGTAGGATTCAAGTCCCCAAGAATCTCTCCTCATCGAGGAAGGTCCGAAACGGGCGCCGGAACGAAACGAAGCTTGACCGTCGAACGGCGCGCCGAAGATGACGAAGCGACTCGTCTCATATGGAGATTCACACCCGCAAAAGGTCTTCGCTTCAAAAACCATGTCGTGTCTTTGATCATTCATTTTGTTAGCCATGCTTTTCGATTTCGCTGAAGTCGATGTCAGCGAGCACCTCTCCATCGTGAACGAGCGTATCGTTTTGAGGAGGCCAGACCGTGCCTCCAATCGCGCGCCTGTAGTAATGGTCGAGCAACACGCCCTCATGGAGAAGGCGGTAGACATAATTCGGCAACGCGAAAGCGCCGCGATGGAGCTCCGTATTGTAGTAATCCGTCTTGAGACCGCGCGCGTTCCAACGGTCGGGATCAAAATCGTCGAGAGGATGGTAGCGATCCGACATAAAGCCGAACAGCCAATGGCCGGCCGGATAAACCGGAATGTGCGCCTGATAGACGAACGTGTTCTTGAAGATCGGCGACGTCTTCTTATACGTCGCAGACGCCTCGACGGCATCGTTATGGTAAAAAGTACCCTCGTGCTGGTTGACGAGAATGCCTCCGTCTCTCAATGCGTGACTGCAATTGCCATAAAACTCTTTCGTGAAAAGGCTCTCGCCGGGACCGAACGGATCGGTCGAGTCGACGATGATCACGTCAAACATATCGCGACAGCGCCTAACGTAACGCAACCCGTCCTCAAAAAGCAATGTCACACGCGGATCGTCAAAAGAATTTGCCACTGAAGGGAAGTAATCCTTTGCAACTTTGACGACCAAACTGTCAATTTCAACCATCACAATCTCTTTGAGATCGTCGTATCGGCAAAGCTCGCGGAGCGTACCCCCGTCGCCCCCGCCGATGATAAGCGCTCTCTCGACGTTCGAATGCACCGCCATCGGGACGTGCGTGATCATCTCGTGATAGATAAATTCATCCTTTTCGGTCAACATGACGATGTTGTCCATGACGAGCATGCGCCCGAATTCATACGTGTCAAACACTTGAATGTGTTGGTAGTCGGAGTATTGACCGTAGAGTTGTTTCCTTATACGAAAATCCACTTTGAAGTCCGTTGAATGAAATTCACTAAACCACAGTTCCATCATGTATCTCCTTTCGGGCGGGTTATGTATAAACGTTTATACAACTGTTACTTTCCATTCAGCACGTAAAGTCTCTCGACGGCGTCATCCTCCGTGCCCGTCATCCTGCTTCCTTTCTCCTTTGCGTAGCGAATATAGGAAAGCACCTCAGGCGTCACGCGTTCACCGGGCGCGAGGATAGGAATCCCCGGCGGATAACACATGACCGACTCGGAGGCGATGCGCCCTTCGCACTCCTCAAGAGGCAGCTGTTCCGACGGCGCATAAAAGGCCTCAGCCGGCGTCATCACGACAACAGGCGGAATGTACTCGTTGACGAGATGTCTGGCAGGTTCTTTTTCATACATAAAACGAATGTCGGCAAGTGCCGCAATAAGCCGCTCGATCGCGGCAGGTCGATCGCCGACTGAGAGGATCGCGAGACAGTTGAGCATGTCGCCGAACTCGATCTGAATGTCGTACTCATCACGAAGAATGTCGTAGACCTCAATACCCGAAAGCCCCATCTTGATCGTATGCAACGGCAGCTTGCACGAATCAAAGGCAAAGAAGGCATCGCCGTCACAGCGCTCCTCGCCGAACGCGTTAAAACCCCCGATCTGGTTGATCTCGTCGCGCGCGTAATTGGCATATTCAATCACGCGTCGGTAAATTTTTTCCCCGCGCAACGCAAGATTTCGCCTCGTGATGTCAATTGAAGAGAGAAGCAGGTACGACGCGCTCGTCGTCTGCGTCAAATTGATGATCTGGTGAACATAGCCGCGATCGCCGCGCATACTCCTGCCAAGCAACAACAAGGAGCTTTGCGTCAACGACCCGCCCGTCTTGTGAAGCGAGACAGCGCTCATATCGGCACCTGCATCCATCGCCGAGATGGGAAGCTCATCCTGAAAGTAGAAATGTGTCCCGTGCGCTTCGTCGACGAGTACACGCATGTTGGCGGCGTGCGCGAGCTTGACGATCTCTTCGAGGTTGGGACAGACTCCGTAATACGTCGGGTTGTTGACGAAGACGGCGACAGCCTCCGGGTGTTCGCGGATCGCCTCCTCAATGTCTTTGACGGACATCGCGAGCGGAATGCCGAGCTCCTTGTCGACGGAAGGGTTGACGTAAATGGGAACGGCGCGCGCCAGAATCAACGCATTGATCGCGCTCCGGTGAACGTTGCGCGGCATGATGATCTTGTCGCCCGGAAAACAATTCGAAAGAATCATCGCCTGCACGGCGGATGTCGTTCCGTTCACCATGAAGCGGCAACTGTCGGCGCCGAACGCGTCGGCCGCCAATTTCTCTGCTTCCATGATAACGCCCGTCGGGTGAATCAAGGTATCGAGCATTTTCATCGAATTTACATCGACCGATAAACACTGTTTGCCGAGGAATGCCGCGAGTTCCTCGTTGCCGCGCCCCTGCTTATGTCCGGGTACGTCAAAGGAAACGATCCGGCGGCGCCGGTAGTCGAGTAGCGCCTCGTGGATCGGAGCCTTGGTTTGGTCTAATGCAAATCGACACCCTTCATCACTCTTCAAAGCCATAAGCAGTCACTGCAACCCCTTTACCTAAAGCAAATCGATGTCCCTCAGCACTCTTCAAAGATGTTTCTCCCGTTGTAAATCTCAAGCATTTCACGTTCAAGCGCTTTGCGAATCTCCACCTGCTCACTCTCGCTGATCTCTTTCAAATCGCGGTTGAAAATATAGCGATCGAGATCGATCTCACTGAGAATCATACGTGTGTGGTAGAGATTCGAATGATAGACATTGACGTCCATCGTGTTGTAGTCGTCGAGCGTCTCAACGGAGATGAAATCCTGAATCGAACGCACCGGATAATCGTTGAAGAGCTTCGTCCCTCTCGTGTCTCGCGTGAATCCGCGTACTCGGTAGTCAATGGTGATGATGTCGGATTCAAAATTGCCGATCAGGTAATCGAGCGCGACGAGCGGCGTCACGCGACCACACGTCGACACGTCGATATCGACGCGGAACGTCGAAATGGAACGGCTCGGATGCGATTCGGGAAAAGTGTGAACCGACACGTGACTCGTATTGAGATGCGCTTGAATCGCCGTTGCAGACGTCTCGAGAATTCCGCGGTTATTTGTCGGATCAATCTCGTGATCCTTTAGCGGGGCTTCCGCGATGAGAATATTGACAGATGCTCCCTGTGGCGTGTAGTCCTGTTTCGAAAGGTTGAGAATATGGGCGCCGATAATATCCGTGAGGTTGCGCAGAATCCCCGTCAACCGTTCAGAATTATACTGTCCGTGGATGTACTCGATGTATTCTCGCTTCTCTTCCTCCGTCCGCGCATAACAGACGTCATAGATGTTGAAGCTCAAGGTCTTCGTCAGATTATTGAACCCGTACAGTTGAAGATTGCTTTCCAATTCGCTACCTCCGGAAGAATCTAGGCAAAGGCCTGAAACACATTCTATCATGCATGGCAAGAGAACATACCATTTAGCAGGAAAACTTTTGTGATGACGGTAGACATACCCGGAAGAGTTTTCAAGAATAAACCGGACGACTTGCAACTCTTGCCTGATCTTACTCCCGACTGAACATAAAATAAAACCAGACGACTTGTTATAAAATCCGAAAAGTCACAAAAACAACTATATTCGACCCGACTGAAATTTAAAAACCGGACGACTTGTTACTCCTGCCGTCCGGTTAAATTTGGCACATTATCTACTCTATTTAAATCGCCAACTCTTTTTCAAGGCGCCTACTTTACTTCATAACGACATTTCGTAAATCTCCACTCACCGATATCGAACTTGTTTTCCGCGATATATTTAGTCAGTTGGCGCGTCTCGATAAATTCATCCGTGACGATGACAAAGAATTGTTTGTCGTCCTTTTCTACGAAATAGAACGCTTGATCTATGTTTTTAACGCCATGGACAACATCGGGGATGCCGAAAGGTGCACCAAACACAAAACCAAGTACGTTATCGAGCACCTTTTCGCCCTTTGTTAATTTCTGCTTTCCAAGTAATGGACGAATGATCGCATCGGGGAATTTTTCGCGGATCAGGCGCTCTTTTTTCTTTTTCTTGCTTCCGTCTCCGTAATCCGACAAGTTGTATGCTTCGCGGATAACGTAATCGACCACGGACTCACCGTTACCGAGCAGATAATCGACGCTCACGTTCAAAAGCCTGGCCAGCGTCTTCAGATTCTCTACATCGGGCAGACCCTTGTCCGATTCCCATTTAGCAATGGCGGATCTCGAAAGCAACATCTTCTCGGCAAGCTGCTCTTGGGTCAGCCCGCACTGCTTTCTCGCTTCTTTGATTTTTTCTCCTAACGTCATATTCATGACCTCCAATCGTTTGATTATGGCCTCATTCTAGTTGGAGGATTTTCGCCGACAATGGACTTTGCGTGTCATCGCCGTTACTTTCCGTAACAATGCTCGTACTTAGTGAAACATCGCAGATGTGGCGATGTAAAAATCAATCATTATCTTCCGAATAGATCATATCACCTCCTTCATGTTGTTTCAGTGAGGTTATCATACAGGCCGCTTTACTTAAAAGCCATTTTCGACAAATTGGCCGCAATTGTACGCTGAGGAGCAAAACTTCCTCATCATTGCTCCCGAATTCCTCGTTAGACTTCGAACATGAGCGATTACTTTGAAGACCGAAACTTCCTTACAGCCACTCCGCACTCCTCGTTAAACTTCGAGCGTGAGTAATTACTATGGGGAACAAAATTAAGAAGGATCGATTTCGTTTAGAAATAAACTCTGGTTTAAGCGATTTCATTAGGAAATATGATCGGGCATGAGTAATTACGTTGAGAAATACACCGGACTTCAGACATGAGCAGTTACGTCAATAAATATCTTTGCGGGAAAGCGGCGCTGGATTACTGGGACGTACCTTCCATTCGAGGCAAAATCGAACCTCCCGATATCGTCTTTCAGGAAGAATATGTCATCTTTACCGACAAGCCCCTCTACCGTCCCGATCGTGCCGTCATTCACACCTGCTGCATCCCGGGTGCCGATCAGTACGTGGAGGAACAAGCGTGCACGCTTCCGCTTGTGTTCCTTCAAGTCGCACAGGACTACAGCATCCACGAATTAATCTACCTTGGACTGCAAATCTGTTCCTACCGCGAAGGCGATCGCCCTCGAAGCACTGTCACAGAACTGCGCACCTGCGCCGAAGAACTGCGGGGACATCGTGGCCGAAGAAAAGCCCTCCGTGCCATCCGCTACCTCGAGAACAACTCGCGCTCACCGATGGAATCGATTCTCTATATGTTCCTTCGTTTGCCCAACGCGCTCGGAGGCTGCGGATTTAGCGAGATCGTCCTCAACGAAAAGATCATTTTAGACGGGGGCAACAAAACATACTTTGCCGATCTCTACGTCCCTTCCTGCAAGCTTGACATCGAGTACGACAGCGAAGAATTCCACAGCAGCGCTTCGGCATTCTCAAAGGACCGGGAACGTGCTGCTCACTTGGAATCAGAAGGCTACCGCGTCGTTTCAGTGGGCTACTCTCAGCTAAACGACCTAAAGGCCTTTCGCAACCTGACGCGCCAGCTCTCTCGATTGATAGGTAAACGTATCTATATCCGCGCGAGGAAGTTTTTTGAGAATTTCGTAGCCTTGCGCGATCTGCTGCTCAAGAAAGGACTTTGCGTCCGCTCGCGTTTTCGAAAAATCCATTGGCGAGAAGTTCCCCGGTTTACAGGTGTCCGCACTGCGTACAAAGTCTACCTCGCCGCCTGGAACCGGCTGATCCGGCATCCCAACCGTCCTTTAGTGTTAACGCGAGCGCCGTAACAGCCAACTCATTTTTCGATCAGCACCTAATATTCATTACATAATCGGTCACAGAGATGCACCCTCTAGGCCCCCGAGCGTACTCAGTACGCAGTCAATTCTCATTTCCTTCAGGATTCCTCGTCCCGATCTGTGCACCGGATGCACACCAGTATCCCAAAAACGCCAAATTACACCTTAAGCACACAATTCCCAGCGCACCGGCACCTCTACCCTCACCCTCCCCGTACAATTTTTCAACTTACTTCGAAATACTGCGACATGTAGGGCGAGATAGGGTTCACAAAGAAGGGCTTTATGGACGAATCGGATATTCAACTTATCGCATCTCTACAATTTCTCAACTAGTATCGAAAAATTGCGGCATGCGGAGAGAAATAGGCTCTACAGAAGAGGGTTTAGTAGATCGATTGGCCTTTAGGCGTATCCTCCTGTACAATTTTTCAACCTACATAGAAAAACTGATCTCGTGGTCGCAGGTATGCACTGCCTACTTTGAAAAGGGTCGCTATGTCTGTATTTTTGTCTGAAGTCTGCTGGTTTATCGGTAATACAACTGGCTGTTGCGGGATTATGCGATTTAGTTCCCTATCAGCTGGTTGGTGTGGCTGGAAATAGAGCATAACAGACGACCCCATTCCTGAGTCTTCTTGAATCGTCTATAGAATAGAAGGCGCCGCCTGACGGTTCGGACAGCGCCCAATTGGCGTCCCAGGCAGGAATTGAACCCGCATCCGCAGCTCCGGAGGCTACTGCCTTATCCATTAGGCCACTGGGACGTGCCTAGTTATTTTAGTATAGACGAACTTGAAACTCAAGAAAACGAATCGTTCCCACTACTTGGCAAAGGTTTTAGAAGGTTTTAGCAAAGGTTTGATTTGAACCCGCTAGGCGGTACCATGATAATCTCCGGTTATATACGGTGTTTGCTTTGGTTTATCTACGATCGTCGCTGCACTTATTCAGATACATCGGGACTTCCAAAGAACGGGCAGTCATGGTGAAGGCACTCTCTATTACGCTTGAAATACCTGCACTTCGGATAACTGATCGGCATCGTGATACCGAGAACTTCCTTTGTCCATTCCACCGCAACTTCGATGGCCAATCGCGACACGCGTTTGCAACAGCGGGGACCGCCCACAACCGCAATCGCTTCAAGGCATTTTGCCGTCACCGTCTGAGGAATACTCCATGTCTCCTTTTTCAAGGGCGAGCCATCAAGCACAATGCTCGCATATATCCCTGCTCCAACGGCGGATCCGCATACTCCCCAATAACCGCAAAATCCGCCCGGCACTTGCGATCCACGCTCAAACGCCAACTCGAGCGCGTCATCGAGGTCTATTTCTCCACCATTATTCTGATAGGCGACCAACAGAACTCCCGGGACGATGCTGTGGTGTTCGGGGCCGTGCATGTGCACCTTATCCATCTCAAATATATGAAACAGAATCTTTATGGGATCCTTCTCTTCCGTATGCCGCAGGAACCACTTAACATCGTTCTGAGAGGCTGAGTGACAAGCATCGCAGACAAAATGCCCCTCCTCACAATAGACACGCGTAGTGAAAACTTTCCCGCAGATTGAACATAGGCGACTGATCGCCTGATCGGCGTATACGAGATCCTTTCCACAGACAATGCATCCGATCAGATGGTACTGGTCGGTCGCAAACTCTTTATCAGCCTTTTCAGCTGAACTGTCTTTCTCTTTATGTTTCATTACATCCTGGTGAGTCATTTTTTCTATTGTTTCCCACGCAAGTCGCTGTCTGGCTTTTAGATGATTTTTCCTCGCTATTATCTCATAACAATGTATGCCATTACATCAAGGATAGCGTTCGTCACTGTAACGTGATGAACGTGATGAAACACATTATCCAAATTCTCTTCGTCTAGGAAAAGGTTACGAGCTGACATCTCTCCGTTTGCTAAATTATAAGTGTAGAGACAGTCGCATGAAAACCGAGGAGATTTGATGTGGTTATCATCATCGCTATCGTTTTAGGTTTCATATTAAGTATTTTTTCGACGGCTAAGCGTTATTAGTTGCTCTCGCACAAACCCGAGATGACATCGGCTCTTCCTGTACGGCAAAGAATCTGTCGATAGAGTCGATCTTGATGCAAGTATGAGCTAGCTAGTATGAGTATGAGTATGAGCAATATTCTGTCAACACCCGAAAAACTTGACAGACTTGAAATGACGTGCTAGAGTAACTAAGCGTTTCGAGTAACTGCTCGTGTGGCGGAATCGGCAGACGCAGCGGACTTAAAATCCGCGGGATTCCAATCCATGCCGGTTCGAGTCCGGCCACGAGCACCACCTAAAACGTTAATACCGCGGAGTGGAGCAGCTGGTAGCTTGTCGGGCTCATAACCCGGAGGTCGCAGGTTCGAATCCTGCCTCCGCAACCAATAAGAAAACCCCTGTGGCTTTTAGGTTGCGGGGGTTTTTTGTTGTTCCTGCCGGTGCTATGATCATGAGGTCAGCTTGCTGGCATAAGTTTGTTACCCGGAGTGCAATGTGATTAACATTGACTTTCTAGTAGCGGGCTGTAATACGCATTGCCTGCATTGCTATGTGAACGGCGGACCTGCCCCCTCCATGCACGTGGAGGATGCTCTGCTCTGCATCGAAAAATTGGATGCTCTCGCTAAATATTTACCTGAGGACACTACGTTCACGCTTGACCACGAACCGATGAATCACCCCGCGATCGTTAAAATCCTTCACGCGGCAAGTCAAACGAACAATATAAAAAACTACCATCACGGCATGACGACAGGTATCGGACTGATGTGTCGCAAAGATAAGGACGATGTCATCAAAGCCTACTTTGACTGCGGATATGAGGTGTTCGGCATAACGATTCATGGCGACGCCCCTCATCACGATGAGATCGTCCATCGAAAAGGGGCATATGATTTGACTGTGGCGGCGACGGGGTACCTCAAGGCGAAAGGAGCCAAGATCGAGGTCTCGCTGATGTTGAATCATTTTTTTGAGGAGGACGCCGCGCCCATCACAGCGATGCTTCGATGGCTTGAACCAGACTACATCGGCTTTGTGATGCCGATTTTTACCCCTCACGTTCATATGATGGATTTCGAGCCTTACAGAGCTTCGATGGAAACAGTGAATGCCGTCAGCGGATATCTGGCCGAGTGGAAGCAGGACGAAGCAGCGACCTACAAAGCTGCTGAACAGAGCACGATTGCAAGCGCCGTTAATCGCTTGAAGGAGGGTGTCGATCTGCAAAGCATGTTTGAACTTGAACAGGACGAGCTGTACTTGACACTCTACCCGGATTGCTGTCTCTTCGTAGGAAACTCAGGCGCGGAAACGCGGCGCCTCGGCGATCTTCGTCACGTTGATCTCGAAGAAACTGCTTCAATCATAAAAGCTCTCCCCGGCAACAGAGACTACGGAGCCTTTTACGATCCTGAGGTATTGCCCGCGACGGAGACGCTGATCGGGGCGTTGGCGGGATTGCCACAGAATATGATTTACGGTGATTTTGAAAGTGTGGTTTACCGCGGGCTGACGGAGCTAGGAGTACCGACTAAAATATTGGCATTGTAAAGGACGCTCTTCCGATAAAAATCCCTTCTGATCAAGCTTGCGCCTCGATCAGAAGGGATTTATCAGGTGAAATAATTGACAATCTCTTTTTTCAGGTTAGTCCGTTTTTCTCGTCATACCGAAATTAGCTTCGGTGGAGTTAATTCCTTAGGGATAGTTCTCTACCGTCTATTTTTTCCTTCTCTTCTTATCGTAGTAGGTGTTTTCCAGAGGCATGACTCTTCTTTCTACTCCGTCCAGCTTGTAATAAGCGTGAGCACAGGCGGCTCCCGTGGGAATCATGCACAGCTCCCCGCAACCCTTAGCACCATAGGCCAGCGGGCTTACTCCCTCCGGCTGCACGAGAATGACTTCCTGCTCCGGTACATCGGTCGATCTCATGAGACCTAGTGTGCCGAGCTTCGTCTTGCAATATCCGTCTTCGCATACGAAATTCTCAGATAGTGCGTAGCCGAGGCCCATGATGACTCCGCCCTCAATCTGTCCTTCAACAGCCTGAATGTTAACGGGAGTTCCGACGTCGTAAGCGGATACGACTTTTTCAACTTTTCCTTCATCATCAATGAGAACGACCTGCACACCGTAGCCGTAGCCGACGTGACGTACCGGGAATTCTTTCGTTGACTTCAAGCCGTCTGTCATCGGATGGTATTCGCCGAAGTATTCTTTTCCTTCCAAATCAGCCAGCGTCTTGCCCGCATCAAGATCGGCTTTAAGCATTTCTGCCGCTCTCTTTGTCGCTTCACCTGTCACCAGAGTCTGGCGAGACGCCGTGCTTGTACCTGAGTCGGGCGTCGTTCTTGTATCAGGCGCTTCATGCACGACGAGTTTCGGTGAAATACCCGTAGTTTCACAAATAACGGTTTGACACATGATCGCGATGCCCTGCCCCATACACGCCGCAGAGGTTAAAACGTGTACTTTCCCGTCTTTGATCTGAAGTATGCAACGTCCGGTATCAATAACGCCTACGCCCTTACCGCTGTTTTTCCAAGCTAGAGCGATACCTGCGCGCGGGTTGTTTTCATAGAGTTCCTTTACGGCTTCCAGACATTCCACGGCGCCCGTATTCGGCTCCGCAATCTGTCCGTTCGGGAGGATCTGCCCCGGACGGATCGCATTTCTATAACGAATTTCCCATGCGGAAATGCCGACCTTTTCCGCCAACAGATTTAGGTTCTGCTCCATGGCAAAGTTGCTCTGGCCTACACCGAATCCGCGGAACGCGCCTGAAACCATGTTGTTCGTGTATACAGCGATGCCGAGTATGTCGATGTTTTGGTAATTGTACGGACCCGCCGCATGCGTACACGCCCTGTCGAGAACCACCTTGCCAAGCGATGCGTACGCACCCGTATCGGCAATAAGGGTTGCTCTCATACCTTGAATAATGCCGTTTTCATCACATCCCGTAGTAATCTCTATATCCATGGGGTGACGCTTCGTGTGGTATGCCAAGCTTTCCTGTCTTGTAAACTTGACCTTGACCGGCTTCTTCGTAACCCAAGCCATAAGCGCCGCATGGTGCTGCACGCTCATATCCTCTTTACCGCCGAAACCGCCGCCGACAAGCATCGCGTGACAGTTTACCTTGTCCAGCGGAATTTGCAGCATGTCGGAAATTTCGCTCTGTTCATCGTAGACAGATTGCGAGCCGGTATAGAGTAATAAACCGTCATCGCCTTCCGGTACGGCCACCGCGCACTCAGGCTCCATAAAGGCGTGTTCCTGGTGAGGCGTCTTGTATTTTCTGGTGACGACATATTTGGAGTTTTTCAATGCCGCATCGACGTCTCCGCGAATCAACATGGACTTGCTCAGGATATTACCGTCCTTATGGATCAACGGCGCATCGCCTTTGAGGGCGTCCTGCGGACTTGTGATCGGTGTAAGTTCGGTGTAATCAACCTCTACTAAATCTACGATTTCCTCTAAGGTATACTTATTTCGACTTGCTACTAATGCCAGCGCGTCTCCCACATAGCGAGTGATATCGCCCTCCGCTATCATGACATCCCAATCTTTTTTCACGTGACCCGTTTTGTTGTTGGGTACGTCGGCAGCCAACAGAATTCTCTCGCAATCGGGATGCTCAAGAGCTTTGCTGATATCGATTTTATTGACGATGGCACGAGGATATTTGGAGCGCACGGCTTTTGCGTACAACATTCCGGGGAATTCCAAATCGTCCGCATACAGTCCCGTTCCGTTTACTTTTTCCGCCGCGTCCGGCCTGATATAGCGTTGATTCATGCCCAACTCATCACCGGGTTCCGGAATTTCAAGACCTTCTCTGAAGAATTTTGCCGCAAGGAGTATCGCCTCTTCGATTTTCTTGTAACCCGTACAGCGACATATGTTTCCTCTGATGGCTTTTTTGATGTCGTCGATCGACGGGTCATTATTTACATCGATAAGTCCTTTAGCGGCGATGATCATGCCGGGAATACAAAAACCGCACTGCACAGCTCCCATTTCACCGAAGCAATATTCATATACCGCCATCTCCTTAGGATCAAATCCCTCGACTGTCAGAATTTTCTTTCCGACAAATCTGGAGACTTTTTGAATACAGGATTTCGTTACTTTTCCATCAACCAGAACACTGCACGTTCCGCAAGCACCCTCGCTGCAACCGTCCTTAACCGACGTAAGTTTTAAGTCGTCCCTCAAAAAAGAAATCAAGGGTTTGTCTGTCTCTGCATAAACGACTTTACCGTTTACATTTAATTCGAACATAATTCCTCTCCTTACAGCTGTGTATTCATTTGTTTTTTCCGACCACAATAGTATTCTTTCATACCGATATCCCTTCGGCACATCGTGCTTATCAACACATGCGTATCCTTATGGAAGTCAGGGCAATTTTTCCTCTACTAATATTGCTCTCACCTTTAAGGAGCACAGCATTGCACTGATTAAATACTATCATCTTTTGTGTCGACGACATAGGGCGCACGGCAGGAAATTTTACATCAATGATCTTTTCCACTACTCCCCTCCGTGTATATTCAATCGTAAAAAACGACGTAAAAACATTTTCACCGGGATAGGCAGGACCATTAAGAGACGAAAAAAGCCAAAGGCTATCGTACAAGTCTCGGCTTTATCCGTCGCGAGGGCAAAGAATCAGTTGATGAAGATGTTTGAGCGTTGCCCGTTTGTTATTCGTAGGCAATTTAGTATCCGAAAACACCTTCCAGCGACTCGTCGTTTTCGACCCATTCGTTGACATCATAGAGTCGGTAGTCGTCTTTCGTGTCACGGACATAGACGTCCTTGATCCCTGCGTTGATGATCAGGCGCTTGCACATGGAGCATGGCATCGCGTTTTTGACGTACTCTCCCGTTCGCACTTCCTTGCCGACAAGATAGAGCGTGCTGCCGAGAAGCTCGCTGCGAGAGGCACTGATGATCGCGTTCGCCTCCGCGTGAACGCTGCGGCAGAGCTCATAACGCTCTCCGCGCGGGACTTTCATGCTTTCGCGTATGCAATGTCCGAGTTCATTGCAGTTCGCACGTCCGCGAGGCGCGCCGACATATCCTGTCGAGATTACCTCGTCGTCCTTGACAATGACGGCCCCGAAATGACGGCGAATACACGTCGCTCGCTCACCGACAACTTCCGCCAAGTCGAGGTAGTAGTTCACTTTATCTCTACGTTCAAATACGGGACGTGATTCCATGTTAGATCTCCATTAGTAAAATTGCCTTCACAAGAATGCGTGTTCTTATTGTATGCCATACATGAATCTCTCTTCAACGGAATTGATTGAAAAGTATTCATATTGCGTGTTTTAACGTCTCTTATCCAGCGAATTGAGAAATTAATAAATGGGGCAATTTGTCACTACAATTTCATAATCACATTTTGTTCAGAAATCAATACTTTTTCATCTTGTAACAGAATATAATGTTGGTAGAGAGCAGTATTCACATTCCTAAATGCAGGATACCAGTTATTTCAATCCGCGCGGTCCACGAGGGACCGCGACGGCAATCACGGCGGGGGGTTGGCAGTTATTGAGGCAACTAAACAATTCCTGTTCAAATTTTCCTTAACAATTGACATAGCCGCATACTTTTTACTTTAACCTCGTCACGATCTCTTTCCCGAAAACCAAACTCAATGAAGCCATTCTGCTTACAGAAATCTATTATCCTTTTTTCTTCTTCACACTCCACATATACGAACCGTCCACCTAATATAGCTTGTGCTGTACGAAGTTCATTGATTGCTAGCTGTAACAGTTCTGAGCCTGAGATTAATCTTTCGTACCCTTTACGAAAATTTTTACTGAGTTGCGCTATCAGAGGCATAGTCACGTAGGATTTCCTAGGCTCAATTCCTTCCTGAGCGAAACCACTAATTCTCTTGCGATATCCTTTGCCTAGCCTACTTATATCCACTATAACCGGTTTCCCCAAAGTTAAAGCAAAATATCCGACAAGAATTGGCAAGGCCTCGTGTGACATGAATACTAATTGCGTTTTCGCCCATCCGCGTTTAGAAAACTTTATCGCTTTCTCTTTCAAGAAAAACTCGATATCAGGGTTATTCTTACAATCAAAAGGGAGAAGATACTTGTTCTTAACAGCCTCTTCCCCCAGTTCAGTGACTAGATCATCTAACCGTACTAGGTTAATACCCACAATAATTTTGCTCATTTACAGAAAATATTCTTGATGTCTTCTCGCGATAATTGTTTCACCGGCTTTGAGATATCGACATCTCGAACTTCGGCTAGCTCAGCTTTCTCAAGAGCTTGCACGAAATTTTCTGCCTGAACTGATGTAATCATTACATTCTTCAAAACGCTCTTGGTAGCCATAGCGTATCCCTCCTTACCCCTGCAAATTGGCTCTGTGTAGCCGTAGTGTATCACAGAACGTAAAAATAAGCCCATCAAACGATCGTCTCAATGTCGTTTTTTTAGCGTATAATCATGTCTCCGTGCATTTCTTCGCTCACAGCGAAATTTAATTCCTCAAGAAATAAGCTATGCTTCGTTTATTGCAAAAAAGGCGTCTCGTATGTGCAGGTTGGCACTGCGAGACACCCTTTCTCTTTCATCCATCAGCTTGGCTCCGGGTCAAGAAGGTCGATATTTAAGATCGTTTATCTGACAGGAGAGCGTATTGACCGCTCTCCCGAACTGCGGATCAGGTTCTACCGATTAGTAATCTTCTGCAAGCTTGTCGGCCGTTTCTTTCGACTGGAAGGCCGGAATAACTGCGCCGTCGTATTTGTCTTCGATGAACGTCTTGATCTTGTCGCTCTGGAGTACTTTCAGGAGTTTTTGCAGAGCTTCCTCACCGGCGCGACCGTCTTTCACCGCCACGATGTTTACGTAGGGGCTCGAGGAACCTTCGATCGCGATAGCGTCTTTGACGGGATTGAGACCGTGCTCAATCGCATAGTTTCCGTTGATGACGGCCCCGTCCGCGTCTTGGTAAGCGAGAGGGATGGCGGCAGCTTCAAGTTCCGTGAACTTCAAGTTTTTCGGATTGTCCACAACGTCCTTAGGTGTTGCGGTTATGCTAACGCCTTCCTTCAACTTGATTAAGCCGGCTTCTTGCAGGATAAGGAGTGCCCGCCCTTCATTTGTCGTGTCGTTCGGCACCATGATTTCCGCGCCGTCCGGCAGGTCGTCGAGCGAAGCGTGCTTCGTTGAATAGAGAGCCATCGGTTCGACGTGTACGCCGCCGAGGATTTCGAGACCAAACTTCCCTTCACGGTTCTCCGTCACGAAATACGGAATGTGCTGGAAGAAGTTTGCGTCGATGTCACCGTCTGACAGCGCTATATTTGGTGTCTTATAATCGCTGAATTCGCGAACCTCAAGTTTGACGCCCTCGTTCTTCAGATCATCGACGATCTCGAGCAGAATCTCCGCATGTGGGGACGGACTGGCGCCGACGACAATCTTCACTTCATCCTTTTTTTCAGTTTTCTCAGTTTTCTCAGTCTCAACTGGCGGAGATGAACTTGTGCCATCGGCATCTCTCTCCCCGTTCTTCTTGTCGCAACCTGCCGTGATGAGCAAAAGGATCGATAACACGAGCGCGATTGCGATGAAAAAACTCTTATTCTTTCCGTTTTTCATTTCTTTTACCTCCACTTTTCGTTGATGAGATCACCGGGTGGTGATCAATTTTTTTATTTGATACGCCCTTGCCTAGCGGGCGTTGTATCCTTGGTTATCGGTTAGACAAAGAATCTGCTTATGCACACTAAAGTGCAGTCGTTGTCCCGTCGCGTCGCAGACTATTCTCAATCAGCCGACCGAGAAATTGCACGATTTGGACGAGTGCGATCGTAATCGCGACGGCGACAAGAAGGTTAAATGAGTTCCTCCTGTATAACCCGTAGCGGATCGCCAAGTCTCCCAGACCTCCGCCTCCGATCGCGCCCGCCATCGCCGAGTTCCCGATGATGTTGATGATGGTGATCGTGACGCCGTTCACGAGCGCGGGCAGAGCCTCCGGGATGAGTACGGTTCGCACGAGCTGACCGATTTTTGCACCGCATGCGAGCCCCGCCTCCAAGACACCGTAATCGACTTCAAGAAAGCCCTGCTCCATGATGCGCGCGACAAAGGGACTTGCGGTAATCGCGAGCGGCACGATGGTCGCCGTCGTGCCGGTCGCGCGTCCGACGAGCAGACGCGACAACGGGAAGACGACGATCATGAGAATGAGGAACGGGATTGATCTCAAAACATTGATGACGACATCGAGTACGCGGTAAAGATGGGGCTTAGGGCGCAGTCCCTCCGGCCTTGTCAAAATGAGCAGGACGCCGAGCGGCAATCCGACGATGACGGAAATAAAGCTGCTCGCGAATACCATATACACAGTTTCCAACGTTGCACGGACAAACTCGTTCATCGTACGTCCTCCTTTACATTGATGCCTGCGCCGTTTTTCTGTCCATTTGTCGGCTCAAGTTTCAGAATCTCCACGCCGTCCTCCGTGAGTGAAGCGAGCGCACCCTTGACAGCGGCTTCTTCGCCTTCGAAAGAGACGACGAGATAGCCGACATCTCCACCAACGAGCGCATTGATGTTGCCAGCCAAGATGTTGGCGTCAACATTGAATCGCCTAGAAATGTCGGAGATGAGAGGCCGCGTCACCGAATGTGATCGAAACCCTAGTCGATAGACGGGGGCCGATATTAAATCCGTCAAATGCGCGAGCGGAATATCTTCGTCAAATCCTCGGACCATATGGCGCGTAACGGCGTGTCGCGGTCGTAAAAAGAGTTCTTCGACCGTGTTTTCCTCGATGATTCTCCCGTGCTCCATCACGGCGATGCGATCGCAAAGCGCTTTTGCCACTTCCATCTGATGCGTGATAAGCACGACGGCAATCCCGAGGTCTTCGACAACTTTCTTGAGCATGGAGAGGACGAGCTCCGTGTTGACAGGGTCGAGCGCCGATGTCGCCTCATCCGACAGCAAGAGGCGGGGACTCATCGCCAGCGCGCGAGCAATACCGACGCGCTGTTGTTGACCGCCTGACAATTCCGCAGGATACGATTTCGCGTGTGCCGAAAGACCGATGTAATCGAGAAGCTCCTCGACGCGAGGCGCGAGCTCTTTCGTGCGCTGACCGGCGATCCTTAGAGGGTAGGCGACATTTTCCCAAACTGTTTTCCTCATAAAGAGATTGAAGTGTTGAAAAATAATCCCCATCCGGCATCGCTTCTCGCGGAGAACGCTGTCATCCTGTTCAACGAGATTCAGTCCGTCGAACCAAATCTCACCCGAATCGGGACGCTCCAACAAGTTGAGACAGCGGACGAGCGTCGATTTCCCCGCCCCCGACAAACCGATAAGCCCGAAGACCTCGCCTTCCTCAACGGAAAACGACACGTCGTTGACGGCGTGAATCACGGTCTTATCGAGCAAAAATGATTTCTTCAGATTATTTACTCTTATTACGCTCATCGTTTTTACCTTCATTTGAGGCGAACGCTTTAGCCTATTTCTCCTGTCCGCCCGTTGTTCTCGTCTCCCTATTGCAGGCTTTCAATAAAAAACGCCCGTCTCGGAACCCGATAGGATTCCGGGACGAGCGATGAACGTC